>Ga0307515_10008011_pt1 | contig 20728 bp, 13 predicted proteins | sample 17_EM_MG_FD_194513 | JGI IMG/M metagenome (GOLD analysis project Ga0307515, IMG submission 194513) | Populus trichocarpa ectomycorrhiza microbial communities from riparian zone in the Pacific Northwest, United States - 17_EM | ecosystem: Host-associated > Plants > Roots > Unclassified | place...
CTTGGAAGTTTTATCCTAATAATCCAGGTTGTGCCTTGAAATGACCTCACAGCCTTTGTACTAGCAATCACACATCAAGAAGATTTATGACTGATGCTCCCCCCACCCCCCTAAAAAAAAAAAAAAGTTTAACCAGGAACTCTGTTGAACTTAAACGGATTTAAGATAAAGTGTTTTTAAAAAATATTAATTTATGTTTCTTCAAGTTAAAAATATTCTTAAAACATATCTAAATATAAAAACAAACAATAATGATCAAGGAAGCGAGGAGTGCTATCATGCTTTTTATAACAATTTTTTCGCTTCAGTTGCTAGCTTTTGCTGACAAAATTTTAATATCCAATAATGTAAAAATATGTGTTTTTTTTATATTTTTATATTTCAATATATATAAATATAGCTCTTAAAGAACAGTAACAAATAAAAAAAACAATCCTTAAGAGATGGAATATATAAAATTACTTGAAGAAGTAGTTGTAAAATTATAAAATATGTGTGTAATTATGAATTTAAAGTGATAATCAATTTAACATTCAACATTAATTATGATTACAAATAATTTAATATTCACATAATCTGAGTTGACCTCCTATATATGAATGCGAAACAAGTTTGAATATACACCGATCATGCCATCTATAGAAGTTTTAATAAATGAATGAATGATTATTCATGATTAATTAGGGTATCTTCGGCTAAGGGGTAATAATGGATGGTTGGATTTTGTATTATCCCAAAATAACTATTTAAATCCAATCTAATACAACGACGTATAGATTTTTGAATCAAATCTGATCTGATTAGATTCTAAGTATATATATATTAGGTATAATTTATAATTATTTAATATATAATTAGTTTGATATGTATACATATAATTTTTAAAAAACTTTTAGTTTAGATTGAGTATACCAATATTTATATCTAACACATTTTATCTTTGAGTTTTACTCAAATCCAATTGCATCTAAAATTTTACTATGCATTCGAGTCGATATACAAGGACGGGTAAAATTGTCCTCATTGGCTCCTGGCTGCCTTTAATTACACCATTCATCTGGACTTGTATAGTTGAGCTAACAAATTCAATATACGTTTGATTGGGATATATATATATATATATATATATATATATATATATATGGAAGTGTTTTATTCCGTGCATGGTGAATTACAATTTTTCTCCTTTTATATGATTGGGAAATACACTATTAATTAAATAATCTCTCAAATCGTGATTCAGTGATAAATAAAAAAACTAAAGAAAATAGCAAGAGAAAATACTTGAATAAAAAAAATATTATATGAATTTGATTCACTAGACCAGATTAACGGTATTGCTGTGATTTACTGTGTTCATGCATCATTATTTTGGTACAAGTAACAGGATCCATGCATGTAAATCCTCGAATACCCAGTGACCATTAGCACACGGAACATAAAAAGGGCTTCCGAGAAGAAGATATTTACTAGTTCGATGATTTTGATCCAACAAGTGGCTATTGAAGTGAATTTTATTAACTAATTATTCTCGGCAAGGAAACAAGTTAACTTCATTGCAAGGAGGAACTAACTAGTAGTTAGTCAGTGGTACAACAACAGACCAGAAGCAGAATTTAATTACATGAAATCAATCCCTGTGTCACCGGGAATACTTTTTCGGCTATAAGTTGTGTCAACTAATTAATAATTAATTTAGAGATGGTCCGCCAATTAGTTAATTGAATTATAAAGAACGCAACGAAAAAGTTGCGAGCATTGATTAAAACGGTGCGGATCGTGGTTCATTGATTGACGGTGTTAGCTCGTCGGAAAAGAGAGATGCGGTGCGGGGACGAGTTTGGCGACGTGGAGATTGTGTCATCATCGCGCACTTCATGTCGGGCCAAACGTGTCAAGAACCTTCTCTAACACGCTCACGACGCGGTTATTTTGCTTCTTTTAACGAAGCTCTTTTTGATGTGTGGATAGTTTTTTTTTACTTTCCCTGGAGGCAGCAGCTTACCCCTAATTGAATTTTCACTCCACAAGAATGTCTCGCTTGCAGTCGCTGTAATTCTCCATTCTCTAGAGGCGCGGCTAGAAATATCTTTCAATGGGGTCATAGAGTGACTCAAACTAAAAGGATTGAAAAACATTATCATAGAAACAATAGATCGATAACTGGTTCCAATTTGATTATATTTCTCAGATTAATTGTTATGAAAAATATAAAACCACCAGTAAAAAGAAAAGAATCATGAGTTAAGCGGATCGTCAGCTGATCAACTCAATTATACATTATTCTAACAGTGTTATTCTTAAAGACTTTTCTTAATGAATAAGCAAGTTTGATATTTGTTTGCACGTGTTAATATATAAATTAATAGAATTTGCTATTTATTTTTTTAAAATTTAATTCAATATATACAAAATCTAATTAAATCCGACTAAGAATAAATTAATTCGGTTTGAACACTCAAAATCTGAATAAAAATCTTGACATTTGGAATTAAAAAGGAATAAAAATCATCAGGATGCACCTTTTATCCAAGGCTCTAGGTGTGTTTAACTTACTGCTCCAGTTTCGGTACGTAATATATCAAGAATATTTTGCATAAATGCTGCCAAAGATTATACAAATGGATGGATGGATTAAATTCCTGAACTTCCTAAATCATTGTCGCCAAAAGCAAAATTAGAAATGATGTGCATGTCGAGGGTGAGGAATATGGAGTCTTTTCAAGGATTCGAAATTGAGGTTTTCGGAATTGATCGTGCTCGAAACAAATCCTTCATATCATCACATCAACAGGATAAGAATTTGAATTAGTTGGAATATAACGAAAATTGTCCTATCTAAATCAAACTTATTAAATCCTGTAAAGAATAATATATATAAATTATATTCTAAGATCTTAATCTTTGATATCAAAGTTTTAATAACTAAATGATCATGAATTTGAATCTCATCATCAATATTTATTTGATAAAAATTAATTAAATACAAGGTAATATAAACTTATATAAGTTTCAAGTTCAAGGAGTTTTCATTTGAGATCTTATATGATAGCTTAAATTTTTAAATTGGAATAGTTCTTTAACATCCCTTTAAATTTTCAATTACAGTTAAATATTTTGACGGAATATCTTTTATCTGGCAATGTTAAACGATATTGGAAGATAGATTTTTATATTATGTTAGCAATATTGAAATTTGTTAATTAAACTTTTAAAAAATTTAAAATATATTTATAAAATTTAATTTGAGTATTGATTTAATTTAAAATTCAGGTAATCAATTAAGTCAGCTAAATAGAGTCATTCTAAGTTCTGATTTTTTTAAAAGAAAACTCTTTAAACAACGGTATTTTGATAAAAAGAAATGGAGTATTTTGCCAAGTCTACATATCATTAGATTAACTTGCAAAGAGGTATCATTTAGATATCTCCAATGAAAAAGCTATATGAAGAGCTAAAAAAAATAATCAAAATAGCTCTTTAATAGGATAGCTATATGTGATGCTAAAATTTATATATAAAAGAAAGCTATAAAATAAAAGGAGAATTTCAACTATTTTTTTCTTTAAATTTCCCCTCTCTCGTCTCATTCTATATAAAATATAAAATGGCTTGTTAAAATATTTTTTTTTAATTGAGCATACCATGAAAAAAAATGAACTCCTATTCAAAAATATTAAAGCGCTATTTGGTGTTTGGTACAGTGATGTATTATTTCTTCAAATTTTAATTTTTTTTGTTTTAAATTAATTTATTTTATATATTTTTGAATCATTTTAATTAGTATATTAATATTGAAAATAAATTTTAAAAAATAAAATAATATTATTTTAATAAATTTTCAAATAAAAAACAATTTAAAAAACAATCATACATTCAAAAACCTCCTAAAATAACCTCATATGTCATTTTCATTGAAAAACAGCAAAATTAAAATTATCATCTAAAAGTTATAAAAGGAATTAGAGAGGCGCCGGCGAGAGAAAATAAAAAACCGAAGGCAGAGAGAGATCACATGCACACGGGCTATGTTAAACTTTTGCTCCATCTCCATTTCAAAACCCACGTGTACCTAAGAAGCCTGTCTACCCGCAACCGGTGAAACCAGTCAAATTATCCGCGTATGAAAATGAGGACCCCAGTTGCGGTCCAGCTGCAATTAATGCCAAACGCCGTCCCTAGACCACAACTTCCGTACACAACCTAACCGGCAGATGCCGGTCACCTCAACAATGGGAAACCTCAATAATGTAAGCTGTTAGACACAAGAAGAAGTTGAAAGTCCATTCACACTTTCAAGCTGTTTCACGCTCTCAAAATCATTTTTTTATTTTTGGTGATGAATGAAATGAAGCAGAATCATAATATCAGTATTGTGCGCATAAATTCTGTGGAGAAGAGAGAAGAGAAGAAAGAGTTAACAAGAACAGCATTAAAGACAGAGAATTTCAATATGGCAAATTCTACATTCATTACACCACCACCAACAAGTGATATTGATCACATGCCTAATGTATTTTCTCTATCAACACCACCACCACCACCAACAAGTAGCATCTTTGACATGATACCATGTGATATTACTACTGGTGGTGATCAAAAGGCGGGGTCTTTAGGATTTATGGACTTGCTTGATATCAACCAAGATTTTGGCGCTTCTGCTTCTTTATTTGAATGGTTTAATCAGAATCCGGTTGTCGGGTCTCCGCAGCAGCAACAGTCTTTTGTCCCTTCACCGGCATCAACTGTACCGGAAACATCGGAGGTGTTGAATAACCCAGCAACTCCGAATTCATCAGCTTCTATCTCTTCCTCTTCGAATGAAGCAGGAGAGGATGCTTTCCAACAAGTTAAAGCTGGAGATCAAGAGGAAGAGCAGGATCAAGATAAGAACAAGAAACAGTAATTTTTTTCCTTTTCTTTTCCTTTTGCACTATAATATAATATTGGTATTGTTTTTGTCTCCTTTTGTCTCGTTTGTTACCGTGAGTTTCTGGTTTTATTGGAACATGAAAGTAAAGAGTGATGAGTGATCTACTGAAAGGAAAATGAATTAAAAAGACGGGTTTTTCTTTACGTTTACTGTTTTGTGGAATTTGATGCGGGGCTTTGTGGTTTGTTGTGATTCTTTTCTTTTTTTCGTTTTGTTTTCGTTTACTTTCTTTCTTTGGCTTTTTTTCCCCCTCTGAAAGCTCTGAGAGTGTAATAATGTGTTCTGGGTTTAGGTTAAAACCAAAAAAGAGGAGCCAAAAAAGGCTAAGAGAGCCGAGATTTGCTTTCATGACAAAGAGTGAAGTTGATCACCTAGATGATGGGTACAGGTGGAGGAAGTACGGCCAGAAAGCTGTGAAAAACAGTCCCTATCCAAGGTATAATTAATTAAAATCCCTTCTTGCTCTTCTGATACGATGATACACAAAATCTTGTAACTTAGGTAGCAAGAAGTAATAAATATGCATCACCTTTTGTTGGGTGATGATGATGATAATATTGCTTTTCTTGCAGGAGTTATTATCGTTGCACTAGTGCAGGCTGTGGTGTGAAGAAGAGAGTGGAGAGATCATCAGATGATCCATCTATTGTTGTTACAACATATGAAGGACAACACATACATCCAAGCCCAATAATTAGAGGAAGTATTGGAATCTTTGCTGATTCTAGTGGTTTTGGTGCTGCAACGTCGTCTTTTGTATTTCCGCAACCAGCTCTGTACCAGCAAAAACATGCTTCCATGTATAGCTCATCACCTTCTTTAAACTTTACTTCAAGTACTACTCGTTTTAGTCCTTCCTTTTCTCTTCAAGAGAGAAGGTTGGGGAACCCACCTTCTTTGCTTAGAGACCATGGCCTTCTTCAGGATATTGTGCCCTCTCAGATGATCAGAAAGGAGGCTAAAGAGGAGTAGATGGGTTTTGTATTGGATATCGGTATGTAATTGAATTCTAACTTACTTATGGAGTTTTGTATTTATTTTTAGAAGATCCCTCTGCACCGTTTACATGATATAGAACCTTATTGATAATGGAAAATGATTAGCCTTGTAGCTTATATATATGGAGGGGACTCGTTGATCTCTTAGATTAATTTCTTCTTTTGCTGTATTCTTTGTATCCAGAGATTATAACAGTACGGAGATGCTGGGTTTTGTATCATTGTTGTTCTCTTTAGATATTCAATTTCTTTATATTCTTCCAGCACTTACTAATTCTTCTTCTTCTTCTTCTTCTTTTCTTTTCTTTTCTTTGGTTTGGTTGGTGCATATGCATTGATATTAGCAAAGGCTATATAGAAAATATATGTTGTCAGCAAATTTAGGGTTAGGGTTTTTCACATTTAGCAAATCTATTTGGTTAATTTGAGCTCTTTTGCACCAAATTTGTATATTAAATCCTAGACTTTTCCCGGGAATGAGAAATCTAGGATGAACTTGGGGACTTGATACATGTATGCGTAGCTCAATAAGGCTAATATTTAAAGATGCACTATTTGTGAAAATTATGGATAAATATTTTATCGCATTATCTTGTAACATGCATGGAGTGCAAAGTGTAGCAACAACTTGATACCACTAATTAATCGTGATGAATTATGGCCATTTCTTCCTCTTTAAGTTATATATACACAGATGGAAAACTCGAGGCATCGAATGATGATGTGAACATATATCGGCTAGGGGATGGACTGTGTGGTTTCTTGATTATTGAAGGACGGTGAAAGATTTTGGATGGGATATATGTATATATATATGGGTTTCTTTAAACATTGCTGAAGATATCTTGGCTTTCATATTAATATTGCTTTTGGAGTTGTGAAGGATCTAGTCCATAATGCACTGTCTTTGCTAGGACTGTGGAGTTCATTTTACATGCCAGGCTACAATTACTACTAGCGGCCATCGGCCATCGGCCATCTTTTGTATCCAATTAATCTATGGGTGTAGGAGAAACAGTACTGTATGAAAGGCCAACTTCAACTTTTACACTATCTCTCAGCTTTATTTAACATCCAATGCTTTCAGAAATCACATAGGAAACACGCTTAGCATGCATATGTAGTAAAATAACACGTACTCACATCCTAATTTATCTGTGCAGATATATAAACATGAATTATCAAACATGCGAGTAAGCACCAAAAAAAAAAAAAAAAACTCATTTATTTGTGAGAATAAATACGTCGTACAGGGCCTACAGGCACAGCTCAATGTATGTATCCCTTATTAATACGTTGTTCACGAAACAAGAATTTGCTTATATATCAAGCATGGTTTCAGTTGCTTATATAGTGGAGAGAAGATTCAAATCTCGTGCTTTAGAAATTGGGATTATTTCTTGAAATTAAGTAGCTGGGCGCGCGTATATTGTTGACAACTTGTAAAAGTAAGGATAAGGTGACGTGGAATAATTTTTATTTGTCTAAAATGTCTTGTCATCCTTAATTATTTCCTAACTAAACCCTTGCTTAATCTGTTGAAGATTTTCATAAGCAACACCTTCAATTTCTTTCACACATATCTTAATCTACTTTTTTTCAGAAAAATATTTCTCAATCTTTTTAATATCATGATGTACAATAGCTGGAAATGTTGCATCCATTCACATCATACTACAAATCTCCATGACTACGGATGCATGTTTCAGGTTCCATCGTGTGTGTGTGTGATCTGTAAAGCAGTAGCATATAGCATGGGCCATGACGGCATGCTGGGAGGAACTGGGTGTCACCTAGAAATTGTGTCAAACCCTTGCTAGCTATCAATTCTTAGGAAAACTTTCGGAAGCATGATACGGTACGAGTATAGGAAGATCACAAATAAATAAAATAACGATGGAACAGTGAACATGATAAAGATTCTCATAATTTTTTCCACCATGATCTAGCAGTGAATACTCTTTAAATTAATGACAGGATGAAGTGTGTTTGCCTTTAAGCATCGTTAGAAAGTGGAAGAAAGGGAAAATCGCACCCATCGTGATTGTTCTCAGAAAAGAGGAGTGGAAAGTAAGAACTGTCCTATGTGATTAAAGCCCCAAGCTTTCTAGGCAGCCACTAATTATAAGCTTCATTTCAACTTGTAAACTCAATATATACAATTAATAACAACAAAAACTTTCTATCCTCAACAGCTCAAGTGAAATATGATCACCTGAAAAATCAACTGCACAACACACGTGTGCGTGCGTGTGTGTGTGTGTGTGGTGGTTATAAGGGTGTTTTTGGGTCATTATTTAAAACGTATCCAATATCGCCGGTGGAATTTAAACTATAAATCTTATGTAAAAATCTTGAAAAGAAGGGGATAGAAAATAATTAAATAAGATTCATACTCTATACATTATCACTAAAAAAAATAGATTTACATAATCTAATCATCGGGTTTCCATATTCATTTTACAACTATTATTTATTGTTCAACAAAAAAACTAAATAATAATATATATTTAAAGAATGTGCATATTCAATAAAGATAAGATTATAAATATTATACATATATATAATATAATATAATATTTATATTATATTCATTATCCATTAAATAAAATAACTACCTATAAAAAAATCATCTATTCATGTTGATGGATATATATAGATTTCAGATTAAATTATCATTTCTATTAAAAGCAGAAATCTATTTCAGAGAGGAGAAGAATTACAGGCAAATGAGTGGCGATAAGGGCTCTTTTTTTTGTCCTAGCTGACGCCATCCCATCTAGAAAGGAAGCCTAGTTTGTTATTGATATAGAGCCCGGTACTCAAGAAATGGATTATTTTGAGAGGCCCGATTACTAAACCCCAGTTCATTAGACAAGTGCCAATCTTGGAAATTCCTCTCCGACAGAAATCATGGGCTTTTTGAGTGTCCAGTCCAACTGACCTTGTTGCATGCAAGGTTCCTAATGATCTTTGTTCTGCTTCTTAAAGACGACGAAGGGCGTCGCCCTTAGCGGACAGGCCCCGGTGATATTTGAAAACAGGGCGAAGGGGGGAAATAGTTGCTTGGAAGAACCACCAACAAATGTAACACAAACACACAATAAAAAAATTAAAAAAAAAGGAAAGGAAGGGAAATCATGAAAGGAAATTTCAAACAATTACGAGTGAAGTGGGATTAAAATTTAGAAATTGAAAAAAAGCCAACACTGTATTTCAAAGTCTAGGTACTGTTGGAAAAAAAACTAGAATTATTTCGATGAAATTTTTTTTTAAAAAAGGGATAAAACTTAACCAAATGATCTCCCCCGACCATTATGGAAGTATCCCATTTACGACATTGCCTTCCATAAGTATGCCTACCAAAGAATGCTCAAGAACGAATTTGAAGGACGAACATTTCCCATCAATGACGCGGGAGAGATTAATTATAAAAGGCCTGTGTTTAGTATTGTAATTAAAACTATGTTTTAATTTAATTTTAATTTTAAAAGTGCTTGATTAATTAAAACACATTATAATTTTACTTTAGTTATAAAAAACTATATTTTTTTAAATCATAATCATAAAAGCTATTATAATATTAAATATATACTTGATGAAAATGGTTTATCAGGTTGATCTTGCTATTTTGCTTAGAATGGTGGTTCTATACATAATTTTTCTTCTTGGTTAATATCAAGACCACAAGGAAGATAAAACCTATTATTGCAGCTATTTGTATCCGCACCTCCCAATTAAACAACACAAATAATGGAAATTCCCTCAACTACACCAGCGCTCTGTTTTTTTCTGGGTATTCACTGTACAGATTAGATAGGATCAATTGCCTGAATTCATAGTTCCTCTCAGTAACACTAAGAGATCCTTTTTTTTTTGTTCTTAGTTAGTTTTGATGCCAAAAATTAAAAAAAAAGATGCTTGGGCTTTCAGACAGTATGTCAGAGATTTAAACAAGCGTCTGCCTCTGATGAGTTCATGAATGGAACAATTCAGCCCCTCAACAGAAACAAAACCCACAACTCAAGCTTCAGTTGATTCTAACAAACTACTGGGCCCCTTCCTCTCAGCATACTAAGGAAATTTTCAAATCTGATTGAAGCATTCGGTAAAAAAAATTGAAGCACATGGGATTAGGTTAGTTCATGCTCACCATGTCCTGTGCACTTGACCGCTTCCAAGTCCTGCCAAATTCGTCCAGTAACCACTAACCACCCAAAACGTGAAATTGCTCCGTCTCTCCTTTTTCACAGCAGCAACTTCTATATAAGTGAAGCTATCAACCCCAACACCACTTCACATACATCCATACAAACTAGTGCAACATGGCTATGGGCTTAGCCATTTGTTTTATGATGCTTATTAAGCTTGTAATTGCGTTGGCAAAGATACCAACCACCTTGAACACAACATGTGTGGGTGATATTGGTGTCTTATTGCAGTTTGATGTTTACCAAGAATCCTGCCCAGAGGCAGAACCTATTATACTATCTTGGGTTCAAAGTGCAATCTCCGAGGAACCACGAATGGCAGCTTCCCTGCTTCGTCTTCACTTCCATGATTGCTTTGTTAATGCAAGTCAAGTTTAATTTCAGAATTATACATATTGCTTCTATTTATCACAGCTTCTATTGTAATTGCAATGATCATGATGCACATTATGTGTTTTGCAGGGATGTGATGCTTCAGTGCTGCTAGATGATACTGAGAACTTTGTGGGTGAAAAAACTGCACCACCCAACTTGAATTCACTAAGAGGGTTTGAAGTGATTGATGCCATTAAATCTGATCTGGAATCTGTTTGTCCTGAAACAGTTTCTTGTGCTGATATTCTCGCAATCGTTGCCAGAGATTCTGTTCTTCTAGTATATCTTCGCCCACTCTTCATGTTATAAGAAAATCTTACTACTATCTTTTAATGCTTTGAGCTGATCTCACTTCTACTTAATTTGCAGTCTGGTGGACCGGGCTGGGAAGTCCAGATGGGGAGGAGGGACAGCTTGACTGCTAGCAAGGCAGCAGCGACTAACAACATCCCTGCTCCAAATTCTAGTGTAGCAACTCTAGTGGCTAATTTTCAGAATGTCGGACTCACACAAAATGATATGGTCGCCCTCTCAGGTAAAATTTTTGTATCCCAATGCATGAAAGGACACTTCTGCCTACTGAACGAAAATCACAGTCTAATTGTAATTTGGCAGGTGCGCACACAATGGGAAAAGCGAGGTGCTCAACTTTTAGCTCTCGGTTCCAGAGCCCTAGTAACTCCGGTGGCCCTGATGTTAATATGGACTTCGTTCAGTCGCTGCAGCAACTGTGCTCAGAAACTGCCGACAGCACCACGACAGTAGCACATCTTGACCTGGTGACCCCAGCTACATTTGACAACCAATACTACGTTAATCTTCTTTCAGGAGAGGGATTGCTTCCATCAGACCAGGTTCTTGTGGTTCAAGATGATCGCACACGTGAGATTGTAGAATCTTATGCGGAGGACCCGTTATTGTTCTTTGAGGACTTCAAGAATTCCATGCTCAAAATGGGAGCCTTAGGGCCACTTACTGGTGACAGTGGCGAAATACGTGTGAATTGTAGGGCTGTCAATTAATCTTTAGCTTCTTGAACTGAGGATCATATGTAAGCAAGATGACAAATTGCATGCGAATAATGTAGCTCAGATTAGAAGCTTTATCCATGAACTATAAAATATAAATATAACATGTATCAGTTTGTCAAAAACATGTTGATTCAACTACAATACCCCAAGATTAAAGTTTTATTAGCACTATAAACTATAAACGAAAAGAAAACGGTGATTTGATGTGTTTCACTGTTTATCTTCTTACATTATCACTTCACTATTTATCACTTAAAAACATGTGAATCCAAACAAATTTTAATAAATAAAACATGACCAGCATAGCTTGCGAGGACCAAATAAAAAAGAAGAGAAGTTTAACGAAGAAAGCAAAATAGCTAAAACATTTTGGGGCCAAGAAAGTAAAAAGGTGTGGATATAGTGAAAAAGAAAAAGCCCAGTATGCAGATTGATGCCCACGGAGTAAAATAAAAACAAAAAAACAAAACAAAAGGAAGGCCAATACACAACATAAATTCCGAGTGCTTTAGCAAAGTTAATTTTAATGGGTGTTTGAAAGTACGATATTAGATCTTTTTAAAAATATTTTTTATTTAAAAATATATTAAAAAAATATATAATTTTTTAAAAAATTATTTTTAATATTAGCATATTAAAATAATAATAAAAAATATATATAATTTTTTTTTTCAAATTTTACCTAAATTATAATACCAACCAGAAGCTTCTCCTTCACAGTTATCATTGCAAATCCTTTATATTGCAATTATAATTATATTATAAAAATTGATATTGTTCTTAAAACTCTATATTCTTCCATTGTCCACTCTCACTTTCCTCTAAAATCTTTTTTTTCTTTTTTCTTTGGTTTTTAGAACTAGAGTATTTGTAATATAGCAGTAGTTTTTTAAAAAATGTTTTTTATTTTAAAATAATATTTTTTATTTTTTAAAATTTATTTTTAACATATATAATAAATTAAAATAATTTGAAAATATAAAAAATTAATTTTAAATTAAAAAAATTAACTTTTTATAAAGTTACTTTTGAACCGGACTTCCAAATATGTTAAGGTCAAGTTTTACACAATTAAACTAGACGCACTGCTTCTCATTCTAGACGGCGTAGTACTAAAAAGGCCAAACCATTTTCTCATTTCTCTTGGCCCGCCTGTCCTCCTTCCCTCTCTCAAGTCTCAACACTCCGAGCTCCCTCGTATTCCCAGAAAAATAAAAAACCCGCTTGACTCAATTTCATCACTCTAACCCAGGTATACTTCTTCTTCACATTATATTGAAAACCCATCTGTTGTGTTTTTATTTCAACGGAGAAGATGTTGTTAGGGTTTAGTTAAGCTCAATTTTGTATCGGTTTTTATTTATTTTACTCTTCTTTTCTTTGCATGCTGATTTTAGGGTTTCTAGGGGACTCTGAGATTTTGACCGAGGGAATTGTTTTTAGGGTTTATGGGCTGTACTGTACAGTACTAATCAGTTTGTTTATTTTTTTTTATTTTTCAATAGTGAAAATGGATATTGATTCTAAGCTCAACAAATTGGATATCAACTCTGGGGATGAAGCCTCATCATCAACACAAGTGCAAGTGGATTCTAAGGTATATTATATTATATTGGCTTCCCAAACACTTTCTCTTCCTTTCCTTTATTTTTTCCTTTTTTTGATGTCTAAGTTTGTATTACCATGTACATATTCAAGGAAAGATAGTCATTTCTTCTTTGTTTTCATGATGCTGCTGTGTAGTGAAAATCTGTTAGCAGAACCTGGATTTTATTTTTCCCATTTCCCCAGCTGTGCACAACCTGAATTGAAAATCTGTTTTTGTTTCTGGTATTTTTCTTGGATTTTTTTGGCAGTGCTGTGAGAAAAGATAAAACAAGTTTAGTTTTTTTGTTTATTGAAGAATTGTTTGTGATATTGATTTCTCAATGTTTGATTTTGATGTGAAGGGAACTGCTGAAGACAAGGATGAATTAGCTGACTCAATGAATAACTTGAATGTGGAAGCATCCTCATCTGGGCAGGTGGGACCTACATTCAAAAGAAAACCGGTTATCATCATTGTTGTTGGAATGGCAGGTAATCCAGCAAGATTTTTTCGATCAAGTGTTATTATTTGTTATTTCATTTTGAAAATCCCTGCTGCCTGCTCTTTTTTCAACTCATCCGCAAATGGGAGTATATTCATAAAATGGGCTTGAAGATTGAAAGCAGTTACTGTATGTGGACAGGTAGTGGAAAAACAACTTTTCTTCATAGGTTGGTTTGCCACACACAAGCTTCAAGGATTCGTGGTTATGTGCTCAACCTTGACCCTGCTGTGATGACTCTCCCCTATGGTGCAAATATTGATATAAGGGACACTGTTAAGTACAAGGAAGTGATGAAGCAGTTTAATCTTGGACCTAACGGTGGAATCCTGACTTCTCTTAACTTGTTTGCAACAAAGTTTGATGAGGTAAAATCTACCTGCAGCTTTTTTTCCTCGGACGGGCTTATTCTTCGCCCCCATCGCGTAGTACCTGTGATTTTTTTTTAACTATTTTCACTAAACCTTGTAACTATTGACTTCGATGTGAATTTCGGTTGAATATTGAGTGGTCAGGTGCATCATTTTCATCCTGATAGACAGCAGTCTATGTGTTAGCTAGTGGATAGCATTTTGGGCAGGGGTATTGGACCAGCACAGCCTGTCTTGCAATGTTTTTTTCCCTGCATGTGGATTTTTTCACCACGAGTTTCATACTGTTCTCTTAATTCCAATATATCCTCACCTTTGTATTTCACATTTTCAGGTCATTCAAGTCATTGAGAAGCGAGCAGATCAGCTTGATTATGTTCTTGTGGATACACCTGGTCAAATTGAGATTTTCACTTGGTCTGCTTCTGGAGCTATCATTACCGAAGCTTTTGCTTCAACCTTTCCAACTGTGGTTGCTTATGTAGTTGACACACCTCGTTCCTCAAGCCCAGTAACTTTCATGAGCAATATGCTTTACGCTTGCAGCATCCTCTATAAGACGCGGTTGCCTCTTGTGTTGGTATTCAACAAAACTGATGTGGCTCAACACCAATTTGCTATAGAGGTATAACTCTTTTTCTTCTTATTTTGATGCATCATCGCTGATGTTATTCTTATTCGGAAAAGAAGTACTTTAAAACTATTGGAGAGAGTTGGAGGCCTAGCCAGGCTGCACCAGTGCTCAAATGATTTTGGGATTAAGCCTGTGGGATCCATAACATGTTCATAAATTTATCAATCAAGTAGCTGAAATAATACTTGCAGGAAAGATTTTTATCGTACCAAACTCTCCTATATTTTCAAGTTCAGTTATGAGTGAAGCTCAGTAACTATGTAGAACCAATATCAGAATTAAGGATTGGTGGGGACAGTGTATTCAAGGGATCTGAAACATGACTAAACAAGAAGCGTATTGAAAGCTTCAAGGTTTTCAACCAAACCCCTAGCTTTTAAGGGACTGTTGTTTGACAATAGAATGCTATACTTGCAATTTTCCATACCATTGCTTTCCTAAGTCATTCTCTTGATTTTTTTATTTTTTTTATCAGTGCTCTCTATTTATGAGCACTACTATTGATTTTTCTTACATAATGTCAGGTTATGATCTTTGCTTTTTATTTTTAATATATCCTTGTTCTGAGAGTTATAACTTGCCCAGTGGATGGAAGATTTTGAAGCCTTTCAAGGAGCAATGAGGTCAGATGATTCATACATGTCTACTTTTTCTCAAAGCCTCTCCCTAGTGCTAGATGAATTCTATAAAAATTTGAGATCAGTTGGGGTCTCTGCTGTTTCTGGAGCTGGAATGGATGCCTTCTTCAAGGCCATTGAAGCCAGTGCTGAGGAGTATATGGAAACTTACAAGTATTTCCTTTTAGCCCTTAACTCCATAAGTATAGTTATGATAAATATTTTTCTGTCAACTACCAATATGCTGCTATCGCTTTTCATTTGTCTAACCAATGGATCTTGATGATCTCAGGGCTGATCTTGATAAGAGACGGGTAGAGAAGCAACGTTTGGAGGAAGAGCAGCAAAAACAGAACATGGAAAAGCTGAGGAAGGACATGGAAAATTCAGGGGGACAATCTGTTGTTTTGAGCACTGGTTTAAAGGATAAAGCCCGTCATAATAACATGGTCGATGAGGAAGATGAGGAGGATGAGGAGGACATTGAAGATGATGATTCTGAGGTGTTTACTGAAGAAGATGTTATAGATGAGGATGAAGATGAAGATGAAGAGGTGGCCAGGTTCTCTTTCTAGTTCTATGGTTTTGATACCACAATGGTAAGACTTTGTATAGGACTTCTAGGTCTCACGTTCTCCACGGGTATTCTTCCCTAAAATTGACTTCCCATATGCGCATGTGTTTTGAATCAGGCATTTGCATTGTTGACCGCAAACTTGTTTATAACAGGCTTAAGAAATGGTGATCAGTTTTGTCCACCACCCTGGTTTTTCTGTCTGTCCTTTTGTTCTCATTAATCTTCATATGCAGGAGATGGGCTTTTGCCATACAGGAGTTAGTAATTCTGTAGCATTTCAACTTGTTACGCTTTTCATATAACGTGAAGTGCATGAATACATTGCTTGTGCAGATGTCTTGGATTTATAGGAACCTACACGGACTGCCCACCAAGATATCTGTTTGCGCAATTGTTGCTTAAGATTTTGCTCGAAAGCTTAACGATACGAGCCTTTATGAACGAATTGGCCGTGGAATACATTAGATTTTGCTCGCTAGCTTAATGGTACAAGTCTTTGTAATCTGACTGCAAAAGAAATTCATGAATTCCTCTTCCCTTGTCTGATGGTTCACGTGAAGAATTTGCACTAGATTTGTAATTATAATATCCTATCAACTACAACACAGTTCCTTTGAATCTATGAAGCTGAGATGTGTTTTTCTAAATAAAGAACTCCTTGAATTATTTCCCTTGCTAAGGTAGTTCTGATCTTATTTACTAAAAATCCTTTGTGCAAGTAAGCATATTTTTGTTCATGAGATCCACATTTTACCACTTACTTCATTTTGTATGGAAATTTAATGAGATTTTTTTTAAAAAAAATCATTTTCTTTCTCCCCTCTCTCTCTTCTTTCTTGGAAAATGATCGAGACAAACTTTTCACACTAATTTCCATATAAAATATTAAGTCATAAAGTGTGGATCTGATTGATATTTCAAATGATTGTTCTTTCTTAAAAAACAACCGGACATGTCTGTTCGGAAGATAATTTTGTTTGTATAATCATTATTCTTCCTTTCATTTGCAAAAAATTAAAAATGTTTAGACGATAAAAAATAATAATTAAAAAGATAGGAATTTGTTAACATGTGAACTTGAAGAGAAAAAGGAACGAGGAAACTTATTGAAAGGATCAATGAACTAATACCGTGCCTTATAATTTCACGATCATTGATTTTGGGAAAATTCATTTTGAAACTATACTTGAATTTGCATAGTTGACCGGTCCAAAGAGAAAAGAAAGTAATTTTTTTATTTAAAAAATATTAAATTAAATAGTTTTCTACAAAATAAGATATACATAGTGATTTCTTCATCGGCATGCTATAATATTGCAGACTTAGTGGCTAATTTAGTATTTGTTTTATTGTTTTAATTTTAGAAATTAAATTCACGCTATAAATTAATGCCTTTCATTTTATATTATGATTCAGATGACGTAAGTTCGATCTAATACATAAGATCATAGCTATTGTATATATTTTTATTGGGTGATTCTTTAACAAAATTCTTCCTCCATCTTATATAATTTTGATGGACGAACACGCCAGAAAAGAAAAGAAGAAGCCTTGGATTTTTCTTAATTCGGGTACTGAAACTGAAGTAACATGCCAAGAAGAGAAAAGAAGAAGCCTTGGATTTTTCTTAATTCGGGTACTGAAACTGAAGTAACATGCCAAGAAGAGAAAACATAACCTAAGGTATGACTCCTGCTTCATGAGCTAGTTACATTGTAGTCCTTTCGGATGCAGCAATGGCTAGCTACACATGCCAGGTTTGGAAATTTTCATTTCTATCTGGAAGGCAACGTGAGAAAAGAAAAAACAGAGGCTGATAAAAAACCACGCTATTTTTGGTTGTTAGATTCATAACTCGCTACAGAACTTTTTGTTTTTAGGGGTTACATATGGGCTAGCAAGAAGTATAATCGATGGAAAAAAAACCCCAGAGCACAAAATGATAAGAACACGAGAGAAGTCTAACAGCCGTTTATGTCAATGTCTAAAATTAAAGACAACAATTGCCAAGATCCACCGACGGAGGAGATAATGAAAGGGATATATTATTCATAAGGACTCTTCAAAACTCTTATTGCCACGACAGTGTGTGAGAGAATGAAGCTATGCATCCTCTTCATTTTGGAGGTGGGAAGAAAATTTCCTCATTCATTCTCTTGGAGCGGAAAAGCTGCTCATCATCAGGAGATACTTTGAGAGACGCCTCTAGCACTTGAGGAGATAGAGCCTTCCACACAGAAGTCCTTCCAGCCAAATGAGTGAATATAGGACTGCAATTATCATAGAAACACAATTATGCTCTCTCTTCTTCTTCTTTTTTAATCAATTATGTCAGTGTTAAAATACAGTATTCATCTATCAGGAGGCAAATATGCAATTAGCATTAGGTGACAGTGCATGGAATTGAAGAGTATTGAGTAAAACTTACTTGGGAGTGGTGATGATGGAGAACCATGACATCCCATCTGGATCACAAATCTTTGAAACAACAAAGAACCTAGGAACAATGAACAAATGACCTGCCTTGACGGTTGTTTCCAAGACCCTGCGGCCATCGACCCCAACAACTTGAACACGGCCACTACCACTGACAATGTATGTCACTTGTAAAGCAGAGTCACAAGAAAAACCAGGAGAGCACATGGCTTTTCCATCCAGTCTAACAAGATCAGCACCAAGCCCAACCTCGGCAACCAAAGGAAGGTTCTTGGTGTTCAAAAGGACAACCTTTCCACCATCCTTAATATCAACATCTAGTGGAGCTTCCTCACAGTTGTATACAAAGCCCTCACGGCTTTCCTTTTTGGGTTCAGGCATCTTAAAGGATCCATCAAGCTTGACAATGCCTTTGGCTGTCTGGTTTCCAACTAGGGTCTTCACAGCCTTATCATCCACATCCCATGCTCGGCTCACGAACTCAGAAGAGAAGCCAGTGAAAATGCCATTGGAGCCAGTCAAAAAGAAATCGGTGAATTCACCAGTTTTGTGGGCTGTAGAGGTGTCACCCAGGAAGAGAACTACAAGTTCAGTGTCCTCTTTGTTATACCACCATGTAACGACACCGAAAGGAAGAGCAATAGCATCACCCTTCTTAAGGGCAACAACATTCTCTTCTTTCTCAGGAAGAACAATACCAGCTACCCCATTCCCTACAAAATGCAAAACGAAAACAGGGTCATACCACGCAGTAAAATTCTTCTCTTTTATTCTTTTTATTGAATCATTACCCCAATACCCTTTAAACAAGAAAAAAGTTGTTTTCTTTTCAGCGTTTATAAAAATCAATTGATCTTCCAAAACTTTGCACAAATCTTGCACCAAAACCAGTACTAATATAAACCATATTCACTATAACTTCTTTTTTTTAAAATCCTCATCCATTATATGCTCACTGCGTATTGATTTGTGGATTAAATAGGCATCATATCAGACAGAAACCCAAAGCCAATTTCAATCAATCTTTTAAAAAAATGAAGAGAGTAATTAATTAATACCTTGAAGAACATAGGCAACCTTGGCAGAATCAGAGTAACGAGGAAGAGCAAAACCATTCTTTTCAAGGGCCAGCTTGGCTGCACCTATGTTCCCTTCTTTTAGCATGGCAAGCTCAGCTGGGCTCCACGCATAATAAGACCCACCATCTCCTCCATACACCTTCTTGCACAATTTTGGTGACAGATCAACCTCCATTCTTTCTAAGCAAGATCTAAACTCTCTCCCTTACGGTAATTGATATATTGTTGGATAAGAAGGTTAAAAGACTGAGCAGAGTGTATGGTATTTATAGAGATGATGTATTAAACAGATAGGTATAATCCTGGCGTGATAACGACGGATAGAATCACGCTTAGCAGTTTGTTTTAGGTGTTGTGAGATCATGAATATCAAACTATCCGGTTCCCCACCTGAAATTTCGCACAAAAATCGTATCCTTTTATTCTTCAAATGCTTTCTCTTCCTGTAAAATACTTATTTTTCGCGTTACAGTTCAAAACCCATCGTTTTTTTTAAAAAAAACTTGGTGGCCTTGAATTAAAACGTAAAGTGTTTTCAATATCCCTTTTCTCTTAATATTTCTTTCTTTTCATTTGCCATTGAAAATCTCAGAGATTCTTTTGTCCATGTTATTTTTATTTCATTTCAATAAAATAACCCCAACTACCCGTGCTCTTTTGTCATTTCATCTAGAAATTAGAATCATTGCGCAAGTAATTAATTAAAGTGGGCCTGAAGATTGAACATTGATACTGTATTTGCCTATTTGGAAAGGGAGTGGCAACCAACTTTTCTTATATAGGTTGGCTTTAATGATGTTCAAGTGGATGTGGATACATGAGGGAGAAAATACCAGGTAGAAATATTTTTATTATTTTTAATGGATAATGAGTTTTATTTTCAATTTTTTTGTAATTAATAGAATATCACTTATTACTTTCTAATCACCATAATTTTTTTTATTTCATTAAATTTTATGGGACAAAAAAATAATTAATAAGATACTAATAATTATATTACTCTTTTAACATCATAAGTTTCCTCGCAGTGTTGTAATCTACGAGTACTTACAAGGTAAACATCAAGGAGAGTGGAAGACAGTGTGGTGGAGGATCGATTATTGAATGCAGATAGTTCTAGTTCATCTGCTGTTGATGCTACAACTAGTTCTCAAGAAACTTCAAAACTTACTGGTGTCGAAGAAACTAACACAGTACGAGGATTCCGGTGCTTAGGCAAAATTAGAAAGTTTGTCCTTTCTTGCCGCAGTTGATGTCGCAGTCAACTTTGTTTACAGATTCGCTATCTTTTCCAGTTTGGCTTTTAATAAAAAAGGGTATCCATTTTTATTTGGTATACTCTACTGCTATTTTCAAACACAAATTGCTGAACATTT
>Ga0307515_10008012_pt1 | contig 20726 bp, 18 predicted proteins | sample 17_EM_MG_FD_194513 | JGI IMG/M metagenome (GOLD analysis project Ga0307515, IMG submission 194513) | Populus trichocarpa ectomycorrhiza microbial communities from riparian zone in the Pacific Northwest, United States - 17_EM | ecosystem: Host-associated > Plants > Roots > Unclassified | place...
GTTCACGGTTTTTCGTCCGTCGAAGAGCTGACGCAGGTGCTCCCGAATTTTCCGCGGTCGACCCCCAACCTCCGGTCGCTCACGCTGCGTGCTGCGTACACGAAGACCGAGCGGAACCAGTCCATCGCCGTATTTGAATCGTTAACCAGTACTCTGAGATATCTCTCATTGAACCATTTCCATCTCTACCCTTCATTCCTCCACCTCAGGTCTCTCACGGAGCTGGAACTTTCCAATTTCCGGCTCAATCTTCCCCTGGACACCCTTTTGAACTTTTTGAAGGAGAACCGCTCACTCGAAACTGCTACCTTAAGTATTGGGTTTGCAGAGCCTTCTCTCCGGAGTTCGCGGCTCGCCACTGCGATCGAGAACCGACTCCGGTGCCTATCAATACGCTGCGACGAAGCGCTGGACGGGAGAGCGCTAGTCTCCAGCATAGTGCTCCAGAGGGGCGCACGCCTCGAAATCGATCACCGTAGTTCTAATGCCACACTGAGTGGCATCCTGTCCGGCGTCCCCGCGACGAACCTTTCAAACCTGTCCTCCCCTACATTCATGGAATGCCAATCATACTGCCGACTCATCCGATTGCTCGGGCCACATGGGGTCTTCTCATTTAAGTGCCTCCACGGCCCAGAGGACCCCTTCGCGGAGTTCCCTCTCCTCCCTCTCACTCTCACCACCATCCGAGAGTTTCGCCTCGTACACCGCAGGTCGGAGCGGGCGCTATCACCTCTCAAACCCACAGTCTTCCAACCATCATTCTTCCCCGCCCTCGAGACGCTTGCCGTCAACTGCGAGACGAGCGTATCGTACCTCTTTTCCGTTCTGTTCTCAAATCCGTCTTCTCCCCCCTCACTGAAAACCCTCGCATTCTTTGATTGCAATCTCACCGAAGATTTCATGGAGGAACTGATGCGCTTTGCTTCCAGCCGTAAGAACACCACTTCTGCACGGTTGCATCGCGTCGTTATCGTCAATTCGAAAGGAAAACTACCAGGCTTTGCGTCGATAGACGCGCTTGGGAAACATGTGCCAGTCGTTGATGTGCGGATGAGCAAGGAGTTACCGAAGGATTTGACGTGAAACTTTAAGTACTTCACGACACGCACGCATGTATCTCCCTTGTATACTTCAACTTGTAATGATGGATATCTTTTCATCTTACGCCGAATCACCCACAACTGACAAGCCTGTTATGGGAGAACTACCACGGTTAGCCACGACCACCATGGCCCCCGATCCTGTCCTCGAGCTCTCCGTCGAACAACTCATCAGCGCGTTAAACAAGAAACTGTCCATGGAATGCACGAGGATACAATCAGCGATACCTCCTGTATCTTGCGCTCTCGTTGCCACATTGATAGCTGAAGTACGGTCCACCGAACTGAGGAAAAATTGTCTGGTTTTGACAAGATAGTTCACAGGCTGACGCTCTGGAGAAACAAGCCAAAGAAGTTCTCCGCGAAGTAGCCTCCTTGAGGAATTCCCTACGACCTGTGAACCGCCTCCCTCCCGAAGCCATCGCGTTGTGCGCTGGCCTCGTCTCCGACACCGATCCAAGGCCGATCATCCCCTTGACCCACGTCTGCCAATATTGGCGTAAAGCCATCACTTCCAGTCCTAGGAATTGGGGATCGATAGGCAGTGGATGGAAGCGATTGGTCCCTTTGTGCCTCGAACGCGCCGGGGTCGTCCCACTGATCGTCAGCATCACGGTATCGGATGTCGGGAGGGACGTGGTGTTCCTTCATGCGTTACTTCCCCACGTCTCTAGGATCTCCCGTCTTTCTTTGAAGGGGTACTCATCCATCGAGGGTGTGGCAGACGATCTCCCCGGTTTCTTCGCCTTTACGATACCCAATCTCACCTCCTTGGAACTCGAGCAGACCACGCAACCCCCCGCAACGTTCCCACCGAATGGAATCTCCGCACCTCCACTCTTCCAGAGCGTTTCAAAGCTCAAGTCACTACATTTGACTCGAACGCCCCTTTATCCCGCAGTGTTCACCATTACGTCGCTCGTGGAGCTGAAGCTCGTCGGGTACACAACTCCGTTCCATTTTGGGAGGTTTATTGAATTCTTACAATCCAACCCAACCCTCGAACTCGTCACCATAGATCTTCGGTTTGCTGAAGGTTCGGTACGGGTTGCTCCCGAGAGAACGACCTCCCTTCCTCAGCTCCGACGCCTGGCGTTCACATGTGGCAGCGCGGCCGACACGAGAGGGCTACTTTCGTGCGTGACTCTTCGCCGTAGCGTTAGCATCGCGATTCAAGGGTCTCAGTCAAACCTGTGCGCTGACTTGGCCCCATTTCTACCCCCTCCCTCCACACCCATATGGGAACTATTCGCTCCGATAACCACTATCAAATATCGGGTTTCTCCTAGGCGGTTTCACATATCCAACGGTGACGGGGAACTCTCCTTCCAAAGCCACCGAACCCCACCGATGTACAACGAGATCAATCTGTTTGTCACGGGAACCGTCCGTGAGTTCCACGTGAATGCTCATTACCTAGGCCCTGGTTACGACTACCTGTCCTGGCCGTTGCGACGCCTACCGGCGCTGGAGGCTCTCGTCCTCTCGGAAATGCGTCTGCCCCCCGGATCATTATCAGCATTAGCAAATGAGCCGGTATTGTGTCCCTCTCTCAAAACTATAGCATTCTTCGATTGTCAGATGACTGCGGACGCAATGAGGGAGCTGGAAGGGGTACTAGCGAGGAGGAGGTATTCAACCGCCGCTCGGTTGTATCGGGTGGTGATCGTGAACAACACGCACGCCTTGCCAGACCTTCAATTGATCCACCAGCTCCGAGGGCTTGCCCTGCGTGTGGATGTAGGGGTGGGCGACGAGCTTCCGGATTTGTTGTAGCATCGTGTAAATTTTCAACTTTAGGGTACACGTACGAGTTGCCGGCAGATGTAGTAGAGAGCATACCATTGTTTCGGTGAAGAAGGACGAACTATACAAAGGTAACTATACAAAGGTATACCATTCAAACATATCGTTCGTCCCTTGTCAGCCTACGGTTGTGACCGCCTTAAACGATTGGGGAGGCCTCCACCTTACAGAGAGGCAGACGCGGCATCTACCGTTGTTTCAGACCTCCTTCGGGTAACGCGAGTGATTCTCCACCTCCTGTGAGCAGGAGTTCGACGTTCGGAAGGATCAACAGTGGAATAAACGAGATCTGAGGGTTGTGATGATGTGCTGCGATACATACTCCAGAACAACCAGGGGTGGAAGAGCTACACTGCGTGAAAAGCAAAGGTCGACGGAGGACGCCGTGGGTGCACTGATATCACGGGGCACACGATCGCTACAGGTAATCGAAATCACCTCACCTTGATGCCTCGACAATTGCGATCGCGTCGGTCTCGTCCTAACTACGCGGCCCTGCACACTGGCGAAGAGATAGGAGTGTACGTTCCTGATCCGGAAGAACTGGAGAGCGGTAGCGAGTTTCCTGAGAATGGTTCGGACGCGGATGTCGACGTGGGCGCGCCAGATGATGATGTCGCTGAAGGTTCCGAGGACGAGCTGGATGGCGAAGGGGGGTCTTCATCTAAAGCTACCCCTCAGGTTAAGAAGACAAAGTCCAAGTCGCAGGGTCCTCGCACGAGACTACGATAGAGTGTCCCAGTCGGGCCTTCGAAACTAAGCAAGTCGGCTCCTCCAACGACACACCATCGTCATCGACCCCCTCCACTATTCCGAAGGGATGCTCAAGCGGAGCGTTTGATTGAACCTTCGACTCTCTTTCGGCCGTCTGCGACCGTCCTGACTAACGGCTTTACGTCGTCCGCCAGAACGACGAAGAGACTGGAGCGGAGTTGGGGCAGGAACGTCGGCCCTGGACCCGTCCATGAGCTTCTCGAAGATAGAGGATGGTTCAAGGAGGCAATCCCAGACGCTGCTGTTGCTTCCGAGGCCGGTCGGCGACCAGTGGTCTACGACACCGTCAAACTTGAAGGGAAATATCAAGCAATCTCCGGGAGGTCAGTGCTTTGCGTAGCTTTTCCCCCATGCCGGTTTGAATGAATCCGCAGAGAAGCTTCACCATACTTCATACACCTAACGGGGTCTGAACCGCATGGTTTGTTCTGTTACTTTGGGCCATTCGGTCATCAAACCAAGACAGAAATCGAACCGCTGGAAAGTGTCAACCTTCGTGTGTTACAACCAATGTTCTCACTATAGGGCTCTCAACTAATGATCAAACAAGCGGAAACGATGCCCCAGAGCAACTCGTAAGCGTTCAACGCCGGTGGTCCCATATGGGGGTTAGATTGGTGCCCCATTCATCCTGACGACCGTGAACGTAGGCATGACTGCTCAATCGTTTCGTTTCGCTTCTGAACTGTCTTCATAGATATATCGCATCGCCAGTACATAGCAGTTGGAGTACATCCACCCACGTACACGCCGAAGATTGGAGCCAAGGTATCCCGGCCATCCCCCAGTAGTATCCAGATTTGGTCCTTCGGACTGGATGAAGGTAAACCGACAACACGTTGTGAAGCGCTCCTATGCATTGAGAGCGGTCACGCAAACGAATTGAAGTGGTGTCCGTTGCCATCCCATGATCCCGTAAGCTGCGTTTCTCTGCGGGACACGATTTTTTTACTGAGGATTACTAGCTCAGAACCGGTGGAAGCCTGAATAAACCTCGTAAACTGGGTTTACTTGCTGGAACTTTCGAGGATGGGTCGTTTTCCGTGTTTGTTGTCCCGCATCCAAGAGACCTCCAGCCTCCAAACCCCCAAGGTCCAATTTATGGTAAGTATTGGAGCTCTCTCTGACCTCTTGTTCTTCACACATGGAACCACAAGTTTAGTCAAGGCCGAGCCTATACTCCGTATAGAATTACAATACACGAGCTGTTGGGCCTTCGACTGGGCAAATAGCGAGGTGGTGGCCATCGGGTGCACAAATGGTGGGATGCGACCGATGATATTTTCGAGGTCTGCTGACAGCCCGGCCAGGCGTTGTAGCGATTTACAATATTTCCGATTCTTTAAAAGATGGGAAGGTTCTTGACGAAGGTTTACAGCCCCGACCTCTGTTGAGTGTTTTGAAGTCTGATGCAATTGCAGATATTCTACCTCAGTTCTACTCTTCGGTTCACCAATCCGCCATCCGTGCGGTAACCTGGATGCGCATACCTCCCGCTTCTTCATCAGGCAGTCCACTCTGGGGTGAAGACCCTGTCATCATCGCGACCGGTGGATACGACGGTGCTCAGGGTTATGTAGACCTGAGGGATGCAGCCATGAACGAATTCAATAGAACGAGAGGTCGGTCTCAACCTTCAGATATCAATTGCAAGGCTGACCAGATACAGATGTTGTAAACGACATCAGCTTCTCTCCATACATCACTGGAGCCATATCAATCGATCACGAGAACAGCGTGAAAGTATTCTCGGCCTCCCCGAGTTTACTGGGAAAAGGCCACAACTTATTCAACGCCAACGGTCCAATCTGGGTGCGTCACATAATCTGGTGGCCCCAAGGCGCTAATAACGCCTTGAACAGAGCATCGGGTCCTCAGACTACCATCCATACGTCGCAGCTGGATGTGCCGATGGGACATGTATTACGACGAACATGCTGCGGCCTCCACGGAGGGGCGATGTGGTAGGTTTTTAGATCACGTATACGACCCACTTTACGGGCTCATGAACCTCCTCAGCCCTTCTTCTACTATAAAATCTATCAACTAGATCACAGCCGTAATACGGGAGAGTACCGGATGCTGGAACAATGTCTACCTCAGGTAGGCGCTCCTCGAATTTCCCATCTCCATTTGTTGATGCGTGTAAACTGGGACAGGAGACCATTGACCGGTTCACAGCTAGGAAGGCTAGGTCTAAATATCCGGAAATAACCCCCGCTCAGTTGAATCCTGGGGCGTGGGCACCGGAGGTCGGCGTGCAACGAGTGGCGTGGAATAATGGGAACGGGCTGGGAAACTGTCAGCTTCTGGTATCTGGGACGGCTTCGGGGTTATGTAGGATAGACTGGGTGAGTGGCCGATGGTTCAAGGGTCAGTCGCCGGGACCTGGTGGTATTGAGGCACTACGCGGGGAGGTTGATGAGGATGGGGATGTTGATATGGACGACGTTGAGTGTGAGGGCGAGGTTTCAGATTGAAGTTAGCGAAATGTTGTTGGGCGACGCGTCCGCGCGTTGTTTATGCCCTCGATCGCATTGAGAACGCACACGGTCACTTTCCCCAGAACCTTCACGATGTTTGACCGGGCGATTTTCCAAGATATGCAAAGGAATTCGAGTCCTCGCCATCGTCTTTGCCTCCAACACGAAATGCTCAAGAAACATGGGCACAAATGGGATGTGTGGATAGGGTTCCACGCTGTCCCCTCTATGTTGTACGTTCGGGAGTGGTGGCAGCGGTACCACCACGGGAACCGTAACGAGTTTTCTCACTGAACCCCTCTACATTTCCCTTGTCACGCAAGCCGTCGAAGCCATCTTCTTTGTCCCCCATCCGATTCAGGAGGGAACTCTGCCTCTGATTCCATCTGTATCCCCCACCCTGTCAGAACAACACCCTGATCTGGACGCCAACCTTGAATATTCTGATTACTATTCTGAGGGAGGTAGCGAGGAAGACGAGGACCCAGACATGATCAACGGACTTACTCTTCAAGAAATGGAGACCGTTATACAACGGGGATCGGATGGGACGATTTCGGCAGAAGAACGAACGGAGGCCGCCTTGTTAATGCTTGGGATGGCGAGGGGCGAAGCGCTGTCCCTCTCAAACCAGGATAGTACTTCGTCTACGTGGAGGAAGAACCCCAGTCCCGGGTGAAACGAGTTGTAGTGCACGTGGCTGGAAGGGTCAAGGGAGGTCGATACCAAAGGGGCGGTCGTTCCGTTTTTTGATAGCCTGGAGCTTTGAGTTGGCATTAACCAACAGAGAGAAGACGGAGAGTTTCTGGCCCTGACAACGCTTCGATACGAAATCAAACTCTTTGAATTCTTGACCGGATGGGCCGATGAGAAATGGCCTGTCGTCTTGGGGAAGGTACTGAGTCCACGAAGGAGTATCGGGGGAAGGAGGGCCACCAGGTACCCGGAGTTCGCGGTTGGTGTTGATTAAGATGGGGCGGCCTTCTGGAAGAAATCGTTTTGGGCGAAGTACGAGAAGGACACATTTATCGACAGCAAACGGAGGTTTTGTTATCTGGGGGGGCATAAGGTTTCGGGGTGCGTAGAAAACCACCAGTTTCACGCACCTCCAAGTTACGCTGTGCCTTGGGGTCAGAGTTGACTCGACGTTCCCAATCGTGGTTACGAACAACCAGCTCCTCGGCAATCTTCAGGATTTGCTTAAGGGGAACTGTGATGCAGAAGGAGCCATGCTTATCGAGGTCACCGTGCCACTGGGCTTCGACTGAGGGTTCGGTTAAATGTTTGCCTTGGTGTCTCCGACCAAACGGAAAAACGCTCACCAGAAATACAATTCGGCAGGCTGTTTAGGGTGAAGTTCCCGGGTCCAAACTGTTGTCGGGTGAGGATGCGTTCCTAGGCGAGAAAATTGTGTTGCTGTCCAGAACGTCGGGAGTGATAGAACGCATACCACTCGATCCTTCAGAAGCTCTTTTTCCATTCGGTTAGAATCGTTTATACGAATGGCGTTCATTAGATGGCAAGGTTCCAGCTGAATTGAGGCGGCACCGGTCACCAAACAGCGTTGGTCGCGCAACAACGCTTGGTGCCGGAGGGTGCTCTGGGTCGAGCTGCCCTTGGATGATTTGGTTGTGGAAGCCGGCGCGGTACTAGTGCCAGGATAGCCGAGCAAAGGATTGGGGGGGATGGTTTTGGCTAGGGCTGGTATATCAACGACGTTTTGGTTCCTGATGTACGCCATGGTGGTCCAGGTTCAAACAGGAGTTGGGGCCTTCGCGTGACCGAGACACCGCTGTTTGCGGGCTGTGAGCGAGCCACAAGATCAGCGTGAGCCTCATTCATAGAAAATGAACAAACAAGGGGGACGGTGTCCGCGCAGGGGCGGGACGTGGGGAACGGAGTGGCAGGCGTTTCGCCTCGGAAACCGCTTCTCCCCGCTGTTTGACAAACATGCTTCCGTTGGAACACCTGGTCTATGGGAGTGTACCAATTCACCCCTGTCAAGTTTTCTGCAGTGTGCAATTAGTAAGCTGGTGCTTATGGCAGGCGTGAACACCGTCCACCCCAAGTTCTGAGTCCCGTGCACGCAACTACTCGGGTGGTCGTTGGCTGACGACGGTATGGTGATTGGCGGCCAGGTAGAACCTCCCACAAACAGGAGTAGCTAGTTCGGGACTCTGTCGACGCGTGGTGGGACCCGACGAGCAAGGGGTGTTGTGTGGTACGGTCCCGATTTCCTCTATCACCGGACGCTGAAGCTCAAGTTCTACATTTGATTCGATGGGGCCCCAGAAACCACACAACACATATCGATGAAACAAAGTACAACATGGGGATTGGGAAGGTGACGTGAGGGAGAGACGTTCCACTCGCAGATTACAGAACGCTGGGGCTGGATTGGGTGCATTCTACCCACTTACATGTATTCTTGGAGCAACGGGGAAACCGCCTGTGGGCGTTTATGGCCTAGTGCGCGGAGTCAGAAAGGGAGAGTGAAGAGATAGAGAACAACGAGATCTCACCCCCTGCCATCCCAAGCATTAACAAGGCGGCCTCCGTTCTTTCTGCTGCTGAAATTGTCCCATCTGATGCTCGTTGTATAACAATCTCCATTTCTGGAAAAGTAAGCCCGTTGATCATGTCCGGGTCCTCGTCTTCCTCGTCATCATATTCATCGTCTTCGTCATAATCTTCTTTGTCACCTTCCTCGTCGTCCCCATCACCTTCCTCAGAACAGTGATCAGAACGTTCAAGATCAGTGTCCGATTGAGGGAGTTCATCCTCAACGGCGCCGCCGTCCTTACGACCGACACCACTCCGACCTTGTTCTTTGGCTTTCCTACTACTTCTGCGAGATTTAGTGGATGACCCTGGACTGGTGACACCGGAGTGGTGTTCTGACGGGATGGGGGGGACAGGTGGAATCAGGGACGGAGTTCCCTCCTGAATCTGACGGGGGACAAAGAATATGGCTTCGACGGCATGCGCGACATTGGAAATGTAGAGGTCGATACCAGCGGGGCGGTCGTTCCGTTTTCCGGCAGCCTGGAGCTTTGAGTTGGCATTAACCAACAGAGAGAAGACGGAGAGTTTCTGGTCCTGACGACGCTTTGATACGAAATCAAACTCTTTGAATTCTTGACTGGATGGGCCGATGAGAAATGGCCTGTCGTCTTGGGGAAGGTACTGAGCCCACGAAGAGGTATCGGGAGAAGGGGGACCACCAGGTACCCGGAGTTCGCGGTTGGTGTTGATTAAGATGGGGCGGCCTTCTGGAAGAAACAGTTCTGGGCGAAGTACGAGAAGGACACATTTATCGACAACGAATGGCTCTTTCGTTATCTCGGGGGATATAAGGTTTCGGGGTGCATAGAAAGCCACCAGTTTCACGCACCTCCAAGTTACGCTTTGCATTGGGGTCAGAGTTGGCTCGACGCTCCCAATCTTGGTTACGAACAACCAGTTCCTCGGCGATCTTCACGATTTGCTCACGGGGAACAGTGATGCAGAAGGAACCATGCGTATCGAGGTCACCGTGCCACTGGGCTTCGACTAAGGGCTCGCTTCAATGTTTGCCTTGACGTCTCCGACCAAATGGGAAAACACTCACGTGAAATACAGTTCGGGAGGCTGTTTAGGGTGAAGTTCTCGGGCCCAAATTGTTGCCGGGTGAGGATGTGCTCCTGGGCGAGAGAATTCGGTCACCGCCTGGCGTGTCGGGAATGACGAAATGCTTACCACTAGATCCTTCAAAGGTTCTTTTGTCGCTCGGTTAGATTTGTCCATCCGAATGGCGTTTATGAGGTGGCAAGCCTCCAGCTGATTGGAGACAGCACCGGTTAACAAACAGCGTTGGTCGTACAACAGCACCCGGTGTCGGAGGGTGCTCTGGGTCGTGCTGCCCTTGGACGACTTTGGCGCGGAAGCCGGCGCGGTACGGATGCCAGAATAGCCGAGCAAAGGATTGGGGGGGATGGTTTTGGCTAGGGCTGGTATATCAACGACGTTTTTGTCCCTGATGCACGCCATGGTGGTCCAGGTTCAAGTTCTGGAGTTGGGACCGTCGCACGACCAAATCAAGACTGTGGTTTGTATTTGTTTTTCCCACGGGTTGCGGGCGAATCGGGCTTGCGTTTATGGCTACAAAGTCCCAACGTCGTGGTGATGAAGTGTCAAGTACTATATTTCCTTTCCATCAACGGTCGAGAATAAAACTCCTTGACTGCCATAAGGAATTCCCTTAACAGTTTGTGGCCCATGCTCCCTTTCTATCGCTTCAGCGGAGATTCCACTGCGAACGTTAACAGGAGTGTACAGTGTGCTTCCGTATGCCAGGCATTTTGAGTGAGGAGGGATTCAGCCACGGGTTTACGGGCTTCGACTGAGCTTCAATACAGGGTGAGATTCTGGGCGTTTAAAACGCGTGCTCCTGTTCGATCAGGAGGTGACAAACTCTCGCCGAGGTTTTTTATCCTTGAGGTGCTGGCTCGTCGATTGTGCCCCAGGTGGTGTCATTGCAGCGGAGTCTACACGAACCTCTTCTGAAAGAGGTTCTGAAGTGTTGGAGGTGTCGCGAGACATTCAACAACCTTCCGAAGCTCAAAGCACACTTGGAACGGGAGAAAGAGGCCGAGGCATCCCGCAAAAAGAAGGCCCTCCAAGAACAGAAGAGGGAGACGCCCGGGGCCGAGGATGGAAACGCCGACGAGGCGAATCCCAACAGAGGAGAGCCGAGTTCGAAGAGACAGGCAGCAACTCCTAGCACGGACACATGATGCTGCCCGAGGCAGCTCCGAGTCAAGCAGAGATTATTTGGATGTTGTAAATTGATTCTTGGGAATACTATCCGCTTCAAATCGACAGACTTTACGCGGGCGCAGGTCGCTGGTAGGTCTTCCTCGACTTCTCACTGGCGAGGCGAGGCGAATGGCCCAGGTGAGTTCGTACGTCTTGCATGCATCTGTAGGAAAGAACGTTGATGGGATCCGATAGCACCAATCATTAGAATCATACCTTCGTAAGAACTCAGCGTGGTCGCAGTCTCGGGGTTCTCCTCGATATCTTCAATGTTGTCGATAAACACGGAGATTTCGGAGTAGAATGGGTCATGGCCATCAGGGAATGTATATGTCGCTTCCCGGATGACGTATGTGGAGAACGGGCTGAACGTATGGATTTACAAGCCTTTAAGCTTTATGACTGATGAGTCTCCACAGCACGGTGAAGTCGAGGGGCGTACTTCATCTGGTATCCATCCGGATCCGCGAAGACCTGGCAGCTGTAGTCGTGATCCTTGAGGGCGACACAGTGAGTGAACGTGCCAACTGCTCCGTTCTCATATTTCCTGTGGAAACCAATTAGAACAACTCAAGAACGCATACAGAGTCTGTTCACGTACCACGTTGCGGAAGTGATTCGAGAAATCCTGTTTTCCGGCTCGATCTTTTCTTCATCGATCACCATTCCAGTGAGTTTCCCTGCGTCCTCGTACCATTCTAACGAGTGAGCAACGACACTGGAGATATCAACCTCTCCTCCAAAGTACCGGGAAAGATCACAGAAGTGAGTTCCCTGTTCGATAACCGGACCAGCACTGTGGTGATCGGCACCCGTGGTCAGGGAGAAATTCAATACGCTGATCGAGGTTTTCAATCACCTCTTGGATTTGAAGTGTCCCTGAATGAGGTTGGTTGGAAACAGAGGTCCTTCTACAAATAATATAGAGACCGCTCGCATTGAGCGAGAGTGGTAATGAATGATGCATTGTGGAAGGAGGTCAAAATGGCTAGAATAAATCCAGACGGTCAAACGTGCATGCATGTTTCATTTTACAGCGAAGTTTGTTAATGATTACGGAGTGTATCTACAGCACATTGTCGTTCTTTCGCATGTGGCTGTCTAACTGGCAGCAAGGCTGTCGGGGAACGTGGGTCAGAACACCACACAACTTCTCGTAAGGGAGGAGAAGCTAGCTCACCGTCGTAAACCAGACATGTCACCATTGAAGTAGTTCTGATCCCCTGGAACGGGACCAGAATCGGCGTACTGCCAGAAAGTATGGTAGCTCCATCCAGCGGGCAAAGCGCCGACGGAGTTAGAATAGCGAGCGATCCACAGTGGGCTGGTGGAAGCAAACGCAGGGCTGTTACCAGTGCAAGTCGCCCACCAATTTGTGGTGGTGTAGATCACTGGGTAGCGGCCAACGCGGGCATGGTAGGTGTTGGAGAAATCGCGGATCCAGCTAACCATCGAAGCAGGGCTCAAGCCGTAGCAAGTAGAGCCGTATGGGTTATCTGTTCAATAAACGATTGCTGTTTAGTTGGTAGAGCCAGGAAGTTGAAAATGTACGATCCGCACATTCTATGTCGAGGGCACCTGGGAGGGTGATGCCATCCCCACTCCAACCCCCACCATTGGTGGCAAACCAATTGGCCTGAGCGGCACCAGAAGACCGATCAGGAAGGGCAAAGTGGTAGGCACCGCGAATGAGGCCGGCTTTGGTGGCGCCAGTGTATTGGGAGGAGAAGTAAGAGCTCTTGTAGGCTGAAAATAAAATGTTAGCGCTCCGCACTTCGAATGTACCACCGCCTTACTGGTTCCCTCGGTCGCCTTGATGTAGGCGAAGGCAACGCCGTTGTTAACGACGGGGCCCCAGTTTACGTTGCCCTGATGGCCTGAGACGTCGATACCCTTGGGTTGGGCGTTGATCTCGAAGTGTCCATCGGTCTGGACAACAAGGCCGAAGACAGCAGTGGAGAGGAGGAGTACGGATGTGAGAACTTTGAGGTTGAACGACATTGCTGCCACACATCTCCAATTTCGATTTCCTCTCGTTTTATACCAAAACAGAGCATTGAAAGCATTTTATATGGGACTCTGAGTTGGTAATATGGGCGGGGGGAGGTTCTGTCACATGTATCACATCCTCGAAGGCTCGAAACCCGTCGCACTGGCACGAAGAGTACACACCCTCAAGTCTGAGCTCCGGTTGATTCCCCAATTCTGGCCGTCGGGTCGTCCGAGTTCACGTCCGTGTCTTTATCGTCGTATCGACGAGTTTGCTGTCGCGTCGATGGAACCCCATCCAACAGCACCGAGAGCAAACCAACGAAGCGGGAAACTCACCATCGATGTCCACGTTTGTGATAATCAAGCACGCAATCTGCAAATGAAATTTGAGAAATTTGCAGTTTGGTCAAGTCGATCACCATCAGAGCCCGGAGTCGGCCTGAGGACTTGCGATGATGGCGAATTCCCACACATTCAACGCTCGTTCCACGTCGACACCTCCCTTCCGTGCGTTCCCCGGTCACCCGTTTGGTTTTATCACGTGAAGACCACAACCTCTGTTCGCGGAGGTTATCAAGTACGACGCACACGTGGAACCCTCTGACCGACTGACTTGGTACGCGCTAAGCCCGGCCGGTCAACAGGAACGTTCTTATGACATTTAGGGGAACCGGCCACAGTATGCGGAGTTCCCCGGCGCCCGAGGCTCTATCTTTATGTGGGACTGGGGATGAATTCGACCAGATAAGCGGAAATTAGCAATGAGGTAAAATGGGGTGCGACCTCCAACACGATTAAATCAGCGACTGCCCATGCATCCCCTGTATCCAATCTCCCGGATGTCTCTATTGATCCACGCCTTTTACTTGCTGGTAAAATGTGTCTCTGGCCAGGCTTTGGATTTAATTATCGGAAGGGGGAATTCGTGATACTCAAGACTCCCGGTCAGTAATTCCCGCACTATCCTCGATGCACACAACGTGAACGATGTGCGTTTACTCCCCCCCCCCTTTTCTTCACAGAGTCACCGATGGGCACCTGCTTCTAATCACGCGGGATAGGCCTGCCGGTGTTTCTTCTCAGCATCGACACGCAGCGCGGGAACCTCATCACCGTTCCATTATCAATCGATCTCTTGATAATTCCGTAAAATCCACCATATTGAGGATCTCCTGTGTTGTTCGGTTCGTAAAATTATGGAATCGTAATCCGGCTTTTTCCAGGTCAGATGATTCCCCCATGTCGCCACCGTTACCACCTGTCCCAGTATGAGTGCTGGAACTCCAGTCAACCGCCGACCGCCACGTGAGACGATGCGGCGCCCCCGGGCTGCCATGAAAAGTTCACGACAGCCTCTCAGATCACAGAAATTGGCCAAGACTCATGTGAGATACTTGGCTTTTAATATAGCGTAACATGCATTTTCCGTCACAAAAACGTGTGGTCGATCCCTGAAACTCACCCTCGCGGAGTTGACACACTGTGACGGCCAGTTCAACATTCGCCTGGGAAAATTTTGGCGGAGAGTGTTAGATTGTAAGCGCAGTCCTAGCCAACGGGTTTACACAACCTCCTTCCTGACACCACGACGGTGTTGAGCCACGTGAGAACCGATTTCGACGCCTCAATGGATGACAATAACTAATTTTAAGTATCGCTCTTCGAAGAAGTGTACATTTAGAAATTGTTCGCAGTGGCCGGAAGACGGTTTTGAACGATGTTGTGTCTGTCATTTTCATGAGTTATCAATTCTACCAAGTTCATTCAACCGCCCGAGCCGAGCGGGGAGCTCTCACCCAAGTGCCTTCTCTGGTTCCTGCTACTATGTGCGGAGAAGGATAGTTTCTTCGAGCGTGTTGTGATTGGACTCACAAGACTGAACTTAATCATCTTAAGGTGCCTCACAGCACCACTTTGTTCGAATGTTACTTCACAGAAATCAATGGACAATCAATAGCTCAATATACCACAGAAACACTCCAATGTTCGCTGCATCCCAAAACCAAATATCGATACACTACCGCATATCCCACCAGGCTGTGGCGAGAAAAGTTACTCATGACGAATATATCCTAACCTGCGGTTAACCGTCGGTAAGAAAAATCACCACTGGGACGGACGTACGTGGCACTCAAGAAACGTCTCCATCGACTCATTGCGGGCGCCGCCTCCGGGTTCACTATTTGGACAAGGGGGCGCGGTTAGCCTCGCCGAATAACTCGCCGATCGTGGTTCGGTGACCAACCGAGGGTGGGAGCCTCCGAATACTCAGTGCGCAAAACCGGCCTCCTAAAGTGCGCAAACGCGTCGTTAAGCCCACACGGACGGGACCCCGAAGCGTAAAAAGGTTGACTCACATTCTTCGTGTGTATTCGAGAACGTCAACCATCCCAGGTCGGAGTTCGGGCGAACCGTGCCAACACCGTCGAATCACCTCCCACACGGTATCGGATAATCCAAACCTGTTCGACTCTGTGGGCCTCTCTGGTCGTTCACCAGAACGTATTCGCCTGATTACTTCGTCATCAGGAACTTCTTCGAAGGGTGCCTTCCCCGAAAATACCTAGAACGAAATCAAATCGAGTCCCCTCCCCCTTGTTTGAGACATATTCTTTGGATGGAACGAGCATTACCTCAATAACAACCATCCCGAATGAGAAGACGTCTGAGGCGAATGTCGGTCGAGTTCCCGAGAGGGGGTCGTTGCCCAGAACTTCCGGTGCACACCAACGAGCGGTCTGTCTGGAGGCATCTTGGTAGATGGAGGGTGACGCGAAGTCCGTCAATAGAGCACAACCATCTTGGTCAATTAAAATTTTCGACTTTTTCGAAAGAAGGTCACCAGTTCCGCCACCCCGTAGGTGTATATGCAGGAACTCACGCCTCGGAGTCTTCCGTGGATGACATTTTGAGAATGCAAATAGCCAAGACCTTCAGCGACATCCGAAAGCTAGAAGAACGTTCCAGCCAGCTCCGGAGAGTAAAGCAACGTAGAGATCGTGAAGGAGCTCACCAATACTACGCGATCTACACCTTCCTCGGTCGAGGTGTATTTTACAATATTCTTATCAGATACCTGGTCAAACACGATTTGGTATGGGTCCATCGTGACACCGAGGACTCGGACGACGTTCTTATGATCCAACCTCCTCCAAAGCGCAACCTCGTGACAAAATTTCTACGCCATCCGGTCAGCACTCGACCTGATTCGCGCAAATGGAGTTTTGTCGGCTCACCTTCTTTATGGAACCCTGATCAGCAATTGATGGTATCCGCAAAACCCTGATGTGAACCATCCTTCGTTTGTATTGCGCCTCCCAGAGATCATCGACGTTGTTAGTGACGACGGTGGCGAGGGGAGTCTTCCCCTTTTTAATCAGTCCCCGAGCCAACACGTGTGTGGTAGGAAGGATGGCTCGATCCCCGCATATCTGTCGAAGAGCGTCCAAGCATTCCCCCCAGAGTCTGTCGGAAGTTGGAATCGCGTCTAGGGCCTGACACGCCATTGATCAGTGAGTTTTCCACACAATGGGGAAATCATATCGCCGCCATTGTCTCACCTTATCCAAGAAGTTCACGAAGTTGAGAACATCCGGCTCTTCCAGGGTCGACACGAAATACCCGTAACCTGCGAAATGAAGGAAGTTGCCGAGAACGCGATGAGATTCTGGAGCTGACAAGTTCAATCTGAGGAGACGATAGAGAACGTCCGCGGCAGACATGACCGTTTGGTGCCTGGGAGCACGAAGGGGAGGAAGGCAGAGGGGTATCAGATAGCGAAGCGCCGACTCTCCAACCGGTGGGCGTGGAAAGTCAAATGTGGCACAGCCCTGGGACAGGGCCGAAGAGCGCTCTACCTCCCTCTGGCGTGGTTGTTGCTTGCACAGATGAATGCACGGGGAAGCCGAATAGGACGGAGGGACTGGTCAAGCGCAATTCAGGATCACGATTCTGTTGTCAGGGTATCCGAAAATCTGACTCCGAGTCTCGGAAGGTGACCTCGAGCGGTGGACTGCATCCATGAGGGGATCGATGCACAACGTTTCGCTGGATGTCAGTGACCGTTTGTGGATGCGTATGGGCGAAAAGAATGATCGTCCGGGCCGGTACACGTTATAAATAAGTCTTACAACAGCGCCCCCCTGTCCCTCAATCGGGGATATACACTAGAAAAGCGCCGACTGCGGTCGACAAGAACCTCCCTTGTGCAACTATTTGTCCGTTCGGTTCAAGTAGCATCGCAGAGTTACACAGACATTCAAGGACATTGAGTACATCAGTTCGTTATAACCTATTGGAAACACCACTCCTCCTCTATAATCCTAACCACTCCAAAATCTTCTTCGACGGGTCCGTCCTATCGGGGTCGTGCCAATCAATGGTCAAGTAATCATGTACGGCCCCATCGACCTCGTTGTATGCGACCGCTTCCTCTCCCAGATCCTCTACCATCGCGTTCCGCAGTCGACAAATCTGGTCGTAGAATATTTCAAATCCTCCATTATCGATGAACGTTCTCGGGAACCCTTTGAAAGATATGGTTCGGGCAGGGGAGTCTGGGGTTAAACCCAGGAGGGTGGGACCCGCGGGGGAAATGTATGGATTGCGGTATGCCAGCTCGACATGCTCCGGACGTCCCCCTAGGAACGCTCTCTCGTCTGCACGTATGCGCCCGCTGTGGATCCAATCACGTTCGGCGTTTGTGATTTGAGAGGATCGTGGACCGGGGTTGTCATTGAACTGTTCGGCTAGGTCTGCGAACGGTGAGAGGAGGACGAGCGCGTCTGGGATGTTGGGAAGTTTTGGTTGTTGCTCTTTGTTTGATAGGAGATACCTGGTGAGCGCGAGAGCCAAGTTTCCACCGGCAGAATCTCCGACGAGGATGATGTTCTCCTCCGAAAAACCGAGTTTGACGAGGTAGAGATAACCCGCCAACGCGTCGAGGAGCGCAGCCGGGAACGGGAACACGGACCTCTTCCCCGGTTCTCCCGGCGAACTGAGACGGTACTCGACAGCAAACGTTCGACGGAGCGATGGACTTGAAGAATTCCGAAGGAAATCCTTCAAAATCGTACTAACCACGCCTTCCGGATGCGCGGTCTGGGCGACATATCCTCCGCCGTGGCCAAGATAGAATATCTTCTCTCCTGGGGCAGGAGGGCTTTCGAAAGGTAGCTTTTCGTTTTTGTGAATCCAGTATCCTGGGATGGAGATCGACGCGATATTTCGATCGTGGGCGAATGCGCCGATCTCACCGACTACGAAGTCCTCTGGAACGGCAGGAATCCAAATTCCGCCTGGGCCTTGGATTGCTTGTGGTCTGGGTCCGGTTGACGGGAAATACCGATCCTGTGAACGATAACATGGCAGATTGGACTTTCCAGATCGGAAAACGGTGGATACGGCTTAGACTTACTTATGCCAAACGCCAGGCATATGCCGCTTCATCTGGACACGCAAGTGTCGACCTAACGTCCAATTCCCCTTCCTGTCCTCATACAACAAGATATGCGTCCCAGACACGAGCCATCGCGGGATATGGTACACCGCCAATGCTGTAATCTCGAAGCCGAGAAGCAAAAGTTCGCGCGGGCCCATAGTCATAGAGTTTGTAGTCCAGGGGAGAGTAATATGGATAATGGGTGACTGCAACCGGCCGTCAGTTTCTCCGAAATTTCTGTCGCGGTATCCAAATCCTGGGTGTCGCGTGGCGTGCACCCATTTGCTGGCGTCAAGTGATGAATTATCCACACCGGAGCCACAAACCGCATCATCAAAGAGCAAAACCACGGTTGATGCGAACTGCTTAAACTATCTGAAAGACGTAAGGTCGAAATGGAATCGCGAACAGCGTGGTGGTTTTAAATATTGATACGAAGTCACTGCTCTGCCTCAACCGTACGGGTGTGAATTGGAAGGCCATCCAGGCGGAACGACAGAGTAGGCGTTTCGCGTCGCTGGAATCGATGGAGCTCTAGTGTCAATGAAGGGGGGCCCGCCGACTTGAAAGCTTGATGAGGTCTCAGGTTACCTCTGCAGATTACGAAACAGCAGTCTCCACTATTTCTGCTTCGTTTGTTCCTCACTCGTTTCAGAGTCTCAAATTTCCGCATCTAAGTGCCTACATTTCTCTCGACGACAGGCTTACATGCTACAAAGTAAAAAAAAACATAGGGTTCAACTAGATCAACATACACATGTGAATACATTATCCCCCGTAGTATAGGGTGCTACCATCGATTGACTCTTCCCATGACGGCCACCAAGGACCCGAGTAATCGCAAACCATTGGGAGTTCCATCATCTGCCCGTCCCATTCGTCTCGAGTATCGATATGGATGGGAGTTTCCGACGAACAACACAGCCTCGTCATCCACTCCGGTACATTTTCCGGGTTGCACGCGACCGAAACGTTGCGTAGGGGGTGATCCGTTTTAGATCGCTCTTCGCACAACGCAATGAGCCGTTCCAGTTGAGATTGGTTGTGGATCCTGCGGATCTCGAGCGACCGCAACCGTGGAGCAGGAAGGTCGTGGATCTCTGGATTCCCTGGGTCCAGCACCGCACAGAGACGGTCGGAAACGTCTCCGCCTCCCACGGACATGTCTCCACCTCCCACAAAAACGAGCTTTTCCAAGTTGAAGCAGGAAAAGTTGTCAAAGATGTACCCCTCCTCCTTATCGTGAAAATTATGAATCCATAGCTCCTTGAGGGTTCGTGCGCATTCCTTGTAGATGTACCCAAACAACGAAATTGCTGCGTGCCTTGTTTCTTCCTCGTTGTGCCCAGATAGGCAGCCCCACATCCTTAGTGAACCTCCGGTGCAACAGAAGATAATCCCGAACGTTGCGTCGGATTGGTGATAGACCTCGAGTTTTTCCGTCTTGCCAAGGGTGAACCCTGGGGGGAACAAGGGGAGGGTCAGGGTGAAGGTGTCTGTGGCCATCAACGTGTCCGAGAGATGAACGGCGACCCCATTCGGCTGCAAAAGCATAGTGGAGAAGATGTACACAGTTGCCTCGATGCTGAAGTTGTAAAGGTGGAGTTTTTTGAGTGAATGTGCGGGGAAGGTGGGGCCCGGGTTCGGGGGAGGGTATTCTATCCAATGACTGTTTTCGTGTTGGCGGATATATAATTCCTCGAGGTTCGGGCTCCCTCGCAGCATTTGTAATAAATTGGGGAGTTCGTATTCGAGGGCGGATTGATTATAGAGACAGAGGAGCGTAAGGTCCTTGAAGTCGTTGTTGGGCCAAGGGGTATACTCCGGGATGAATAGTTGGCGTAAACGAGGCAACCTGCCCTCGAACAATGCCCTCAGGCGCTTCTGGGGTTCATCTTCGTTTTGGTTCTCCCAACCGATGTCGGACGTGATTGACAATGTTTCCAGTTCTTGCAGAGAAACTTCCAGAAATTGACACTGGCCATGGGGGAGAATCCAGTCCTTGTGGATGATTAGACTGTTAATCCGCGGCCCCACAGGGAGCAATAGGTCAAACATAATGTCGTAACATGACCTGAGCTCCGCCATCTGACGAAACCCGTGCCCAACGTGTTGCAGACAGACTTCCAATGGTCGAGAACCCGACGACGTGAGGTACATATCAAGTATCTCTGGTCGCGTGAACTCGATCCGGTCCCATAACCCAGGGGAACTGAACGCGACCGCTCTCCAGTATTTGCAAACATGGGCGACGATAATCCAGTCGTGCATGGACTCTTCGGGGCCCAGTGTGAATGGGAAGTAGGGAGTGAGATAGAGGAAACAGTGTGT
>Ga0307515_10008013_pt1 | contig 20725 bp, 25 predicted proteins | sample 17_EM_MG_FD_194513 | JGI IMG/M metagenome (GOLD analysis project Ga0307515, IMG submission 194513) | Populus trichocarpa ectomycorrhiza microbial communities from riparian zone in the Pacific Northwest, United States - 17_EM | ecosystem: Host-associated > Plants > Roots > Unclassified | place...
CGGTCATCCCGATACCGCGGGAGGTCGCACCACTCGCCTTCCAGTTCTCCGGGTATACCAAATAGGCACAGAAGGCGACGAATTCCGACACACAGTGCACCACGTGTCTTGCACCCGCAACCACGCGAGCTGGGTACTTTTTCCTTGCTCCAGGACGTACACGCAGCCCCAGCACGTTATGTGTTATGGCCAGCACAGTGCGTCACTGGATTTCTCTGCAGGATTGGTGGCTCCGGCCCCGTTTCGATATCACCTCTTGTACCTCCCACACCGAAGACAGGCTCGTCGCCGTCGTTTTTGCACCCAGTCTCTCTCCCCTGCAACGAACCAACTGCAGGTAGCCACAGCCGATTACAATTCCAGCGAGCCAGCTACGCCCCTCTCGTCGTTCCGAGTTCAACAACGGGGGCGCCTGTGTTTTCCACCGCTGCTGCTATTGTTGAGCCATATGAGTCGTCCCTCCCACCTCCGCCCAATACGAAACCTCGTCGCCAAGCCCACACGCCCGCTGACCTGGTGAAGCTAGGACCCAACGCTCAAGTTCCTCCTTCCCAGAGCGCAGCCACGGCACGTGCTTTTGAGCATGTCAAGAGCAATTAAGCCAGATGTACCGTACCAACTGCATCACTCGGCCCGCTCTCAACAGCGCGGTGGTCATGAAGGGTGGTGTGTAGCGCGCTCACTGTCTCTGTGAGGGGTACATCGGTGTCGGCGACGCTCACTCGAGCGGACAAGGCGAGGGCTGGAGGCGACTCGATCATCTCTGGTGCCAGATGAGCAAGGAGCATTTCGGGTGCACTGAGTGGTGAGTCCTTTTTTGGACCATTTCCTCCGCTCTCAATTGAAGCCGACTTGTGTGTTCAATGTTCTCTAGCCCGGCTGCATTCTCGAGGAACAACGACCTCAAGCGGCGTGCTGCTGCCCATGAATCACCTCTCTATCCCTGCGACGTGGGCAGTTGGTGAGTTTACCTATCTTCTACCGTATGGGCACAATACCAACGAGTTCCTTTTCCAGTACTGCTCAATACACGCGCAAGGACAACCTCCGCCGCCATATTATGTAGAAACACAACCAAGTTTCTGTTATGTAACCATATACCCAACATCTATCCTCCCACGTTTATACCCGGCGAATGCGCAAACCACCTGGATTATACGCCCAGGGGGAGATCAGTTATTTTTATTTATGGCATTGACAGTATCTGTATCCTTTTCACATTCTCGACATTGACAAGTAACGCATCCTCAGTTGAATCCACATCGCTCGGCATTGGATCCTTTTTCATTTGACCATCTCAACTTATTGCAACACCCCTGGTGCGGTATTGCTTATGCCAAGGTCATGAGCTATCAGCTATCAGCTATGCGCTCTATATGAGTTGCTAAATAATATAAGGCATCTTCCCACCTCGTTTTTCCTCGCTACTATCTCGTTTGAAATCTCGTGGTCGTCCGTCATGACCTTTGTTCGTCCCTCTTGTCTTGTCCGGATGTTTTCTTACGTACATTTTTACGGTACGTGGTGCATACTGTTTGTAGAATTCCTTTGAACCTGTTATTGACCCTGTAGCCTCCTCGATAGTAGCCTTCGTCCCTATCTCCGAAGTGTTCGCTTGCTGGGATCTTTGTAATGAATTTGCTGTTGAAATGAAGTGATCACCGTTCTATGCATGATAACTGGTTGGATGGCCGACTGCCTCAAGCCTCGAGTCTGGCGCGCGGCTTCTCAGACCGAAGGCGTGGGGGGTGGAGTGTGAGTGTACGTGTGCAGGATGTAACAACATGTGGGTGGGTGCACTGTGGCCCTCTGTGGGAAGGAATCCCCACCGGGCACAGCGGGTACAGGAACTGGTATTTACTGTGTCAGACGCCGGTCAGCACCACCGAGTCAAAGGACCGTCTGTACCCAGGGGATGAGAAGGGCTCCGGGGGTGTTATGATGGCCAGATTCTGGACTGCGGTACTTGCTGGGACGCACCGAAAGATCGTACGTTCGGCGATGAGCCGACTCGCCAGTTCTCGTCCAACAAGTCTCCTATCATGGAGGTCGGAGCCTCTCTGTGGCTCCAAAGGCCACCTTGACATGTACAAGTCAGTACGTGGTCATAATTTGTCGATTGTGACAAGACACATACTAGGAAGTGGTTGTACGAAGACAGCAGGATATCATAACGAAAACGGGGCTGCACAGCACCCATGGTTCTTGCATTTCAACGAACGCATGTGTCGCTCCCAGTTCTTCCTTGTACATTCCTCTCCGCTGTATACATGAACGATGTGAGCGGGATGAGGGTGAGAAAGAAATATTATAGACGGACCAGCTCTCACAGATCTTCTGGTACCTGGTTTGGTGCAAGTTGCAGTCACCTTTGGAGAAGAACTTAGCCGTGCTGTAAGAGGACGTTAGGTATATGTCCGATCATGGCCCCTATCAATCAAAATGGCCTACTAGTGAGGGTCGCCACAGCTTTTGTCACAAGGGAAGGGCTTGAAGTTAATGTGTGAACAAATGGGTCTTGAAGCGATCAGGGCGACTGCAATAATGATTGCAATCGACCCAAGCGCAATGAAGAACGAAAGACACAGTCTTCTTCCCGGACGAAGGAAGGCCATCTTCAGGAATAACACCGGTGACCCTCCGGACATCCGCAAACCTCTTGATATCGCGGACAGTGGTGGGTTGTTAGGCGATCTCGTTGGCGATGGTGCGACGGAGTACTTCGCGGCGCTCGAGAGCGATTAGTGAATTACCGGGATAGCCTTGCTTTATTAGCTCGTCATAGAAGGTATTGACACATGGGACCTGTGGGCTGCCTCGGAGGTTGAAGGGAGAAAGAGGAGATGCTCCCTCAGGAGAAAGGCCAGCGAATATGGAAAATGGGAAGGACGAGGACGCTAATGAGGGGGTCAGTAATGAAAGAATCCCTTGGAGATATATGGCCCGGAATCGGGTTGGTAGTCGTGACAGGTGTAGGGGATGAGAAAGTCTCCGGGAGCCCATCAACAAGTCCTTCGTATCGATGGTCAGATGCTCGACTGGGGCGTTCTGGATGCATCGACATATTGTACGTCCGGCGATGAGCTGGCTCGCCAGTCCTCCTCTAATGAGAAGAGGTCCTCGTCCATCATGGAAGCCGGCGCCCGAGTCAAAAGGTAACCTTAATATGTACAAGTCAGTAGGTGGTCTTGGTTCGTTGATTGTGACAAGACACATACTAGGCAGTGGTTGCACGGTGCTTGGAACACAGCTCATGGGTAGGAGGGGGGCACAGACCACCGTCCATTGTTAATGAAGAGGAAAAGAAAGTGTCAAGGAAATTGTCAAGGTTGTCAAAAGAGAACCCTGCTTCGTTTCCATGGTTGGGGCTAGCGGTCGGGGGCCCATACGAGGCTATGGGCTTGTTCATTCGGGCTTGCTTCGTTGGGCGTTCGCATGGGGTTGATAACCAATTGTGCGATTGAACTGGAAGAACGTTATGACGATTCAACGAGTCAAGACCGGAGGCAACCCACTGTCACAAAGGGTGTACCAAGGAGAGAGATTCGTCTGCTACGACGTCGCGCTCTCGTCCCACTCGCTCTACGGCAAACCACTAAGTATCGACTATCGACAGATTGAGAAAATATGAGCTTACTGGTCTCATTGGCAAGATGGGGAGCCTCGACATTCACAATGCGGTCGAACTCTTCGGTCACCTTGGTCAATTCTCTGTCTATTTCATCGATTATCTCCAGGTACCTGGGGTCATCCCCCGTTCTCGCTGCGATGATCAGCACTTGCTCAAATCCAGAAGGTGATTACCCACCACGTTTGGCATAGTCAACGAAATTTTGCGACCCTGTGCATCACTTCAAACATTCCCGGGATGAACTCCTTCAAGATTTCTGTCTCTTCGGAGAGGGTTGCATCCGCGACCTTCTTAAATCCGTTACAACTGATCGCAAAGGCCCGACGGCATCTGGTCATGCTTGTTTTGTTCCTTCAACAGCTGAACCGTCAAACGTTACTTTCGCCTCAAATATACTTGTAGTGAGCACAAACCTCAAACGTGACTCTGGCAACACCGGCTATAGCCTTTGCAATTGGATTCAACTAAAATGAGTCAGTGTCTTGTTCGTTTCCATGTGGATGCGGGAGAACCAACTTCTGCGAAGATAACACCATATTTAAGTGCCTTGCCCACAGACTTCTCTACTGGTCCGCTCATCAGTGGGGAGTATTCCTTTAACAATTCCTCGAGTTCATGGAGCGACGTGCGTAGAGCTTCTGCCTACACGAACGTTATTATATTAGATAGGGGGGGGTGGACGGTGGCAAAGGTACGAACGGTGTTATTTGTAGAGAATCGTATTTGTTGAGACCCACTATGCTTTCCAATGACAACGGCCTCTGTCCTTCTCAATCAGATATGCCCGCAATTTTTTGTGATAACGACTAACTCAGTACAGTGAAATCGTGGTTGATAGAGGTCCAGTAGTCATTGAAAAGTCCATGAAGGTCGATAACTTCGCTCGCCTCTCGGTATTTTGCCCAATCTGAATGACGTCTCTAGCGAAGGAAGGGTCGTGCCAGAACGCTGTTACTTTGAGCACAAATGCATCTCAAGGGTGACCTTGAATGAGCGGAAAGGCCGTCAGATACGTCATTCAGATATGATAGTCGGAGGCCGGATGTGTCGCCAATGATCAGTGAGATTAATTAAGTGGAACTATGGTACGGTGGAATTTAGCACTGGTTTCGCTCCTCTTGTACAGATGGTAACACGCCATGCATCGTAAATCATATCGATCCTACTGCATCTATAGAGTGAGGGCTTTCGCAGATAAGGCATTGACAATCTCGCGATCGCGCATGATTCTATCATTGTAAGTAGATTTTTCCAAACACACTATGCGAATCACCACCGCACTGCCGAAGGGCCCTTAAAACGGGCGATCTCGTATACCTGGTTACGAGGAATTTCAATTTACCGAAGGGGCACGCGGATAAGCTACTTCTGATCTACATTATATCTCGCCTTTTAACGTATCTGTATCGAATTATGCGCTCGATCTTCCAGGAGATCTATGTGCTCAATATCCACTCAACATTCTACATTTATATCCTAAAACCGCACGTTTAGAATGACGATGAGCCATTCAAGGCAAGGGATGCTCAGGTTATTATGATTGTAGACAATTAATATGCCGATGTTGAATGGGGGGTTGATAAGACGATCTCTGTTGGAATATTGTTGTTCTCGTCATATTAGGTACGGTTTGGGTTTAATTACGGTTCCTTAATATCGGTTATTATGCAGGGTTACTGGTCCGTTTCCGTATTCTGATACTGGTTTCATATTGTGGCTCGGCTGTTATCACTATATAAGTAGTCCTATCGTAGAAGTAGATAGAACAAGGAAGTAAGGGAGTTTCATTTTCCGTCAATCTCCAACCGTTTGGTCACTAGTCCTTGCGTGACCGTCGTCGATTCGTACAGTTACACTGACAACACGGAGAAACTACTTGGTAAGCATCCGCCTCTCGCGCTACCTGTGCTCATTCCCCACTTAATTATGATGTAACCACCGTCCAGAAGAACTCGATCACAAGTCTGCTCGCAAGCGTCGCGTTCTCGAGGTGAACCCGCAGTCAACATTGGTCAAGGGTTTCCTCGGGCGTGCAAGGCGCTTCCAAGCCCTGATTATCTCGGAGGTCCCGAGCCAGAGGGAGGCAGAAGTCGCACCTATCTTGATTGACGGCACGTTGGTCCGCAGCGGTTTCGAAATTACCAACTCGAACCCGTATGTCTGTCTCATATTTCGTATGCGCAACCTGTACTGATCACACCGAACTTACGGCTTCCTTGAACGCATCGATCGTGCTCTTCGCCGGTCTCTTGGAGTGTCTGAGACCACCCAAGCACACTCAAACGTGGCCCCTGCACCGCATGTGGCCATCCGTGTCGGAAATAGGCGCTCTGTGCCTTCGCCTAGGTATAATATCCGTTAGTGCGTTCTGGTTACGCGTTTCCTGCTTGCGGACATTCCCTCCCTTCCGTTAATTCACGGATAATCATAATGTGCCTGTGCCTGTGTTATGGGCAACCTAGTATAAATACCGCTCGTCAACGGACTTACTAGGCTCAGTTCGCTGTTCACGTACTGAGCCTGTAAGTCCATTATCCGTATTGCAGTTACTATGTACAGTTCTGACCAAGGTATCGTAGAATACTATTTAGGTATCTAATACATTTCAGTTCGCTGTTCACGTACTGAGCTGAGCTGAGCTGAGCCTAATATATAATACTATTTAGCTCCAACAATCCGTGAACCTGAGGCTGACCCAGAGGCTATTCTGCAGAGCGAGGAATTCGTGGATTGGCAAGATATGAAGAAGCACCTCGCGGATCCCGACTTGGCGAAGGTGTTCGACAAGACACCGGATGAGGATGAGCCGGAGCCACCGGTGCACGATAAGGTCGAGAAAGGGACGGGGTATCAGACTCCTTCGACAGCTTCCGACGCAACTGAAGCGACTGCGACTGCCGCCCACGTACGATGAGCTATAGCGTCATAAGTCCATAGATGATTACGTGCTACTGTAACATGACTCAGTTAACCTTTCACTTGAATATGAATCCGATACCCGGAGGGTCAGTTATATAACATACTGGCATGGATAAAGTCCGTCCTTCGTTAGGTGTACGTGTGATGCCTTGTACCACACTCGGGCGCCGTCTCGTGCGAACATAGTGCCATGTAGTGACTGTCTCATGGAGAAACTTTTGCCATGGCCTACAGTGTCAACAGGTCCAACATGATTCCAACCTGGACGTCCTGTAAAGCTGTGCAGTAAATGGCCAAGGGTGCCTTGTTGAGTTCCCTGTCTAATAAGTGCATCGGGGGTGCTTGCTCGGCCCAATAGCAGAGTATTTAATAACCCCGCCCGACTCCTTCCCATCTGGGATCGGGCACCCAGTCCAGAGGCAAGCACACAAAAGAAAGGTTAGACCTAACCGCAACTGAGTTGAGTTGAGTGTCTTAGGTGGGTTTTCCGTTGGACAGACTGGGCTCCGAAAACAAGGAACTGGCCGATCATAACGTAACTTGCTACTAACTAGTAAATAGGAACCAAATACAGGTCCGAAGGTTTCTATAGGTGAGTTGATGCTCGACAATGAGTTCTATTTCATGTACGGCTATTGTACAACACACACATAATTAATATGTCTGCCTCTGCTACAGATACCAAATAGGACGTACATGGTGGATAGCGATATACAATATACAGGTTGGAAGGGAAATGACCTAACAGGGAAGGCGAACGCATACATGGGTATAGCATTCTCGACACATCGTAGACGCATGGTACAAGCATATACAGCAGTCGCAACGCGTCCATATGGACTGCACAGAAGCCACAAGGGGAAAACGAGACGAGAAGCAAGAGTCCGAATGTACCCACCCTATCGAGTCCTGACTTCCGTAAGACACCAGGATATCATAACGAAAACGGGGCCGCATGGCGCCCGTTGTTCTTGCATTTCAACGAACGCATGTGCCGCTGCCAGTTCTTCCCTGTAGATTCCTCTCCGCTGTACACATGAATGACGTGAGCAGGATGAAGATGAGAAAGCAGGACGACAGACGGACCAGATTTCACAAATTTTCTTCTTCTCGTGCTTGGACTGGTGCGAGTTGCAGTCACCCCTAGAGTAGAACTTAGCCGTGCTGTAAGATCACGTTAGGTATTTGACCCTATCCATTAAAATGAGCTTACCAGTTCGGATCGCCACAGCTTTGGTCGCAGGAGAAGGGTTTGAAGCCTATGTGAGTGAATACATGGGTCTTGAAGCGATCTGGACGACTGCAATAATGATTGCAATCGACCCAGGCGCACTGAAGAACGAAAGCGGCAGTCTTCTCTCCAGACGAAGGAAGGCCATCTTCAGGAATAACGTCGGTGACCCTTCGGACCTCCGCAAGCTTTTTGATATCGCGGGAATTGGTGGGCAGTTGGGCGATCTCGTTGGCGATCACACGGCGAAGCACTTGGCGGCGCTCGAGAGCGGTGAGTGAATCCCCGGGATAACCTTGATTCAATAGCTCTTCATAGGGTGCTTCCTCAAAGGTGGATATGGAAGGTGAGAAGGACGGCATCGTGAATGCGGGGGTGGTCAGTAACGACGGATTTATATGGCTCGGAATCGGGGTGGCAGTCGTGAAGGGCAGAGGGAATGAGAAAGACTTTGGGGAGGCCATCAACAACTCCTTCGTATCGATGGTCAGGTGGTGGACTGGGGCACTCTGTTGGGGCGCATCGAAATATTGTACGTCCGGCGATGAGCCGACTCGCCACTTGTCCTCTAATGAGAAGAGGTCCTCATCCATTATGGATATCGGTGCCTCTCTGTAGCTCCAAAGGTCACCTTGACGTGTACAAGTCAGTATGTGGTCTTAATTCGTTGGTTGTAACAAGACACATACTAGGCAGTGATTGCACGGTGCGTGGAACTACACAGCCCAAGGGTGGAATTTGATCGGGAAGGGGGGACATACCACCATCCATAGCTAATGGAGAGGAAGGGAGATTGCCAAGGAGATTACCAAGGTCGTCAGGAGGTTGGTTGCGTGGTTCTAATTCACATCCCTTTCCCATTGCAGAAGGTACACGAGTGCCACCGGCAAGCGAGGCGAATATGGCAGAGTTCGTCACTTGGCCCATCCAGGCTGAGATGTGGTGGGGAGGGACACCTTCCGTCGTCGGCTGTGGTTCAAGGCTGTACAACCAGTCAAAGAACTCCACTAGCATCTCCAGAGAATGCTGCTCGTCAGCCTTAACTGCGTCGGGAGGGTCCGTGGTTCCTTGCCTCACATGAGGGCCATCCTTGAGCTTGATGTACTTCTTCTGGACTGTAACGGAGTTGTTGAGGAGGAACCGAAGAGTGTCTTTGCGAGTATCCGGGGTGGTGTCCCTGGAGAAATTCTGGTTGAGCGGAGTTGAGACATTGGTGAGCAAGGGGGCAACATCGTTAATCGGGTTTTGGGGTCAGATAGTGGAGAGAGTGGAAATTGGAGGGTCAGTTCCAATAGGAACGTCCCTGAGGGCATTCGGGACAGTCGGACCGCGAGTGCCGCCGACTAGGGCGACAACGGCAGTGACGGAATCGATAAAACTGTTGATCTGAGTTGTAACACTCTCGTTTTGGAGTGCGTCTTGCTGAGAACGGCCGGTTTTGGTGAAACCAGGTGTGACAAGAATGCGGACCTTGGGAGGGTAAGCATACTCACCACACGGAAAAATACTTGCACGTACTACCGTGCCATTCATGCTCGTAATTTCATAACGGCAGGCCGATCTGGTTCGACTTTGATCATTTGAACCACCTTGTTCGCTGGGACGGTCTAGGATATTGAAGTTGTAGAGATCCGTGTTGTTACCGGCAAGGGCATTAGCGATAAATTCTAGGAATGAAGACTTTCCGACGCCGGTCTCTCCAAGGAGAAGGACGGTGTGTGGTGCATTCTGATAGCTTGATTATTCCGTTCTTGAGAGATTCTACGTCGCTAGAAAATATTGTCAGGCCTGATCATCAAAGTGTCATTCTAACCTACTTGAAAGTCCTGGTAATGCCCCGTCCCCCATCACCAGAATCACAAGCTGAGGAGATCCCCCACGTTGAAATATCGACAGGTTTGGATGCGGCCTCGCGGAGATTTTTAGAGACGTTGGGAGAGGTGTCGGAAGATGGACTGGGTAGTATTCGAAGGCTGCGTTCGATCACAGGCTCCTTGGATCCTGGAGCAATCCGAATGCTTCCACTCCCACTTCCGCCCTCATCCCCATCAGTGAATGAGTCGATTGCGATGGCAGTGGGCTCCATAGCGCCAGGGGTATCGTCTTCGGAATCAGGTTGGTCGTTCCCCGGGTCTTTATCTTCGTCAAGATCAAGTGCGCGGAACCGTCCCCCTAATTCCACCTGCTCATCATTGTCATTTCCTGGGAGGTGCGCTTCAGCATCGATGTCGAAGCCTCCATCAAATCCCTCTGGTTGCAGATCCGAAGGGATTCGGCCCAGTTTATCTTTCGCGGCTACAGGTGCACCACCTCTCCGCAAATTTTGCACGCTGGGCAGATCACCCTTTATATAAGCGCAATGAAGCGCAGTGAGCCCATTGACATCGGAAATAGCGAGATCGATTGACCAGTCAACGAGGTGGCGGAGGAGGGAAGGATAGTCGTAGAGGATGGCCAGGTGTGCGAGTGTCTGGCTATATTCATTCGTCGCAGACACGATTTCACTGAAGTTGGTTCGCGCTTGAATGCTGCTAAGGGCATGGACCAGGCCGGTTTCGATTGGGTTCTGGCTCCTTCCTTGGAGAGTTTGATTCCCCTGGGGTCCGGAGAGAGCCGCAAAGAGCGCCTGCAATACCGGAGCGAATTCCGGATATGCATCTCCTTGAATCCGCATAAGTATCGGAAGTCTTCATTCAGATAAGTTTCGGAGCTGATGTACACGCGAGAAACTTACAATTGATCCTGGTCTTTGAAGTACCTGAACTTTGCGATACTGGTCCCGTACTCATCCGCATTTGGCTGGGGATCCTTTGAGAGTGTAACATTGACGAGACCTGGTATGTCTACGGGAGGCAAATGACAGGAAAGAAGGGTTGCAGAGGAGAAAGTCTGAGAAACCTGATTAGATAGGGCTTGAATGGTGTGTTTATGGTGCTTACTGTTGGTACGACAGCGGTCCCAAATCTCGCAAATAGAGGGACGAGGGCTGGGAAATCCTTTCCTTTGAGCCAGATTCGCGCTCCACCGGTGACGGATCCCGACTCGGGGTTCACGTCTATAAGCATGGGAGTAGGTTCTTCGTCTGCTCTCGGCGGGACGATTGCTTGGTGGGGGATGTCGAGTGAGTCGACATTGGGGCCTGCGTTCCGGGGCAGATGAGGTGGTAGCGCCACAGGTAGCAAACCGGATGAACCGCCTCCCCAACGTTGGACACCTAGGGAAGAATCACGAGGGTTAATGACTGGCATTGCTTCATCAGTCTGCTCGTTCCCCGGGGCCCTTTGCGAATAACCCTCCAATCGGGGTCGGACATTTCGTCGGTGCAGTTTTGGGGACATGTCTTCCGATTGTTCCACCTGGAGCCTGCTCCGCTTCCTCCCAGCTGCTGGGGGAGGTCTTTCCCGTACTTTCTTGAGCTTCGCCACGACGTTAAAGGAGAACGGAAGTTGATGTTGAGCAACGATGAAGTTTTGATCCACGCCTTTAAAGAGGACGGCTTCAACACTGCAAAATAGTCAGCATGTGGTCGGGACCAAATGACCACGATCCAGCTCACAGATATTCGTCATCACCCAGCCCGTGGTCCTTCGGGTAGCAGCAAAAGACAAAGTCAAGACGTATTTTCCCGTCCTTTGGGGTAACCACATCAGACTCAGTCTTGAAATCAATCAGGCTGGGGATTCCCTTCTTCTTTCCCTCTCGCTTCTCGCAGTTTGCACATACGTTGTCGTATCGTCGCTTGGTGGTTGCGCCATAGAGATTGATGCGGAACTCCAGCAGAGACTTCCCGGTCGTATCGGCATAGTTCTTCACAGAGCCAGTTGCGGGGATCTTGATTCCACTAGACACTTCAGACAGCCTCATCGAGATTTGTTCGAAGTTCATGTCAAGAGTCACATGTGTCTCTCGACGGAGCGTGATGACACGGTCTTCCGGTTGCGGAAGTGGCCTTGTGAGGGCAGCCCAGCCGGGCATACTGGAAGGCTATTGAGTAGGGGTTGTACAGAAGAGAGAGTGGTACGCACTCGACATTCCCGTTGTCGTCGCCCAGATTGAGCACCTCATCTCCACTTGGAGCGGGTGCAGGAAGAGACCCTATACCCGCAATGGGGGCACTCCCAGGAGCACTTCTCAGCATTTGTTTGTTTGTCGACGAAATCCTGATCCCATTATCGGCGGATTCTTCCTCAGTTCCAAAATAGGACAAGACGTTGGCCTTCTCTCCAGCGCTTGATAAATGCACTTGTTGCACAAGGCCTATGAGGCTAGTCGGGTCCCGGAGTCGATAGACAAGTGGACCGGTCATACTGGCTGCAGGCTGCCACGGAGGATCAAAAGCGTGCCAGTCTATCCTTCCGGCGCCTCCAAGATTTGGATCATCCATCCAACTATCGAAAAAGCTGGCTGAAGGGCACTCTGGTTCGGCAAGAGCAGGAGCTGCATTGTATGTCAGGAAACGTGGAGCGGAACAAAGCTCGGGATGTGAGGCGGCGCCGTCGGGTGAAGTGCTCTGCTGTTGGAATGTAGCTACCATTGCGCACCACACACGGGGATCAATTTTAGAGTACAGAACCGGTGAGGGCCAGAGCTTTATAACCTCATCGGCTGTCAATAATGAGTGGCGACGGGCAGCGCGCGCAACGTCTGGCGACACCGCACCCAACTGTGTCGAAGTCTTCTACGGAGGAGCTTTGTCATGGTCACAGTATCAACAGGTCCAACGTGATTTCCAATGCCACCGCCTCGGTCGTCCAGGACAAGGCACAATCAAGCAAGGGACCCGCACGGATTAGCCAGGAGCGAGCACAAAAAGGAATGGTTGGACCTAGCCGGCGCTGAGTTGGGAGCCTAGATGGGTTCTCCGTGAGATAAGTTGGGCCCCGAAAATGAGGAACTGGCCCATCCGAAGATAACTTGCCACTGACTAAGGAGGAATCAAACACAGGTCCAAATGTTACTATTGGATGATGACTTTTATTTCCTGTATGGCTATCGTATAACAAACACCCCACAATATGACTGTCTGGTGGATAGCGATATATCAATATATACAGTTGGAAGTGAAATGGCCCAATAGGCAAGGTACTGTGAAGAAAAGAATTGTAGCAACGCATCACATCACACTCAGGCCTTTTGTTTCTTCTGGAACCGGAACGTCACATCACATGCGCTCTCGCAAGTTTCTTCCGGCCAAATGTGTGACGTTAGAGAAAATCATGCAAATTGATCTGAATATGAGCCCTTTTCAATACTTTAAAGTACTAGCAACTAACGTTACACCTCTAAATCCATTTCTGGAGACATAATCGAGTCTGACTCTGAGTCTAGCTCTGACTCAAGGTCCATGGTATCCACATTAATTACTTCAATGTCTGAATCATCAGACATGTCATCAATAACGATCAATTCCACTCCATTTTGAGTTTCTGCAATGCCTTCATCAGCAATCGGGGCAACAACGTTACCTTCCTTGTCAAGATGAGCCGTCCCTAAATTGACCAAAGCTTGAAAATCTGCCCTGAAACATGGACATTTTTCCTTTTACAGTGCTGGCGTCTTGTTGCAGACCACCTCCATTTGGTTTCTTCATGCCTCCGTTTCCAGCATCACGCATCACACCTGCCCTCCGTTCCGTTTCTTGCGGGGTTGGCCGTCACATCACACAAGACCTCGGTTGCTACAATTCTTTTCTTCACAGTAGGCGCTGTTACGGCCCCGACTATTAATTTGCCAATATTTGCATTCAAACGGCGCCCACGCACGCCACTCACAAGCGATGAATTCCCGTCGCTTGCCCCGATCCAACTGATTGCGCTCTTCCCACCACTCCTACAACCTCGCGGTCTCCTGTTCCGTAACCACGTATTTGTAGCATCCATTACCCCCCCATCCGTTCACCCCACTCCCCAGTAAATAGTACCCGTCTCTCTCACGGCGTTTAGTTACAGGACTCTGATCTTTCCTCCGGACCATCACATTCGGACTCGTCCGGTTGCTATCGATTCCTGGCGCAATACAAGCTCATGTAGTAGAATAGAAAGCCTCAGTCCGAATGTCAACATGGATTATCCCCCTACATTCCTTCGCTTCACTTTGTCGACGTGACTCCGCTGAGTTCGCCCGTCCTCCTTCCTTATTCTCAACGAAGCCTGCAGCCCGAAATTCGCGGACTACCGGTCCCGAGTTAGGTGCGCTTATACGTGCGCATAGCATTGAGTAGCATAAGAGCATACGGAGGCCAACCTCGACATATCGCGCACGTATGGTACAGGTATGTACAGCGACAGTACATGCATGTGGAATGCATAGAAGCCACAAGCGGTAAACGAGAACGAGAAGCACGAGTCTGAACGAACACACCCTATCGAGTCCTGACTTTTGTAATGGAGAGAATATACCAGGATATCATATCGAAAACGAGGATCGACTGCGCCCGTTGGTCTTGCATTTAAGCGAACGCGCGTGTCGCTGCCAGTTCTTCCCTGTACATTCCTCCCCGCTGTACACATGAATGGCGTGAGTAGAGTGAGGGTGAGAAAGAAGGATTATAGACGGACCAGTTCTCACAGATCTTCTTCTTCTCGTGCCTGGTCTGGTGCGAGTTGCAGTCACCCTTAGAGAAGAACCTAGCCGTGCTGTAAGATCACGTTAGATATTCGTCCGAACATGGCCCCTATCAATCAAAATGGGCCTACCAGTGAGGATCGCCACAGCTTTGGTCACAGGGGAAGGGCTTGAATTGTATGTGAGTGAACAAATGGGTCTTGAAGCGATCAGGGCGACTGCAATAATGATTGCAATTGACCCAAGCGCAATAAAGAACGAAAGGGGCGGTCTTCTTGCCGGACGAAGGAAGGCCATCTTCAGGAATAACGTCGGCGAGCCTTCGGACATCCGCAAGCCTCTTGATATCGCGGGCGTTGGTGGGCTGTTGGGCGATCTCGTTGGCGATCGTGCGACGAAGTACTTCGCGCCGCTCACGAGCGATGGGTGAACTACCAGGATAGCCTTGGTTTAATTGCTCGTCATAGGCTGTATTGACACATGGGACCTGTGGACTGCCTCGGAGGTCGAGGGGAGAATGGGGGGATGATTGGTCAGGAGAAAGGTCGGCGGATATGGAAAATGGGAAGGACGAGGACGTTAATGAGGGGGTCATCAATAAAGACAGGTCTCCTGGAAATAGATAGCCCGGAATCGGGATGGAAGTCGTGACAGGCATAGGCGGTGAGAAGGGCTCTGGGGAGGCCATCAACAAGTCCGTATCGATGGTCAGATTCTGGACTGCGGCACTCAGTTGGGACACATCGAAATATTGTACGTTCGACGATGAGCTGGCTCGCCACTCCTCCTCTAATGAGAAGAGGTCCTCATCCATCATGGAGACCGGCGCCTCGCCCAAAAGGTAACCTGGACATGTACAAGTCAGTACGTGATCATAATTCGTTGACTGTGACAAGACACGGATTAGGGAGTGGTTGCACGGTGCGTGGAACACAGCTCATGGGTAGTGTTTGATCGGGAGGGGGGGACATACCGTCCATAGGTAATGAAGAGGAAGAGAAAGCGTCAAGGAAATTGTCAAGGTTGTCGAAAGGGAACCCTGCTTCGTTTCCATGGTTGGGGCTGACAGTCGAAGGCCCAAACGAGGGGGCTTGCTTCGTCGGGCATTCGCATGGGGTTAACAACCAATTGTGCGATGGAACTGGAAGAGCGTTATGACGGTTCAACGAGTCAAGGTCTTAGAAAACCCACTGTAACACGGGGTGTACCAGGGGGGAGGCTGGGCATGAGAGGGATCGCCCGCTACGAAGTCGCACTCTCGTTCCACTCGCTCTACGCCAAACCACTAAGTATCAGCTATCGACAGGTTGAGAAAATAAGAGCTTACTGGTCTCATTGGCAAGGTTGAGAGCCTCGACCTTCATTATGCGGTCGAACTCTTCAATCACCTTGGTCAATTCTCCGTCCATTTCATCGATTATCTCCTGGTACCTGGGGTCATCCCCCGTTCTCGCTGCGATCATCAGCACTCGCCCAAATCCAGAAGGTGATTACCCACCACGTTTGACATAGTCACACGAAATTTTTGCGACCCTGTCCATCGCTTCAAACATTTTTGGGATGAGCTCCTTGAAGCCTTCTGTCTCTTCGGAGAGGGTTGCATCCGCAACCCTCTTCGCTAAAGGCAAAATCCGCTGCAAAATCCGCTGCAACCGATCGCAAAGGCCTGACGGCATCTGGTCAAACTTGTTTTGTTCCTTCAACAGCTGAGACGTCAAACGTTACTTTTTGCCTCAGGTATGCTTGCAGTGAGCACAAACCTCAAACGTGACTCTGGCGATACCGACGATAGCCTTTGCAATTGGATTCAACTAAAACGGGTCAGTGTCTTGTTTGTTTCCATGTGGATGTGCGAGAACCAACTTTTGCGAAGACAGCACCATATTCAAGCGTCTTGTCCACAGACTTCTCTACTGGTCCGCTCATCAGTGGGGAGTATTCCTTTAACAATCCCTCGAGCTCATGGAGCGACGTGCGTAGAGCTTCGGCCTACATGAACGTTATTAGCTAGCGGGGTTGGACAGTGGAAAAGGCACGAACGGTATCATTTGTAGAGAACCGTAATTGTAGAGAACCACTATGCTTTCCAATGACAACAGCCTCTGTGTTTCTCAATCAGATATGCCCGCAATTTTGGTGATAACGACTAACTCAGTACGGTGAATTCGTGGTTGTTAGAGGTCCAGTAATCATTGTAAAGTCCATGAAGGTCGATAACTTCGCTCGCCTCTCGGTATTTTGCCCAAACTGAATGACCGCTCTTCATTCGAACCTCAGCGCGGATGTGGGATGTTAGAGAAACATCTCTACACGCGTGTATTCACTGTTGAGTGCATGTATTGGGAAAATAAGAGACATACGGGCGCTGTGCTGGTGTCCAAGTGAGATTGTCTTTCTTCTGTAGTTCTCTCTCCACATTTTCTACGAACAACCTCAGCGTATACTCCCGATTTGGAACGTCTTGCAATGTAACACCTGTATGTTAGCCAAAATGAGTGGTATGGAGTAGATTGAGGTGAAGCGCCGCACGATCTAGATGAAGGCTTGGATCCGTGATCAGCGAGAATGTACGCGGCGCTATCCAGCCGTCGAGAGTGCTCACAGATTCTTTTCCTTGGGACCTTGAGTCGCCATGCTACAACGTGAGGTGGGTGCAATATCGGAGTGTCACACAAAGGAAAGGTCGTGCTCAAATCATATCATCTACAAGTTCCTTAAATTAAATTCGTTATGCCAAAACGCTTTTACTCTAAGCACAAATGCACTCTCAAGGGTGACCTTGAATGAATGAAAGGGCCATCAGAAACGTCACTCAGATACCCAGGGATGTGTTGCCGATGAGTAGTCTGATTGGGCGGAAATATTGTGGAATTTGCGATAAACTCCATTATAAATGAGAGTACTGGTTTTGTTCCTTTTGAACCTATATATGATGACTGTAGTTATATATACAGGCGTGAGATGATGGAACCATGAAAGTCCGTGTCGATCGCGTTGGTAGAGCTATGCGCATAGCACACGGAGGCTGTACCACTTTGCCTCCAACGATTAGGCACAACGATAGGACGTGGGCATGGCAGAGGTACGGAGTCTTACTGAAAACTCCCGATATCCAACGTAACAGACTGGTTGAAGATAGGGCATTGACAAATCTCGCGATCGCACATGATTCCATCATTGCAAGTAGATCTTTCCAGAAACACTACGCGAGTCGCCACCGTACTGCCGAAAGGCCCTTTAAAACGGGCGATCTGGTATGTCTGTTGACGAAGAATCTCAATTTACCGAAGGGGCGTGCGCATAAGCTACTTTCTATCTACACGGGACCATATTATGTCACATCCTCCAACGTATCTGTATCGAACTATGCTCTCGATCTGCCAGGAGAACCCCGCGCGCGCAATATCCACCCAACCTTCTAAATGCTATCCTAAAACCACACACTCAGAATAACGATGAGCAGTTTCTAGACAAGGGAGTTCATGCTTATTATGGCTTTCGACAAGATGCTGATGTCGAATGGGAGATTGATGAGATCCTGGATTGATTCCTGGTAGCGCGGCCGCGATCGCGTAATCCTTCGCCTGGAAATATGTATTTCAGATATTTCAGATGTCCTATAGCAGAGTTCCGGCACCAATGCCCTTGATCACACCCAGCGTGAGGATACAGGGCTCGCTAATAGGACTGCGCGCGGGCTAGATTCTGGTGCCCATCAACCACCAGGGGCTCTAAACCATTCGTCAGAGTACATTACTAGTCGATAAATTACCTGACTTTGGCATTCTTGGGGTGTTCTCGTGCCTCGCGAAGCGGGTCCAGGCCCTCAAGGATTATATGGACCCACTATGAGATACCATTCCCTCGTAGAGGGCCTCTGCGATAGGAGTGAGGCCGTCCTCCCCCCCCTCAATTGGCTCTCAACTTACGCGGTCGCGATCGGGGCGACTGTCGCCCTACGCGCTGTACTTACCGTCACCAGCCATACCTAGGACGTGGATTTACGCATAAACTAGTTGTCCGCCACACCCGCTACACCGGTCCATCGCAGGAGCGCGCAGCTCAGCCCACTCAGTCTCCTAAACAGGGAACCGCCCAGGACGTCATAATGGCGCGCGTCCATCGTTGATGAGGACGCAAAAATGGACCCTAGAAGATAGAACTTCCAGGGCACCATCTATACGCCAGGTCCGCCGCCTGTCACGTTCGCAATCGTGGAAGAACGTAACGTCATTGCAGCTGCGTGTGAGGTGCGCCACAAGGCCATCACTCTACATCCCCTACAGCTTCTCCTGGAGTTATATTACCTCCCCCGCAATAAATGGGAGAAAATTACGTCCTTATGGACCACTACCGCGTCCTTTTCCTCTCTCTCGCCTGTATCAGGCTCAGTTCAGAGGGCCATGCTGGGTTGGATAATTACAATATAGACACAGAAAAGCTCATTCTAATGTGGACCAGCAGCAGTTTCGAACAGGTCTCAAAGGCTTGTGGATACCCTCCACCAATCTCAAGCGCCTCAAGCACACTGGGGAACTGGAGCCTGCCATAATGGCCGTCTGGTTACGTGATGAAGTAGCCCTGAATCCCCAAGATGTTCCTCTCCCTTCAGGCCATATTCCCTTAGGACATTACACGCAGATCGATGCTAGAAATTGAAACAACCCGCGCAAGCAATATACAGACTTAGTTCTGCCTGAGATCTACCCTGTTGCGACCAGTGGCTCATTTACTGACCTTGTGAATGACCTTGAGTGGCCTCTAGCTCATGGACCACGCGGTGCGCCGCGTAGAGCCAGGGACCCCGACACTTCCCAGGGTACGCGTTGGCGCAAACGACACGAAGCGCTCAAGGACGACACATAAAAGTTCCACGGCGTTACCAAGGTCTACAATGGCATCGGCAAGCCTGGCACTATCGATCGAGACACAAGACAAGTCGATGCCGCAGCTCTCGTTTGTTTCGACTCGAACCAGCGTAAGAGTATTAGCCTAGATACAAAATAGCGCAGCGTGTGAGCGAGCGAAAGAACCATAAGGGCTGTTCCCCCCTCACTTGCTGCACTCTATATACATACTCAAAGTGGCAAAGAGCCACACGCGTCGTACAGCAAACAGAACATAATGTGGCCAAAGAAGTATGTCTGGGGGATGGGCTAATTTCCCGAAGAGGAAGTGTGTCTGCCTCGAGTATGACTGCCTACTCCATGCGGTCGCGCGTAATAATCCTGTGGCAGCCTCACCGTAATGCGGCAATAATCATGGCAGGCAGCACAGGGTGCGTCCATCGAGCAGAGGAAGGAGGGCCAGAAATCTTCTTCCTAGCCAATGTCAGTCAGACAACTGATTCCCCAAGAAGAGTGTCGCCATCGAGAAGTTCACGGCGAGAAGGTGCGAGGTGTTGCTAATGAACGACGCAATGTGAGATGTTTAGTTTGTTGAACGTGACGTTCTTGCCCGATGCAAGACGTTAAACAGGAACGAAGTCTTCGTCACTACCGTTCGTGTCTGGGAGGACATGAGAATCCCGAGACTGAGAAGGAACAACTGGAAACGTTCAATGAGAAATACGAGTCACTCCTCGACTTTGTCATTAAGAAAAACAAGGATTCGCCAAGGAGGCCATCATATCCAGCCGTTTGGGTAACAGGCCTTGCGCGACAGTCATCGATTCGTAGGATTACACTGCCAACACGGAGGAGCCGATTGGTAAGCATAACGCCTCTCGAGTTACTTGTGCGCATTACCCACTTGTGATATAGATACCCAGGGACAGAAGAAACTCGATGCGCGACTTTGCTCGCGAGCATCGCATTCTCGAGGTGAACCCACAGTCGACATTGAATGGGGGGTCTCCTCTAGCGTGAAAGACATTCCCAAGCCCTGATGACCTCGAAAATCCCGAGCCAGAGGTGGAGCAAGGATTAGCATCTATCTTGGTTGACGGCGCGTTGTCCGCAGTGGTGTCGAAAATACCCCTCGAACCTGTATGTCTTCCTCATGTCCACGTACGTAGCCTGTGATAACCACACCGAAGTTACAGCTCCTTTGAACGCATCGATTGTGCCCTTTGCCGGTCTCTTTGGAGTGTCTGAGACGGCCCAAGCGCCTTCAAGCGTGGATCCTGCACTGCCAGTAGTCACAGGTGACCTGAGGCTGACCCGGGGGCGATTCCGAGGAGCGAGGCATTTGTGGATTGGAAGAAGCACGGTGCGGGCCCCGACTTGGAGGTGGTGTTCGACACGATTCCGGATGAAGATAAGCCGGGACCACCAAGGCACGACAGGGTCAAAACGGAGATGGGGTATCAGAGTCCTTCGACAACTCCGATGCACTTGAAGCGACTCCGACTGCGAGCTATAGCGCAATTTGTGCTGTAA
>Ga0307515_10008014_pt1 | contig 20725 bp, 17 predicted proteins | sample 17_EM_MG_FD_194513 | JGI IMG/M metagenome (GOLD analysis project Ga0307515, IMG submission 194513) | Populus trichocarpa ectomycorrhiza microbial communities from riparian zone in the Pacific Northwest, United States - 17_EM | ecosystem: Host-associated > Plants > Roots > Unclassified | place...
TTGCTTTTACAGCATTTGCTACGCGTTTTGGTGGGTCAGTTTGCCCCGAAATACCATGGTCAGTTTGCCCCGAAACAGTGGGTCAGCTTGCGCCGAAATAGTGTGGTCTCATTCATCATAATCTCCAGTTGATCCAGTAAACGGTTCGAATTATGTCCAGTCTGGGGACGAACTAAAAGAGCCTACGCTAAAAATCAATAAGACCCGTACCAGCTTACTCACGCAGGTATTTTGCTAATAGATTTAAATTTAATGGCTAATTCCCTATTAACCAATCAATTTATTTTATAACTATTTATAAATCATTTTTTTTATATATTTATCGAAACCTAATTTATATCAACAATGAAAACATTCCTTGTAATATTTTTAATCGCCACTTCAATTTTAAAAACTAACGCTCAAGGTAGCCCAAAGGCTGAAGACTTTTTTAAAACTTCAACTATTTTGACATTTGACACAAATATTAAACCCGAACAACTTATTGGAACGATCATATATTACAAACTTGGCGACAAAGACAATTTTGAGTATCTCCCGATACTCAGCCCAGAGCAAATGAAAAAATATGAACCTACATATAATAATAAAATTCTCTTTCAAACAATGGCTACAAAAGAAACTGTTGCCTCAGTTAAATATCTTGCATTTTTTAATGCAACAGTAGGTGTAAAGAACTTACTGGAAGTAGTTTTAGAGGATGTGTTGGATTACAGAGTACCATCTTTTACAACCGACTTAAATGTTAAAACACAAACTTTCTTATTTGCCGAACCCTTAATAAGATTAGGTTACATCGTAGAGTATATAGACAACGTTAATTATTGTTCTCTTACTACTCGTTTATTCGCTGAACAAAAAGTAGGAGTTTCCGGCAACTACTTTGTAAGTGCAGATGCTAAACAATATAGTAGCACCTCGGAATTTGCCACAAAAAGGCTTATTAGCCTTCATTCAATCAAACTTAATCCTTTTGTCTCGCTTACTTCGCAACTTGGTGGTAGCATAGCAAAATTAAATGCAGTAGCGCTTAGTGAGAGCAGTACTTCAACGCCATTAAATACTGATAAATATCAAGTTATTAATACGCTTAAACTAGGATCATTAAAAACAATAATTGGAGAGAATTGAATACAATGGTGCTCGTAATAATACCAACCGAAAGTGTTTTTTTACTTCTTACAATCATTTATACTTGCCCTTAACAAATAGGTTTATATAGGAATTTTCTATACCCCAGAAATCAACATAAATTAATATTGGTGAATTAGAGGCGAGTGTGATACTTGAACAATTTTACTGCTCTTTAAAGGCGATGGTACAAAATTGGAACTTGTTACTTCATCGGTACATTGTTCATAATGCTTAAAACGATTGCTATGATCCCAATTTAGATCTTGCGACTTTTGGCAGAAAGTAGTGGGTTGTAAAACTTGCAATTAAATGCTTACCTTTTGTAGCTCCCAGACTGGACAGAATTCGAACCATCTGGTGGAGCAGTTAAAGGTTTTGAACGATTGGAAGATTACGTAAGCGGCTTCAGATACGGAGATTAATTGATGCGTTGCATATTAGGCGAGCCGAAAAAACTCGTCAGTTGATCATGATTGATTGTATGATTTCATCCAGTCTGGCTGCGCTATTCAATAATCAAATAGCTTAAGTTGGTCTTTGATCGAATTCTCTACATAACGAATGACCATTTCATTTGCTTTTCGATACTTGTCTGGCAAGCCATCAAAATTATAACGGACACTTTTCATAATTTCGAGTTGCAGGGTTAAAACAGGGCGGTTCCAACGATACTGTTTCATCTGCCTATTTGGGCCTTCAAAACTGATTTCTTCATCAGACCCCATCCAATATCGCTGATCGCCCTGATAAACTGCAACTTTACCTAATCCTCGCACAAAGTCCAAGCTATTTAACCGCACATATGGATCATCGTAAAGTCCATTATTTATGGCAAGAGCTTCCTTGAAAATTGCCTGGCAAACCAAGACGTTTGGCGGATAAAGCGGCGTTTGATAAATTGTTTTTGCCAATTTGCGTGTACCGGAGACCAGCAGCATATCCGTTTTTCCCGTGAATGGATTATCGACCTGCCATTTTGGATAAGGATAACCCAGCTTTTCGGATAATAAAAAATCAAGAGAGCAGTTGACAAAGATTAAATGGTTTATCTTGATAGCGAAGCAGTTAGGACTTCTTAAGAAAGCATGGGTGTTCACGCCAGTCCAGGCTAGTGTCGTACTTCCGTCGTAAGTATTTGTAATCGATAATGAACGATCCTTTAATCCTACACGCCTATTGATGTAATGCCGAGGTTCTAATTCAAAATTTTTGTTGTTCAAGTACAGAACGGCAATTTGTAATCCCAAGCGAATCTTATCAAACCAATCCAGTAATAAAGTAAGTTCAGCCAAATCAATAAAGTCGTCAATAAGCAATTTCTCCATGGCTGGTTTTACTACTGCTTCAGTCTTGGCAAAATTGGTATTGCACTTCGTGCATGCCGGCATGGTAAAATTTAAAATGTTAAAAATAAATTCTTTACCAGTCACAAAATCCGACCCAATGGAAGCTTCCTTCTGATCGAAGCCTGTCAGTTTTAAAAGCCATTTCGGCAAAATATGTTCCTTGTTTTTTTGTTGGGGTGGCTCACCGCAGAAAATACATTTCTTTTTCATCAAGAGAATAGCTTAAAGCTAAAATAAATAAAATTGATGAGGGTCGTTAATAGCTACCCGACCCGCTTTTTAATAAAGGTAATTATCAATTCTGCATCAGAATTCAATTTATTATAAATCCGTCCCTATATTTTATGTTTGCCTCAATTTAATAATCTCGGGTTGAATACTTTTATACCAAATGGACAACTTAGGTAATTCTGCTGGAAGGCGCTGTTTTATAAATAGCTGATAAAGTATCAGGATCAGGTTGCAGGCATGCAGCGCGACCTGCTGAGCGTCTTTCGGATGGCGAATTTGCACTACACCCGCGTCCGTTCCCTTAGTGACATTACCTTTAACAACATTTTGTCCGTGTACCGTACCAGACCACGCACGGTAGAAAATCTCGTATAGCCCCTGTCTTTTTAGCTTATTTGCCAATTGGTCGATATTAGGCGGGCCGCCAAAAAGCTGGTACCAGGAAGGGGGCTTTTTACCGGAAGCAATTATTTTTTGATATTCTTTTTCAACTTCTTGGTAGACAGGGTGCTGAAGTATTTTTTCGATAAGCCCTGCTTGCACCTCCTGTCCGGGCACCGCTACTGCCGGTAAACCGGCAGGCATGGTTTTATCTGCGTTAAATTTTTGCTTCAACTGATGGTGAGCCGTGGAACCTTTTGATATTTTATCAATAAAATTCAGTTCATGGTGATAACCACAAACCAGGAATGCCAAAGCCCGGCGATGGGTGTCGCTTTCCAGCATATATTCTAAATTTAGTATTGATTCGAACATTACCCGCAGTAGATTTTTACAAGGTTCGATGGAAGACTTCCGGATTAATATTGAGAGACCGTCCAAATGTTCCAGGATATTCCTGAAGATTAGAAAACCAGGTAGCTGTTCGTCCCCACCTTTGCCATTATCGATATCCCAGCTCAAGATATGCGTGCCGAAATTGACGATCTCTTCGAGCAGGTCGCCGTAGTCGTTGAATACGTCGCCGTATTTTGGGTGCAGGTCATCAATAGGTTTCGTCATGATTTTTGTTGTTCCAGTTCCAGTTTAAAACGCATATTTTTCACCAATATCTCGTGCAGCAGTTCCCCCAACTTATTTACCTCTCCGGAACGAAGGGTAACGGGCGCATCCGGATCGATCTTTTGCACTTGGTTAAAGAGTTGCTCCAAGAAATAATATTCGAGTTTATCCTTAATAAGCACTTCACCAAAGCGCCCTTTAAGGAAACGACTGAAGCGCTGGATCTCTGAGCCGCGCATTCGATGAAAGTGCTGATAAAATTTATCGAAATTCCAATAGGCCAGCAGGGTCTGGTTGTAGTCGTAGTAACTTTGGATCTTTTCATAAAAGGCCTCCGGGGTGTTCATGAACTCTTCCAGTGTATCGGCCCGCAGGTGTTTGATCCGGGCTTCATTGATCCCGGTATTGACTTCGTTCAGCACACGAAACAGGTTTAGGAACGATTGGTAATCAGGCCTGCTTTCTTCGATACCGAAACTACTGCTTAGCGTATCGATATAAGCGAATTTTTTTTGCCGCAGTTTGACCGATTTAATGAGCTTGTCGGCAGTTTTGGAAATATCATAACGCTTAATAGCCGGATACCTGCTCAGATAAAACAGTACTGACAAATAACGATCCAAGGGATATTCCGCATTTACGGCGTATTTAAGCATTTGCTCACTGAACCTAATGTAATCTTCATTACTAAGGTCCAGCACTTGCGGGCTGCCTAATTGTACGTAAACCTCATCCTGCGGGCTGGGCACATGAATCCGGTCATCAAAGTTTTTCTTTAACTGGCTTAATAATGAATCGGTATCAAAGGCATCGCCCCCGGTAATAAAATTATAAAGCGATGGATAAAAATCATAAGTACTATGCGTAAAATACGTGGAAAGAAAGTTATCCCGGTATGACTTTGGCATTGGCTGGTCCGATCGGTCGTTAATAGATCGGAGGTGATCAGCGAACATTTCCTTTAGTTGCGTCGCTTGCAAAATCTCGCCTATGGCCCGCATATCATCTAAGCCCTTCGTGAGCTTGTAATTGATCGCGCCTTTTTTAAATTCGATACTGATGGCGATCGCGAATTGTAGAATAGCTTTAATTTTCTTAAAGGACAAACCTTCACGGTCCGGCTGCTCCAGGTGCAAGGCGAGGTGTATTCGGCTGAAAACTTCGTGAAAGTGCTGTAAGAAATAAATAAGGGTACGCAGGTTTTGGGTATCGGTAATTTCAAACCAATATAAAATATCGGCTTTCAGTAGCACTAAATAATCATAATAGGCACGATAAGTAGCTTTGTACTTACTTTGAATGATCGCGTCAAAATTAAAACTGAAAGTGGAAGCATACTCGATCACCGTACCGATGGTCTTCTCCCGGACGGCGTTATACGCCTCACTCGCTAATTGTTCTTCATCAGCGATCACCAGTATCTTGTTATTTTCATGCTCAACCAGTGAGTTGATGAACCCTACGATCTCTCCGATTTCCAAAGTGTCGGCTATTCGGTCCAGATCGTCGAAGATAATCACGAAATCTTTGGTGTCAATGGCGTGTTTAGCGGTGGCAGAAAGATCCTTTAAATAGGTATCGACGTCGCCGGCCTTATTAATGTTTAACAGCCCGCGAGTCACCAGTTTGCCTATAGACAGACCTATTTTGACACCTTTGCTATTAAGCCACGGCATAAACTCGATCGCCATAAGTGTAAACACTTCGTCCATGCTTTTAAGCCCGTATAGCGAAATATAAATCGGCTTATAAGTTTTAGTCGCATCATGAAATACTTCAATATCCTTAATTTTCGATATCACCCTGTCTTTTACAAAAAAGGTCTTGCCAATGCCGCGCCTGCCATTAATAAGCAGTGCGTAGCTGGTTTCCATTTTCAGGTAATTAACGATGACCTTCTCCATGCGCAGGTCCTGACCTGTGTTCAAATCGCTCATATTTGGGAATTAAGTGTTTGTGCCACCTCCAGTAAATATAAGGCGTAACCTTTGGGTTTTAGATGCACACTTTTGAAATAGACCGGTATTTCGTAATGAGTGCTAGTCGCGCCGGTCAGCGCGAAAATTTCATCTCCGATTTTGGCCAGGTAAAAATGAGGCGGGGAAAAATATACCTTTATATCGGCAACTGTAAACGGCCAGTCCGGGTAGTCACCTGCGCTGAGCGACTTTGAGGTCGCAGTTAATTTGAGTTTCAAATAAGCTGCCGACAATTTGGTCATTGGCTGGTAGCGGTCGGTGGCCGATATTTTCTTTTCCGTATATTCCAGTTCGCCCAAGTTTTCCTCCTTTAACAGAATAAATCTGGAGAAATTGCCGTAATACTGCCGACCCAGGCTATCCAGCCCATGCGTAAAAAAACGCGAGATAGCCCTAACCCCTTTTTCAATACAAATGATGGCTTCTTTTATAGCACGCTCATCTTCTTGTTCATAACTCAGTCCGGACGTATCATGGCCTACATTGAAATCGTAGATAAAATCAGAAAAAAGCTCGAAGGGGTTAATCGCCGGATTATAATTCTCTAGCACAATGGTATCGATATAAAAATAACGTTGCGCTATCGCAAATTCCGTTAAGATGCCGAGCAAACTCTTAAACTGCACATCACCTTTTAAATAAACCATGTCATCGGCGACCATAGGCACCTGCTGCATTAATGGAACCGTATCTGCATAATGCAGCAGGTCGTCAAGCAATTGTTCTATACCATGACCGCCGCGATACGTGCTGAAATATTTTCTGGCCATCACTAATTCAGGGAACTCACCATTGATATGCTTATGTTTTAACAAGATCAATATCTTCAATAGACGCTCGAAACCGGCTGCCAGCATTTGCAAAGTAACGTGGTTATTTGCACCTGCAAATTTGGTTGATTTCAAATTTACCAAACCGGCTTGGATGAAGCCAAATGAAGCTTCCACTTCTTCGGTCACCGCTACTACCTTTCCTAACTCTTTTCCCAGATCTGCCACTTAAGTACGTTTTGCTTTATCTAACCTTCGGTGGCATAAGGAAGCCACAGACATCATATCCAGTGCATCTTGTTCTTCGATCGTCCATTGTATGCGCGGCACATGAGCAGTAGTATTTCGGAACATACCAAAGAAGCCTTTGATCAGATTGGCAAAACCCTTATGCTCACTTTTATCAGTTTCGGTTTGTAAAGGATTAATAGTTAACCTTGGGTTGCCGATTGCAAATGCGGCTTCCACCAATTCACTGCCATCGCTTGTCAGCCCTGACAGCCGACGTATTTTATCGGCCACACTCTTGGTTGTTTCGAAAACCGCGTGAAAATAATTGTCAGACAGTAATTCAGCGCGGTAAAATTCCAGCACATCCGAATGCACCTCGCGTTTATTCAGCTTTCGCTTCAATTCATCGGCTCTTTGTTCGGCCTCTTTGATCGTAGTAGCTGCCTGCGCTATACGGCCAATTCTTCCGGTTTCGAGTATGGTTAGGCCAGTAAACACAAGCCTTTTATTTAACTCTTCGCGCCGCCAGTCAAACGCCTCTTTTTTATTCATATAGCTGACCGGGTTCATCGCCCGCAGCAGAAAATCATAAATGTTATTAGCACAACCATTCCGGTTCTGCCAGTTTGCGAACGCATTGAAAAGGCGCTTCCATTTCGTGAGGGTGGGATCGGTGTCCGCGATCTGCGCATTGGCCAGCAGGTGACCAATTTCGGTTCCACTCAAGCCCATTTCCGTATCGGCGATCACCTGGCAGATGCCACGCAATAATTCTTCAGCTATTGGTGTTTGTTTGGTCATTATCTCTTGTTTGATTTTTCTCTTTACTAATACAAAGAAAAGCAGCGAATGCGCAGCCTATTTGCGTACTTAAAATTATTAAAATAAAATCGCTAAACTACGTAAGTGAAAAGTAGTTGGTAGTATGACTGACCGGTCATAGCTTTGATTAAAATAAATAGCACATGATCACTTCTTTAAATTATAGTTCCGCCCAAACCGAAAAGATAGAAGACTTACTGCTGGATGAAGTCAATGTCATACCGCTCCGGTACTTTAAGAGAAAAATCGAATTTCGGCATTCGGACAAAGTTTATAGGCGTTTATATAAAAATCATTTTATTGGTTTCCCTGTAGAGGTCGTTCCCCGCGCGTATGAGATTTATATTCCGCAGGATGACCTGATCAATTACCATAAATATCACGCCCTTCGCAATAAAACAAGTGATGCCATGTTGCTTGAAATGATCAATAATACCGATGATCTGCACCTTCGGGAACTGATTTCCAGTATGATCCGGGAAAAGATCATGAACTTGTCGTTTGAACTTGAAGGTGCGCTGAAATGGGCACGTTCTTCCTATACTTTTGCCGGGATTACCGACAACGTTACGATTATCCGCAATGTCCTGAATTTGCATATCAACGTGCGCAAGGATGATAAGGTACAGATCGCTCACCTTGGGTGTATCACGCTGCCAAAATCCATTTCAGATATTATTACGGATATTTACATCACCTATCTGTCGGATCGGCTGGAAATGCTGGAGTTGAAAAATATAGATACCGAGCAAGTGATCACGCCAAATATGGACGAAGGGCAGAAAATTAAATGGAACGGTAAACAGCAGCATTTAGCCGAACTCTTCATGGAATTGCAAAATAAAAACTGGATCAGCAACGATGAAATGAGCATGCGAAAGGCTGCTAATCTCCTATGCCGGGTATTTGACCTTTCGGATACGCAACGGAAAAAAGAGTCAAATCCGGCTGATAGCGTGTATCAGTTGCTAAAGGGGGAATTTGACAGGGACGATCAATGCACGCGCAAATACTTTTTCGATAGGGACAAAAAATATAAGCGCCAATTTGAAAATATCCCGGAACTGCGCAAATAGGTTGCGTAGCGGTGTGGTTGGTTTGTGGAAATTCGTAATTTTAATGCTATGTTATCCGATAAACCTTACGCCGAACTGCTCCATCTTGAACCCGCGCAATACACTTCATTGCAGAACCTCGACTTCATGGGCGACCTTATTGATTTTTCCTATATAAAAAAGGATATCGCAGGAACAAAAAAAGCTTTTGAAATTGTTGAGGCCATCAGACAAACGGATCTTTTGCCGGTCGATCAGGCCAGATTTCACTACTTTCAGGCCAATGGCTGGTCTAACATGCGCTTTTTCAACCGTTTTGAACAGCCCGACAGTTGGGATTATGATCAAACGGAACTCACTAAGGAGATTTTCCATTTGCGAAGCTGTTTGCGAATGGAAGGTTTTGTGGAAATGTCTAAAGATCGCCAATGCCAGATATTTACCAATTTAGGTAATCATTTTTCACATGTAGGCCGTTTTATAGAAGCGCAGCAAATGTGGCACAACGCCCTCGCTATTATACCTCGTTTTCCGATGGCTCTGGGTAATATCGGTCAGGGTTATTTTCATTACGCAGGGTGCCTGTATGATGATAATCACAGAAGCATCTTTATTTATCATACCTATGATTATTTAAAGCGCGCACTACTACTGAAAAAACATCTTGACCCTGATGCTTTTAACCATTGGAATGAACGTGCCGGAAAAATTGCGGCTAACTGGCCTGCAACCTTTCTGCAAACCCATCATGATTTTAACCAGTTTGATTTGGGGAAGGATGAGGATTTAAAAGCTTACAGGGAGTGGTGCGTTGGCCAATGCTTGTATATCAATCCGCTTAATGATTTAGGGCCGTATACGATCGCTTGCCACGATATTCTTCATTTGCCCGCCATCACAGTTGCAAATGGCGAACCGCCGAAATACCATACGCTGTTCAATCAGATCAAACAGGAATATGGAACAGCAAGATTTCTTTACTATGAGGGCACTCAATTAGCTGCACAGCATTATGCAGACCATGACATTCAGCTGGTCGATACCCTCGAATATGCTGAATATTCTTACAATCTCGAAAAAGTAAAGATAGCCTACCGACTAATTTATTCCCTTTTCGATAAAATTGCGTATTTGCTCAATGATTATCTGCAATTAGGCCTCAAACGTAACTCAGTTAGCTTTAGAGCATTATGGCATGAAACTATCAAAGGTAAAAGGGTATTGCGAAATCGTTTCAGGAACAATAATAACCTTGCATTGAGGGGACTTTACTGGCTGAGTAAAGACTTGTTTAACGCAGATGAAGAGCAGGCGCACTCAGAGGTGCTCGAACCCGGGGCTCAGGAATTAGCCGCGATCAGACACCATATTGAACATAAATCTTTCAAGGTTGTCCAATATGGCACATGGGGCGCTGATGATGAAGACAATTACACTTATTTGATCGACAGAGGAAAGTTTGAATTTAAGACCATAAAATTAATGGGCTTGATGCGATCAGCAATCATTTATACCTCGCTGGCTATACACCACGAGGAAATCCAAAACCCCAAAGGCCCAGCATTTCCCATGGAATTGCCCGATTTCCCTTTTGATGATAAAGTCTGAATAGCTATGTGCATTTACCTGAACAACCGAACCGACCTGCATTACGATAAGCAGGAGCATATCATACCCGCCGGGTTAGGCGGAATAGCCAAACTAGCGCAGGGCGTGGTGTCGGACGAGTTTAATTTTCCCATGTCGGGATTGGAAAAACGGTATATGAATGATTCCATTTTTGCCGGGTTTTCCCGTATGGTTCAGGGTCCCGGTGAGCGCGGCAACCTTGCGGACGATAAGCAAGTGCGCTCGCATGTGCATGTATTGGTCAATAAAGACGATCCGCATGACCTGACTTTAGGGTATATCAAAAAAGGCGTTCCCCATGAACTGTCGCAGTTTTGCTATAACATCCGAACAAAAGCTGTTCGAGTGCAGTTTGCAAATGACCATAAGACCGAGGTGCAAGGCAAGATCGACGAATTGCTGACGATCTGCCGCACGATCCGTTCGCTTAAAACCTACGAGCTTACATCAGACTTGCTGCCACCGGATGTTTTCATTTTTGGCTACCTCCATGGTCGTAACCGCCCCGAAGCCTACTTTGCCAAAAACTCGCAGGCAGATCTTAATTTTTCGCCGGAACTGATCGAAGAATTCGGCGCAAAATTGACGCTTGATCCCCAAGCCGCCGCCACAGGCAGTAATCACGTAATCTCCAACCGAACAAATACCTTAGAACCTGATTTTTACAGGGTGCCGGGCAAGACCGCTTTTAATTATCTCGCGCAGCTTAAAGGGGCTGCTTTCATGCAGCAAGATTGTTTTGATAGCATCCGGTCGTGGATCACTAACGGCGGCGACAATAATTTCGTAAAACTGGTACAGGAGAAAGACCATGCTGTCCAGCGAATAGTTGGTCTATTGCCACCTTATGCGCACGCCGTGCTAATCAGCCAAGGGCAGGGCTATATTTTTGGCCATGTAGTCATCTACGGGCATTGGGTTAACTTGGTCGTACTGACCAGGAACGCGCCGGCGCTGCCACCAAGCAATATCACCGGCCTGATCTGCGACTGGAAAAACCGTCGAGAACTATCACTTGAAAATTTGCTTCATCATGTACGATAACAGACCTGCTTATGACTATGCTTTAAAAGCTTTCGAGGAACATGTACAATTAGCAACCACCGTTTCCGGCAGTATCCATCATCAACCCGTTGATGACCGGTCATTTTGGGCTTCGGTACTATTCGCCAAACTTTGCGTGACCAGTGTCAGCCTGGTCCAGCTTTTGCCGGACAACCGTATTTTCCCCTCGGCCTTTAATAACTGGGATACGCCCTCGGTCGCCACACTTGCCCGTAACCTGATCGAAAACTATCATGCTTTCTTTTACTTATGTATTGAAAAGGTACCGGATACCGAATGGCAGTGCCGGCTACAGCTCTTTAATTTACATGATTGCCTTACCCGTAAAAGAATACTCGCCGATTTCCAGGTCATAGGGGAAGATTTGCCGAAATTTGAACAACAAGCTGATGAATTGCGCGAAGTACTGAAGCAAAATAGCTTCTTCCAAACTTTATCGGAAAATGAACGAAAAAGGCTGCTCAAAGGCGAACAGGCTTTTTACCTCAACCGGGCGGATATTGAACAGCGTATCGAGGCCGGCCCTTCAGACCTGAAAGCCATGTACCGGCTACTCTCTGTTCAGACACATACCTTACCCATGTCCTTTTACCGCAGCATCGAACAGCGCCGGGGTACTGGCGTAGAAACCGAAACCGAACTGCATTATATCAGTATGTTCATCGAATATATCATTCCCTACCTGCAATTAGCGGCCCGCCAGATCATCGAACTTTATCCCGCTACCCGTACAAAGTTAAATGATCAGCAATGTGCGTTACTTGATGAACCTTTTATACATTATTAATTCGCCGCAACTACAGGATTTTATGGGCAAAAAACTGCCTTATTTTAACGACACAAAAGCAAAAGGGCTCGGGCACAATTGCTCAGTGACTACATGAAAAGCATGATTAACTTAAAAAATCCGCTATCAAACAGCTAAAAGGCTGATCAACTACTTACTTTTATAGCCAATCCTTTGCACAACATATACGCCGAAAGATACCAGGAGGATATGGCTCTTAATCCATGCAATTGAAGCCAATTTTGCTATTAAAGTAAAGGACTTGGTAAAGATCTCTTAACATTTCAGTGATACTGATGGGGCGTTTGCTGATAATAGTTTTGATGCATCTATTACTTGCTATATTCAGTATTAATTAGCTCGGACTAACCTGCTTTTTGCGAGCCTGGATCGTTGGCAAAAGGACGATCAAACGGGTTGATAGTTAATGTAAGCTTCCAGCAATAATTTTTTTGTGCTTCACGTCATAAAGGGAATCACGATAGCCTCAAAGTTTCTCATGATGTAGCGCCTCAACAGCGTATGATCTAATAATTCATCTTTTGTGTCATCATAAAGCCTCTGTATCAATTCCTCGACAAAGCTTTCTTCTAATAAATGTTGAATTTTAACTTTATCAAGCCCCTGCTCGATGAAGCCTGACCTTTAGCAGAAATGGTCGCACGGAACTGCGGTTAAACCACCCGTTTATTCAAACTCGCCAACTGCATAAGGTAATCCCGGTCATCGCGTCCTATCCTATGATACGGCCCCTCGTCTGCCAATGCTCTTTCGCTAATCAAAGCTTCGCAAAATTTCCAGTGTTAATTGGATAATGCCTCGACCCCGTACGTCAAATAACCTTCGCTTGTTTGGCCAGCACGGTTGCCGGGGCGACAGGACTAAGGTTGGGGGATGGCAAATTTTTCGTCCCAGAAGCACTATAGGAGCAGGGACGATTTAATTGGATGAATAGTTGGTTGCTGTAATAAATTTCCCCAAAATACGCGGTTAAATAATTGTATAATAAGCTATTGCATTTATCAAATTAATAGCTAAATTTATATGAACTTAAATCTGATTACGAAATTCCTTCTTCAATTCTTGTGCTAAATAGGAAATCGTCGTTGGCTGAAACCAGTTACCTGATAGATAGGTTATATGACAGAAACCATAAATTATAGCATTCAGACTATTGTTTTACAACCCACAACGTTTTGTAATCTAAATTGTCATTATTGCTATTTGCCAGATCGAGAAAAGAATTTAAAAATGTTGCCGGCGATCACAAATAAGTTAGCGCAAGACATTTTTCAGGAGGAGCGCGACGTTAAACTTTTGTGGCACGCAGGCGAGCCAATGGCTAGCGGATTAAAACATTTTAAGGAACTGTATGCTCCATTTGTCGGAAGTAAATATATCACGAATGTGATCCAGACCAACGCGACAATTATTGATGATAGTTGGTGTGAGTTTTTTAAGAAGAATGATTTTTACGTCGGTGTCAGTATCGATGGACCCGAATGGGCGAATTCCAATAGGGTCGGCAGAAAAGGCCAAACGGCTTACAACGATATTCTGAAAGGAATTCAGAAACTGAAGGATCATGAAATCGATTTTGTAGTAATTGCAGTAGTTGATTTTAATACTTTGGATCGTGCTGAGGAGCTTTATAGTTTCTTTTGTGAATTGGGCTGTAGTTGGGTAGGGATAAACCTTGAAGAAAATGAGTGCGTAAATCAAAGAGAGATTTGTGACGACGACCGTGTACTGCGTTTTTGGGAAGAACTATTCGACTGTTGGTATAAGAACCCCATTATTGAGCTAAGAGAGATTAGTTCGGCACTAAGTTGGTTCCAAGAACTTAATGACAGTAAACATTTTAATATCGACGAATACCATTTAGATTTATTAGCTTCTGTAGCCTATAACGGTGACATAGTCGTCCTTTCACCTGAACTATTGGGAGGCAAAGCCCCAATGTATAATAATTTTATTGTAGGGAATGTTGCTGCCGAGTCCATTTTCGATGTGGAGAAGAATATACAAGAGGTAGCTTATGTAAAGGATTTTTCGAAGGGAGTCTTGACCTGTAAGGCAGAATGTGAGTATTTTTCTTTTTGCCGTGGCGGACAGGCAAGCAATAAATTTTACGAAACAGGGGATTTTACAAGTACAGAAACTAAATACTGTCGCAATTCAAAAAAGCGAGTAGTTGATGCAATTATAAACCAATTAAATTTTCAATAAATGAACAACCTGGAACAAAAGATCAGAAAGAACAAACCTCTATTCGATCAGCAATTTGAGAATAAAAATAAATCAAGCAGCGTAAACTTACCAACCATAAAAACAGGTTTTTCTGACGGCTGGGATAAAGGCTGGGGAAACTATGGCAAAGCGATGGCTATAAAAAAGTAAATAAAAGACTATATGTGTATAGTTAACACGGGATTGAATTTATCAAACGTACTGGGCATGTTGATTACACTTGTGGCGGGAGCGTTGGCGGTTTTTCTTGGCTATTGGCTTAAATACAGGATACCGGTTGTGGGCGTTAAGCAATATATTAGTCGGGTGATAGACCCTGGAATGTTAATAAAGCCTCATATCACCTTCGAAAGTAATCAGCACAAATTTCACTACCCCAATTTGTACATAGTTGAAACACATTTTTTTAATCAATCAAGAAAGGCATATAAAAAGTTTGACCTAAAAGTTGAACTTAAAGTACCTGCCGAGATCATTTATATTGCTTGTAATGGAGAAGATGGTTCTCATGAAATTGTTCCTAAGCAAGCAATCGATTTTGAAAACCCTGCTAAATGTGTAGATCTTGATATCGATCCGTTCAATAGAGATAACGTATATTCGATATCTTTATACGTTACTTGTACAGGGGACGAGGAATTAACAAGAAATTCCATCCACTACAGTACAAAGATTGCTTCCAAATTTGTTTCTATAAATGGTTAACTATTTGCTAACTCCGTTATGAAAGATCTCATCAACAAAATAAAAAACAATAAGACCGTTTTCGACAGCTTATTTGTAAACTCAGATAAAGCAGATGTGGATTCTGCACAAAAAATAAAATTCAGTAACATTTTTTCTGATGGTTGGAATAATGGCAGGTCATTAAAACTGATACCTAAAAAAGATCTTCGAATCGACAAACGAATGTTGAAATAAGGCAGCATAATATTATAATAATTCAATTGCGATTTTAATTGATATTATTGTAATCATAAACCTGTCTCATGAATACCATTGAAACGCGGTCGGTCGGTAAGATGATCTTGAATGAATTTACGCCGGCCCGCAAACCACGAATAGAACATTATCTCATCCCTTATTACCAGCGGGGATATCGCTGGGAAACCCGCCATGTCGAAGCGCTTTTAAATGACTTGCATAATTTTATCCGTTCGGCTGAAGTCAATTATTGCTTGCAACCCATTGTCGTTTGCCCCGGAACAGATGAACAGGGCCTGAACCGCTGGGAAGTGATCGATGGGCAGCAACGCCTCATCACCCTGCATATCATCTTTCAATTTTTAGCAAAGTCGAAATATGTCATCACTTTTGAGAAACGCAACAAAAGTACCGACTTCTTAGCTGCTCTTAGTGAAGATACTATGAGCGATGAAAACCCGGATTTTCATTTCATCAGTAATGCGCTGACCGTGGTAAGCAAGTGGTTTGATCAAAAGGTCGAGCATGATATATCTTATATAGATGAGTTTTACTCCAAAATCACCAAAACGGTGCAGGTGATCTGGTATCAATTAGCTGACTTGGAGGAAGAAAACAAGATCAATATTTTTAACCGCCTTAATATCGGCAAGATACCCCTTACCGATGCCGAATTGATACGGGCCTTACTACTGTCTAAAGTAAAATACGGCCTTTCGGACCGCGAAGCTAATATGCGCCAGGCGGAAATATCTGCTGAATGGAACGCGATAGAACATGAACTACGCCAGGAGCAGCTATGGTATTTCCTGAACAATAAGGTTAAATCCGACTACTCCTCCCGCATCGAGTATATTTTTAACACCATCGCCGGCGACGAGGCTAAGAACTACTCCACCTACCTTTGGTTCGAAAAGAAAGTTAAAGGAGCCAGTGAGGAAGAAGAGGAGAAAAACGCGGTCGCTTTATGGAACGAAACCAAACAGATCTTTGCCAAGTTCAAGTCCTGGTTCATTAAACCACGAATCTATCACTATGTCGGCTATTTACTGGCAGAAAACTATGATATAAACGACCTACTGGCCGCCTCGAAAACTTCTAAGCCCCTGTTTGAAAAGTGGCTGAAAGCCGAGATCAAGGACAGGTTCAAAAATCTGCATATAGGCAGCCTCGGCTATGGTAGTCCGGAACTGGAAAGGTTATTCCTGCTGTTCAATATTTTAACGATTCAAAACCGAAAGGGAGGCATTAATGACCGGTTCCCGTTTGATCATTTTAAGAAGACCAAGTATGAAGATGGTGGTTGGAGTATCGAGCATATTCATGCGCAGCGCTCAGAGCCGATGCAGGAAGAAAAAGCGATCAGGACCTGGCTGTTGGAAACCTTGAAAGCTATTGAACATATTTCTTTTATTGAAGTAGAAATCCAGGGTAAAGACGATACCCAGAAGACAGTTGAAAAGCGAACGGTAAATAGTAACTATGTGGAGCGGATCAGGCAATTGCTTGCTGCCGAAAAGATTAACGCCAACGATTTCAATATCCTGAAAGATGAGTTGATCGCTTTGTTTGATTCGTTCTCCTTACATGAGTTGGACAATTTAGCCCTGCTCTCAAAAAAGCATAACTCCGCGCTTAACAACTCGATATTCCCCGTAAAGCGGAACAAGATCATTGAACTGGAAAAGCAAGGCGCTTATATTCCGGCCTGTACCAGGAACGTGTTCCTTAAATTTTACAGTAATTCAGATAACCAACCTTATTACTGGAGCAAACCGGACAAGACCTTATATTTTGACGCGATAGACCAGGTCATCACTAATTTCCTTACCAAAGACTGATTTACGATGGATACTAAATACACTTTTTGGACGCTTTGCCGCCAATACGATAAGTTAGAAGTGCCCATCATCCAGCGCGATTATGCGCAGGGGCGCGATACCCCGGGTGTCGAGCGGATCAGGAAAAGCTTTGTTAACGATTATCTGTTGGATGCTTTATTGAAAGGCACGCCCCGAGAGCTCGACTTTGTTTATGGCTCAGTAATCGCCGATCCGACCGATGCCACCGGAAAAACGCTGTTTGTCCCTTTGGATGGCCAGCAACGATTGACTACCCTGTTTTTACTGCATTGGTTCGTTGCCTTGAAGGAGGGTCGTATGGCGGAGGCAAGAGCTGCATTGAGCAAATTTACCTACGAAACCAGGCCGTCAGCGCATGACTTTTGCCGCTGGCTGATCAAAAAAGAGCAAACGGAAAAGCTTTCCGGTTTGAAACAGGAAATCCTGGATTCGGAATGGTATGATGAAGAATGGGATAAAGATCCGACCATTAAAGGTATGGTAACCATGCTGGGTACCTTCGCCGAAAATGAAGCGCTCGTTAACCATGCCGACAGCCTTTTCGATGCTTTGACAGATCCCGCAAATCCGCTGATATTCTTTTACTTTATCCCCCTGGAACACTTCGGACTGAGCGAAAATCTCTATATCCGAATGAACGCGAGGGGAAAGGAACTAACACCATTTGAGCATTTCAAATCAGAGTTCTATAATATTATAGCATACCAGACGGACTTGCTGGAGCAGGTAAAGGATAAGATCGAATACAAATGGGTAGGGAATTTATGGGATTATAAAGATAAAAACAGCTTTATCATTGATAAGCCGTTTATGGGCTACTTGAAATTCCTTTCGGAAATGTTGTATTTTAAGGACGCGCAATTCCGGGCTGATCATTACGAGGAAGATTTCCTTAACCTGAAACTATTAGGAACGATCTATGCCAAAGAAGAGAATTTAAAATTCTTCATTTTTTCCCTCGATCATATCGGCCTCCTGAAAAATTATGCGCAAGACGATCTGCTGTGGGCGGCTAATACGTCCATCCATGATATTTTTAAGGGGACTCTGAATAGTCAAACAGACATTCTCCGTTCGATCCTGTTATATTCCACGCTCCGTTATTTTTATCTGCAGAAACCGGCTGAGCATTTTCCGGACTTCATCCGGGTAGTCAGGAACCTGTTGGAAAATACAGCAGATAAATCAATTCGTGAATGGCCGCGTCTGTTAGCCTCTATTGACAATATTATCACCAGTGAAAATATTTATGACCTTTTGATGCAGCCTAAAGCTGCTGACCTGCTGGATGGCTTTTATGTACCTCAACGGCGGGAGGAGGTGCTAAAGGCCAAATTGATGCAGGCGCATGTGGGAGCGAAAAAGCTGTTTGAAGAAGCGGAAGATCACCATTATCTGAGAGGGAATATTATCGGCTTGATTGCATCAAACTACGTCAAATCGGCTGAAGAAATAGAGCAGTTCGACACCTCAAGTGCCGATACTGTACAGTTTGATACCAACAAATTTGCGGCTGTCTACCGATCATATATAACAATTTCTCAGGGAGATTTTGCAGGAGTAAAAGGAGATTTATTAGCAAGTGCACTCTATACCCACCATGGTTGGTCACGTGTGACTTGTGATGGGGATTACCGGAAAAATAGTTCCACAATTGCACTTGCTCTTAGTCATAGCAAGTCGCCGTTAAAGGCTGACCTCGAAGATTTTCTAAGGGACAGAGAACGTAAGTTCGTCAAGAAACTGGTTAAGCGAACTCTGCCGCTTGAAGAAACAACAGATGTTAAAGAACAACTGTATCTCTATTATATTCTGCACCGCAGGATCATGAAGCATGATGTAAACAGTTTTTTCAAGAATGGCTTTAACTTTGGCTGGTTGCCAAAAGAAAAAGGGTTTGGGTCACTTTTCGTCAATGGTATCGCCAATGATCAGTGGGATAGCCCGGCCAACCCTATCTTTCAAACTTATAAAACACAATTCCGGTATAGCCTGGGTCTAAAAACGGACGCGGCCTTATCGCCGGAAATTATTAAAGGACGAAAAAGAAATCCTTTTGAATTGCTGGCAGAATGGGCCGAACAATAAACGCTAAACTTAATATTCGATGAAATTTGACTTTGGTTTTTCGATGTATTTCCTTGAGGGCCCTAAGCTGAGTACTCCGGAAAGGTTCTTTATACAAGTACAGCATAAACTACAGCTCTACAAAAGGCATACGGAAACGACCATTAAACTTTATCAGGATGAGTTTAAGGAACGGATGGCCAAACATAAAAAAGTCGCCCAGGCCGCAATGGCTGAAGCTAACGAAGCGTACAAACGCCATTACGAAGAAATCGAGGGCGATGATCAGAATAAACATAGTTACGCTGCGCATGAATCGGGTATTGATGAGCTGCAATATCACTTTTCAAATGAAGAAGAAGCGCTAAAAAATAACTTTTCAGAAATGGCCGATCATTTCAATAAGTCGGCATTGGTTACACTTTACGCGTTAATGGAAACGGAACTGCGTCGGCTATGCGGCCAACTCCAGGTCCATTATAAAAAACGAGTTTCTCTGGAGCGCTTTGAACAGGGGGACTATTTTAAGTCGATCATTGAATACCTCGACCAGATCATTGAACTTGACATTACTGGTTTTCAACCTTACCAGACCAAGGTCGTACCCTTACAGTTCCTGCGAAATAAGGTCATGCACAATTGCGGCGAATTTCCATTGCCGATAACCGAATATTTGGATGATCTTGTAAAAACGAGTGATAGTGGTTTTAGCTTGGAAGATATTCCGGACGAGCAACTGACCATTGTTCGGGTTCGCTCCAAATTTGTCTTGCCATTCTATGATTTGATCAGCGAGATGTTTAGCGAACTGTTCAGATTGTTGAATGAAAAAGAGCGCTTTTCTTTTCTAAGTGATCGATTGGCTTATTTGTGTCGCTTCCTCGCGCCCGATGTAACGGTTACTTACCAGGAGCAAAAGGCGGTGAAGAATGGGCAGGTATATACGTTTCTTGTCGAATCCAAAGCATTGGAACAACCCTTCACGTTTTTATGCAAGTTTACCATTGCTGACGCCGGTAAAGAGGAGTTAGTAGTTACCAATCAATTAGAGGAGGAGGTTAATAATCTTGATCGCTTGATAGCCGGCCTTGTAAAACAAGACCACATCATCCGGCAAGCTTTGGGTGGTTTTATTGATCCGAAAAAAACTTACCGGCACGAATTCTTGCTTTATCCTGTAAGCTAAATAGGGTAATCTGCCTTTCTATCAGAAATGCAACAAATCAGGCGCTTGGCTGTTTATCAAAAATGAACGATGGAAAATAAAGATAGTTTAGATAGCTTCCTTTACTTTATAATGGTATTTATTATTAGGCGCGGTGTGGGTTCGTATTAACCGTCTGATATTTTCGGTTTTCTTAGAGGCTGTTTAAAAACGGTTCAACATAATTCTTATGGCGGATAAATGAACAATAGCTACACTTGTGGAGTTGAATCGCTCATAATTTTTAGCCATAACTGTCCACTTAAAACAAACTGAGTGACAGTTGGTTACAATTTAGTTCTTTGACATCTTTGTAGTCTATCTTTTTAAGCAGCTCATTTACAGGGGTTTTATCCAGTAACGATAT
>Ga0307515_10008015_pt1 | contig 20724 bp, 4 predicted proteins | sample 17_EM_MG_FD_194513 | JGI IMG/M metagenome (GOLD analysis project Ga0307515, IMG submission 194513) | Populus trichocarpa ectomycorrhiza microbial communities from riparian zone in the Pacific Northwest, United States - 17_EM | ecosystem: Host-associated > Plants > Roots > Unclassified | place...
TGCTCTTCTAACCCATTTTTAATTGCTGCCTAGATCCTTTCTAGTCTTTAGTTAATTTCCTTAGGGGTAGCCACTAAGCCTCGCTTATTCGGTATTAGGTGGATTTCTTCTAGGTCTTAAAGTTGTTATTTAACTATATTAAGGAAGCTGTCTGTCTTAAGCTTTCTTATTACGTATCTTTTGCTATTTAATTATGCCTTAATGTCCAGATCTAGCTGTATTTAGATAAAGATATGGTCTAAAGCGAGTGCCTATTCTTCTTCGGGGTTATATCTTTCAAGTCTCTAGTATAGGCCTTCGTCCATAAATATAAGGTCAATTATACTTCTAGCGGTGCCTCATTACCATATAATTGCTCCTAAGGGGGTAGCTAGCTTAAGGCCCCAGGTGTCTATAGCTTTTAGTAGGCACTCTACCTATTATTTAGCAGCAACATAGATACCCCCCCACCGCGGGTGGTAAAGGTTTATATCTCCTAATAGAATAGACTCTATGTCTTTGGTTTCTAGTAAGCTTATTACTAATATAATATTCTCTATTTATAGGACCCCTTCGACCCTAGGGTTATACACATTAATAATCTAAACCGGTCCCCTATATGTCTGGATTGTTATAACTATAATATCTAGGTTAACTGCCTGCCATAACTATAAGGATAGGCTAATAGCCTTACTAATTATAAAGCACACGCGTATAGCTGCTTTTAGTTTATATAGGAGCTGGAATCCTTAGGGGCAGTATATTAATTATATATAGGCATTATAATACGGCTCTTATATAGCAAGGATGTAGTATTTCTCTAGGTCTAAGCTGTCTAGCAAGGGCCTTGCAAGACAGTGGTTTATATTACCGCAGTTATACTATATAATGGATAAGTGGCGGACCCCCAGCGGGAATCCTTCGCCTCTCCTTCGTTCCTTACTTCCTCTATTTCCACTTTCTCTAGGACATTTAGAGCTTCTATCTCTTATATCTACATCCTAGTTACTACTTATTTTATATAGAGCTTTCTATTCCCATATCTTGTGTTCCTAGTAGCGCTTCTATATCTAAATCTATTATTATCTCCGGTTCCTCCCCTATTCTTACTGGTTAGCTATATACCCTTTAAGAGTCGGCTATAAATATTATATTTGCCGCGTTAAGTCTAATTCTTAATTATCCTAGTCTTAAGCTTACTATAGCTATCCATAATAGTCTTCCTATAGGGCGTCCTCTCCCTTGTGTCCCCTATAACCCTTATATCCCTATACAGTCTGGTAATATCGCGCGGCAACGCTTCTAGCCCATTAAGGCTTGGGATAGCTGGCCTAGCCCCCCGGTATTAAAGGTAGGAAATACTAGAAAGGCACCTACGCCCCCCTAGCTTATCGCCTGTTATTTCCATTTGTATAACCTAGCGTGCAGTTATTCCCGCAGCTGTTAAGCCCTTACCTTCCGTCTCCTGTATTTAATGCAGTCTCCTCTCTCTTACGCCTTATATATACTTCGGTGGCAGTTTACACATTTTATTTAGTCTTAATTTAAGCAGTTTCTTGTATTATAGGGGCCTGCACAGTAGCCGCAGCACACCTATACTGCGCATATAGATTAGGTATATCCCTATTATGCGCAGCGGTAGCATTATTTTAGGCAGAGTTTATAGTTATAAAGCCTTACGTTGTATATAAGGCCGTTTATAATAATACCTTTTTAGATAAGGAGTTTTTACATTCCTAGTGTATATATACTAATAATAAGGGAGCCATGCGTTTAACCGGCGTCTCCCTAGCAAGTCTCTGGCGACCCTTATATTCTTTTATTATTCTTATTATATACTTAGTTTACATTTTCCTATTAAAGCCATTAGATTTAGGTAATCTTAAATCCTAGTATAAGGCGTTCCGTTTGTTTTACTATCTTATATATAGTTGCCGTATTGTCCGCCTAGCGTTCCTTTTCTACCCTAAGGCTTAGGGGAACCGCTGGGACTTTGACTAGGTAATCTTTACGGAGCACTTTTATACTAATACGTTCTCCTAGCCTGTCCCCTGCCCTTACAGCTTATTCCTTTACCTATTAGTCCCTTAGGGTAACTCTAATGTCTCCGCTCCTAAGGTATTGGATTATAACAGCGTTATAAACCTCTTTACGAATTTCTGTAAGGACTTCTGTTTCTAATTATCCCCTAAGCCCCTCTACTTTCTCTATATTTGGTTGTATTATAATTATATATCCAGATATTGTCTTTAGGGGGGTAGGCTCCCTATACTATAGAGGCGCAGCTACAGTGGCCCAGGTGCGGTTCGCCGGTAGGGAAAAATTTTGTTTATTTTTAATTTTATTTAGCCGTTAGAGGATTTAGTTAAGGGTTTGCTAGAGGGGCGCCTAAGGTATACTGGATTGGCGGAGCCATTCTACTAGCTGCGTTAGTTCGTTATGGCTGACGGTCGCTCCCCCGTAACTACGGATACTAAATACGTCTAATAGGCTTTATATTTTATCAGATGCCTTCTTAATAAAGGTCTTTCCGTTTTATAGTGTGGTATTCGCCCGTTCTTATTATAGAGGGCTATTACTAGGCGTGGTTCTGGTGGGCGTGCGCGAGTGCGAACCACTATCGTTTGACGTGTGCCTCCCCTGCGATGCATGCATCTTAGGGGGATTCTCTAGGTGTTTTTTAGGGTTCTTTTAGTTATTTTTAGTCTTTTTAGGCTAGGTACAGCAAGAGCTCCTTTTTTTGCTACTTTTTTATATAATATATATATATAGCTGCCTAGATGCTGCTTAATGCGTATAGTCTGTTTTAAATGCTGCGAAATGCTGCGAAATGCTAAAAATACTGGCAAAATGCTGCTAAATTTTTTCCTAACGATGCCTCTGAACCGAAGCTTAAACGAATGCTGTATTACGAAGATACTAAGCTCATCTATAAGAATTATATATTACATTTTTATAAAATGGTTAATAACTACTATAATATTTATAAACCTATTACTATTAGGTAGGTTAACTATAAAGTTAATTAAGATATCTTGCTATCTTTGCATTGGAATTAGTAACGGTTAAAGTACTCCTTACTTTTTATATAAGAGGTCTTCCTATATACGCATATTCTATATACTTAAACATATTTTTGTATATAGTTGTATATTATAGGCTAGTAATATACTTATTAGATAATCTTATAGGTCTTTATATAGCTAGGATGCCCTATTATAGGGAAATTATATATAAATTTAAGTATCTTAAATTATAAGGGTTTAGAATTCGGGACTACTATCTTCTATTAATAGTATAACTAATTATTATAGATTTCGCATTTAGTAAGTGTAATATCCTTATATTACCGTTTCCCTATTTAAATTACTTTTATTATATCTACTATCTTAGGGTCGTTCTTATATTTATGCTCTATTAATTTATTAATTTCTATATCCCACTTATTAATTTCTAATTTATTCCTATTAAGCTCTACATTTAAAAATATAGGGCGTAGTTTTTTAAAGTATTTAGGGGGTAGTAGAATTTATAATTAATTTATAATTCGTTTATTAGAGGCGTTTATAGGTAAGTCCTATAATTATTATATTAATAAGTTAGGCTTCTAATTAAGTTTACTAAGTTAGTATATAATCTTAAAGTTAAATTATAAGAAATATTCGGCCTAACGAATTTAGCGCTATATTAATTACTTTATAGTTATAAAGTACTATAGGTTTTTATAGTCCGTTAATACATATATTAGAAATAACAATCCTTTAAATTCTAAACGCTATTATTTAAAGCATCTAATAATTATAAGTAGTTCCTTATTATATATCTTATAGTTTAATTTAATAGAGGTAAGTTTCTAAGAGAGAAAGGCTACTAGGCGTAGCTTGCTGTTCTTATTATATTATAATAACACTCCTTTTAGTATATAATTAGACAAGTCTATTTTAACAATATATTTAAGGTCTAACTTAAAGTAGGTAAAAATTAAAGCAGTTATAAAATAATATTTTAGGTTATTAAAAGCTTATTTATATTTAGTAGTCTATTTAAATCTTATATTCTTCCTTATTAAGTTTACTAATAGCTAAATAATTTTTAAGAAGTAATTAATAAATTAATAGTAGAAATTTACAAATTCTAGAAATCTTTAAATATCTTATATACTACTAGGACTTTTCTAGTTTATAATTATAGCAATTTTTTTAAAGTCTATTTTAATTCCGTTATAGGATATAATTAGGCCTAAGTATGTAACTTTAGACGTATAGAACTTATATTTCTTAATATTATATTATAAGCCCGTATCTTATAGGCGTTTAAGGACTATTTAGATATACTTCTAATGCTTAAAAAGCAAAGATAAATAAAAATATTATTAATATACGTGGTAATAAATATATTAAGGAATTCGCGAAGCGTATTATTAATATATTACTAAAATATACTAGGACCGTTCTTTACACTAAACGGTATTACTAGGTATTTAAAAAGTCCCTATTATATACAGAAAGCTATATACTTTTTATCTCCTTTATAAACATAGATTTAATTAAAAGTAGCGACTACGTTAAGCTTTATAAAGTATTATACTTTTACTAAATAGTTAAGTGTTTCTTAAAGTAAAGAAATTGGATATTAGTTTTAAATTATAATTATATTTAGGGCTTAATAATTAATATAGAACCTTAAGCCTCCTTTAGGTTTTTTAACAAATAGTATAGGTAAGGTAAATAGTAATTAACTAGGGCAAATAAATCCTTTCTCTAAGTGCTCTTTAAGGTATTTATTGGTTACACAAGGTGATATTACGTAGCTACGGTTCGTAGATAGTATGATAATTATTCTTATATATCTTAAATAAGGGAGGGTAAGGAGCTTAAGGCTCCTCGCCACACTAGTGCCGCGGCAATACGTAATGGTAACTTGCCGTACGTAATGGTAACTTGCTATATATAACGGCAATATACCTTATATAGTAACCACTTGCCTTTATCCCTAATACTAGCAACTCTTCTTTTATAGTTGCTATCTATATATAGATACCGCTTAACTAGCGGAACAAATATTAATCCTTTTTACTTACTATTGCTATTGCAATATAAGTCTCGCTATCCTAAAATTTGCCTCTTAGCACGTGGTGCTTTCTTACTTATAAGTTATAGGTAGGTATCTTATTAGTAAGGCCGCTAAGGTACTAGCGGTAAGCGAGCTAATAGCGATTTTCTATCCCGGAGATGGAAAATCCTAATTAGCTAGTTTAAGTTAAGGTTTGCAGAATGTTATACTCCTACTTTTTTTTAACCTAACCTTTAACTTATATATATAGAGTATTTATATTAATAAACGTCCCTAATGCCTTATTTAGGTTCGCCTTTATTATTACATCTACTGGGTTATCTTAGCTATTAATCTATTAAATCTTAAAAAGTTTTTAACACTTATAGGATTACTAAAGTGCCATAATATTAATTATAAGGCGCTTCTCCTTTATAGTACTAAGCTTAACTAAACACTTATAGAGGGAATATAAGTTAGTGTATATAATTATAAGGATAACGGGAAGTTTGAGTCGATCTATAATTATCTTTAGAGTAGTTCTAATTATAATTACTATATTAGCTTCACTAACCATTCTATATATCTCTAACGCTAGAACGCTTTAAGTAATATACTTACTCTTAGTTAAGCTCTAATAGATAAGATTACCCTAGATTATAAAGTCATTCTTCCTAGTAGATTCGTTCGCGATAATAATCTTATATCCTAACTAGGAGCTAAAGTCTTTATTATTTACAAACGATCTATTAACAAATATAAAGAGCTTAGCGGTGGGAAGATTAATAGGCACGTAGAGTAGTCCCCAATTAAGATAGTTTATTTACTAGGAAAGACGCTTATTTAGGGCAAGAATGTCGTCCTTAGTAGGTTCCTAGTATTAAGCGGTAACAGAAAGATTAAATAAAGCCTTAGGTTAACAGATAGAAGTAATATAAGCTTTATAAGCACGTTACTCTATATATCCTTGCCTTAACCCTTCTAGCGTAAAGCAATGGAATCCTTATTTAGGGAGAGGATGCATTTATTAAAGAGTAATAGTATTATTAAATTAAGCTTTTCTTTTGGCTTTGCTATAAAATTTGCCTTTACTAGCTTATCTTCTTTAAGAGCTAAGAATTGGTCGTCTCCTAAGATAATTATATTATTAGTTTATATACCAACAATTCCAAATAGAGTTCCTGTGGTTATAATAAGGAAGTAGGGATTAAATATAAATATAGTCATTAAAAGCTTCTCTTTGTGGTACTTGCTATAGGTAACCCATTAGTGAATTCCTACCTCTGCAATTCCGTATAATAGCTTAAGTATAACTATAATTATATCTTTGGGATATTAGTGGCGAATTTACTTTAAAAGGTGCGCTAATATTAAGCGCTAAAGGTACGTCTCTAATTGGGTGTAGGCTTAAGTAATATCTTATAAATAGACCGCTATTTTATTCTTTATTAAGAAGAGAGCTAATGTAATAATAACTTATTAACTAGCTTATTAAATTATAGGGGATTACATAAGAATTATCTCCTTACTATTGTCGTTATAACTTTAGATAATAAGCCTTAATTTCTTAAATAGGGCGTTAGTAGCCTTACCCTTAATCTTATTAACCATCCTTAACTTAAAGATGCGAACTTTATTAAACTTAATAGGGTCATACTTTTTAAATTTAAAGACTCCTCTTATAATAAGACTATTAATCTCCTACTTATCAATACTTAGAAAGGAGCTCCTAAAGTTATAATACAACCTTCCTTTCGGAGCTATTTTACAAGCTTAAAGTTAGCCTTCTCTTTAGCTGTTATAAAGGCTATTAATAACTTAACTCTGCTCTTAATGGCGGCAATAAATTATTCTTTAAAATTAATAAGATATTAGTAATTTCGTAATCCTTTTAGGCGACCTCTACCGCGTTATAGTTATAGCGTATTTACTATAATTATATTAGGATTATAGTCGCCTTCTAAAGTATATTAATTATAGTTCTCTTTTAGGGTATCTTCTAGGGCATCCTATAAAGGCTTAGAATTATTATCTTTATAATAAGGCTTAATAATATTTAAACGGAATTAAGTAAGTCTATAAGGCATTTAAATAGTATAAGTTTAACTATTAGTTGCGATAAGTTAACATAGGCCTAACTATCCTCCCTTTTTACGCTATACGCGTACCTTAGACTAGAGTGGTAAATTAAGCGTAGTTAAGGTGTTTAGGCCATTTCTTATTCCTAGTACATTATTAACCTAGCGTATAGCGTAGAGATATTATACCTCCTTTATTACCTTATAAATAGCCTTAGCTTATTATATAATAGAGGGAGATAGTAGAGAATTATTAGTTATTTAAGGGTAGGCGCTAAAGATTAGTAACGTAGGTATAAGTCTATCTAGGCTAGTAGAATTATTAATAGCTTTAATAGCTATTTATAAGATAAGTTTTTTACTAGCGTCCTTTAGTTCTAAAGAGATAATCTTATATACGTGGCGTAATGGCGCGTAATATTGTTTTACTTTTTTAATACTATTATATACCTTAATAGGGACTTCCTTAACCTTAATTGCTATTACCTTTATCTATTATCGGAACTCTATAAATAAGAAGTTCTTTCCTATGTTATAGACGATTTAATTAAAAGGTTTTAAATAGATATTAATCTAGTATAACTAAAGGGTATCCTATACGTTTCTAGCTAATATATCTTTTAAAAAACGCGCGGCTTAGGAGGTTAAGGAGTTAATAACTTAGAATACTAGCTTGCCGCTAAGATATATAACGTTAATAATAATATAGAAGTTAAAGTTATAGTTATTCTTAAGGGGGGTAAACTTAAATCGGCCAGGGGACGTCTAGTTTATTTAGTAGTAATAGCAGTACTTTATAAGGTGCTTAATTACCTTAACCTTAACTTTATAGCCTACTTACTAAAGAACCCTAAGCAATTAATAAACGGATAGGTGGCTAAAATAACAGTATAGTTGGCGTAATTCCGACTTAGTTAAGTAGCTTTAAGTAACACTCTTTTCTAGTTAATAAAGGAGCAACTAGGGGTAACCCTACTTGCGTATAATAAGCACCCAATTATCTCCCTAAATAAGTATATTCTTAAGGTTATTAAGCCTAATACCTAATTTATTTATATTTTTAATATAAAATAAAAACGGAGTGTTTATAGGAATAATATAGAAGGTAATATACCCTAAGGGGGTTTAGACCCTAATTGTGCTAAAAGAGGTTATAGTACCCTTACTAAAATAAATCGTGTGTTAGCCTACTATTAAATAGTTAATCTAAACAAAGCTATTAAGCTATTAAAGGGCTTAAACTTAAGGTTCTCCTGCTATAGATACTCCTATAGCTTTAGTATCTGGTATAATACTATAGAAGACGTTTACTAAGTATTTGTTATTAAAGGAGAACGTAAAGCTCTCCTTTAGCTTATTAAAAATATCTAACTTTATAATAGAATAGAGCGTAAATTAGTTATTAAGAATAGTAACGGTTTATATACCATCTACCTTACTATACTTAGTAAAGTATTAATTAAAAGAGTAGTTCTTAATTTCTATATCTATAAGGAGCTATTTAGTCTTATTAACCTTGCCCTTAAAATCTTTTATGCCTTTATATTAAACTAAAAAGCTTTAGAAGTAGGCTATAGTAACCTTATAATTTTTAACATTTCTTATACTTTAACGGAACTTATTATATGCCTCCTTTTGCTTATGAAGGGAGTATCTAGTTAACTAGTAATTTAGCTTCTTATAAATATAGCACTTTTTTTAGTAATTACTTTAAAATAAACCTCTATAAGGACCTCTATAATTGCCTTATAGTTAATATTAATTATGCCCTCTTCCGTATTCCCTACTACGGCCACTATATATTTAACTAATCTAGTTATAATTATATTAGTTAGGAATACTTATTTAGGTAGGGTTTTTGGTATAAAACTATTAAGATTTTTATATTTATATTATAGTACCTATAGCGGAGCGTAGCTTAGTATATACTCCTTTAAATATATCTATAGGTTTATATAGCGCTAAGTTACACTTAGGAACGCTATAGTATGCTAAGATAACCTAGTCCCTTAGGCTATTCTTATTTTAGTAAGTTTTAGTAAGGCTATATTAGATTTTCTAGAGTTTATTAAAGAGTAGTTAAAGGCACTTTAAATAAGTCTTTATTAGGTTAAAAGCAATAACTCTCTAGAATGTAGTCTCTCGCCATTTAGATATATAAAGTTAGCAATTCTTATTAGTCTTAAAGTGGGCTCTAGTAAGCTAAAGCATTATATTAAAGCTATAGTTTTTACTCGTAATATGGTTATAATAAAATGTTATTACCTGTCCCTTTAATATAATAAAGAAAGCGTAGTAGTACTAGTGGTATTAAATTTTAACCTTATTATAATAGTTATAAAAGACCTATAGTTTTACTTTAAGTATATTATATAGTTCTCCTCTAAACTTCTTCTCTTTATCCAAATATACCTTTATTAAATTTATAACTTCTTATAGTAGAGGCTTACTGGTTAGCTGGGATAGAGGGGGTAAAGGTAGCGAAGGGGGTAGTAGAAGAGCACCTCTAGGTAGGAAAGTAGTACCTCCTAGTAGGAGAGTACCTCTAGGTAGGGGATTAGCGTTCTAGGGGTTTTAATATAAATTAAAGTTGCCTTCTAAAGAATATGGGTTAGTTTTAGGTTTCTATAGTTAATATATAATCTTAGCTTTTATCTATACTAGTTCTTCTATACTAATAATAACGGCCTAAATATTGCTAGTAATTGGGTTACTATTCTTAGTAATATATACCCCATTCTTATAAAGGAAGTCTTGGAAATCCTAAATAATATTAATATTACTAAGTGCCTAAGTGTCGGCGGTCTATCCTACAAAATCCTCCCTAAAATATTCCCATAGTTGTAAATCGGCGTAGTGTTTACTTTAGTAGAATAGGATCTAGTATAGGAGAAAGCTATTAACATATTTTGCGGTACAAGTTATTATATTAATGGTAAATTTATCCCAATTTTTATTAATAAATTTCGCGTATATAGCTACCCCTAGTAGTAAAGAGTCTTCCTAGTTATTTAAAGTAGGCGTAGCTATATTTTTAGAGGGAGGGAAGTGTTATTAGTTTAGGGATTATCGTTTAGTACGCATTCGTGATATATATTTATTATTTAGTACGTATTTATAATATATATTTGTTATTTAGTACGCGTTTATAATATATATTTGCGATTATAGGGCTTAAGACTAGTTCTGGCCTTAAATTATAAAAGACTTATAAAGCGTATTATTCTATATAATAGATGCAAGAATCCATAATCTTAGAAAGGCTTAGGACCAGTTCTAGCCTTTAAATCCTTAGATTTATAAAAGAGTTTTATTTAAGGTTTAGGACCAGTTCTAACCTTAAAAGACAGCTTCCTTTAGCATAAGTAGCACTAGTATAGTGGCTTATCTCTTCTTAGTGGAATATTTAGCTATTTTATAGTATAACAGTAAAGTTAACTACTAATTAGTGTTGGTTATACAAGGTAATATCACGTAGCTACGGTTCGTAGATAGTATAATAATTATTCTTATATATCTTAAATAAGGGAGGGCAAGGAGCTTAAGGCTCCTCGCCACGCTAGTGCCGTGGCGACACGTAACGGTAACTTGCCGCACGTAACGGCAACTTGCCACACGTGACGGCAATATGCCTTATATGGTGACTACTTGCCTTTATTCCCAATAGTATTATTATATTATAAGCAGCTCTTCTTATAATATACCATATAACGGGCTAAACTTTAGCATTATACTAGGTTTAAGTTCTATTTTAAAATCGTGCTTATCTTAATATAGGGGTAGTTAGTTTGCAAATTGTTTCTTAAATATATTAATTAGATTATAATATTCTTTAGGTATAAGAGGTCGGGGGTTAATATATTACTTTAGTTCCAACGCCTTCTTAATATCTTCTAGTATTATAGTAAAAATCTTATAGTCTTATTTTCTTACTAATAAATAAAAGGGTACGGCTTATACTATATAAATTTTAAAAAGTTTTAATATATTATCTTTATATTCTTTACCGCGATTAGCAGTTATAACTTTATTATATTAGTTTAAGGTTTATAGTAAGGGCAATTTATATTATATTAAATTTAAATAGTTATATATATATTTATAGGGCAAATAGTATTTTAAATAATAACTTTAGCAGTAAGTTATATGGAATTTTAGTATTTCTTTAACCTAGCTAATTAAAGGGTTATATTATTTTAGTTATCCATATCTAAGTATTACTTTATAATACTTTAAGAGTATTATAAATAAGGAAATATATTTAAGGTATTCGCCTATCTATATCTTTATAAGAGTATAGTGCGTTAGCTTACTATATATTAAAGGCTTACTATTAAAGCCTTATAGGCCTTAGGGCTTATTAAGTTTCTTTAAATTTAAGCATTAAGTTTTTGCGTAGTTTATATTAATAAAGCCTATACTAGTAGCTCCGCTATTTATAAGGATTTATACTTCCTTCCATTTTCTAAGTATTTTTGATAATTCCTTTAAATATATCCCTTTTTACTACATCTAAAGTATTCTCCATTTATGGCTTAAGTTCTTTATTTATTAGTTCTTAAGGGTATATAGAATTAAGTAGCATTAAGGTCCATAGGGTTATATATAAGGCTTTTAGGTCTTAAAGACGGGTCGCGCTTTAGGGTATATACCGGTTTTATAAAGTTTTAAATATAAGGTATAGTTAGCTTTAGAGAATAAGTCTATTTATTATATTAAAGGTCCTTATTAATTTGTTAACATATTATAGCAAATTTAGGTAAGTCCTTTAGCAATTCTCTGCCTACTAACTATACTTTAATTTTATCTAAAATAGCTTGGCGGAAAGTAGTAACTTTAGCGGCTTTATTCTAATTTAGTTTACTAATAAGGCCTAAAAATTCCGAAAAGAAGCTAGTAAAGTCTCGGTTCCATTATTGTAGGTTTTTAAGATTAATAATAGCTATATATTCGCGGCTGGCGTTATTATATATTCGTTCTAGTAAAAAGATAAAGATTTTAAAATTAATAAAGGTGCCGTTATAGAAGAATAGGTTTATAGTTTATACAGCGTCTTTACTTAAATAAGACATTTTATAGCTAATCTTATTAGCTTTAGTAGAGTATTAGTTATAGTTTATTAAAAGTTTAAGACGAGGCTTAGTTATAAAGAGACGTAGGTTATTTTAATTTCTATTAAATATTAGAGGATTAGGGGGCTTTTTAGATTTTATAGTAGATACTAGGTTTATTATAGGTATAGGTTAAGCTACTATTACTAGTTTAGGGTTTATATATAGTTATTTTAATTTTATTTATAGGTATTATTATTAGGGTCTCTAATATAAGTGCTTTAAGGTTACGGAGTTCTTCGTGGATTATTCCTATTAATTGCTAATACTAAGCTTCTAATATCGCTCACTATTAGGCTAAAGCATCTATAAAGGACTATTATATTATGGTTAACTGTTCCCTAACTAGGGCTATAATACTCGTAGTTAACGCGGTAGGTTTAAGTTCGTTTACTATTTTAATAGTAATTATTTTAATATAACGTAATATAAGGGCGCAGAGAGACTTTAGGGAAGATTTAAAGGAATAATATATATTCTATCTAAATCTAAGGGTATATAGCTCTCGCTAAGAACAAGACGTTGCGTAAAAAAGAGAAAGGAATAATAAGAGAATTATATAATTAAATAGTTAGGGGCTTAGTGGTTAATGCGTGCGTAGATACGCACGTGGTCTTTAATAGACTTTAATAAAATTTAATTAATCTAGCAGAATTTGGTTAAAGCGTTGGAATTTATCTATTAAGTGTTTTACCGAGACATTCCTACTATAACCAGGCTAGTCCCGTTACATTAGGCTAAACTTAAGCTTTATTTTAAGCTACTTACGGCTATTTACTAATAGTTAATAGGTCTTTAAATAGCTAGCATTACACCTTATACAAATTTTAGTGGGGTATAATACCGGCTATCTATAAACTTAAGCAATGTAAACGATCTTTTACGGTTAACTATAACCTACCCATAAAGTATATATAGTGCTATATTAGTATAACATAAGGCTAAAGTATAGGGTTAGTAGTAGATTTAATAGGTATATTAGCCTACTGCTTATAAGTCTAGCTATATAGCCGTAAAATATAGGCGACCTAGGGGCAACCTAGGGGTGACTTACCTATAAGGTATGTACGCTATATATACCTTAGGAAAATCCTTCCTTATTACGCATATAGACTCCTCTTTTTCCCTTAAGGATTTACCTATCTATATAATATACCCTATTATTCTATTATTGGACACCCTATCTATATCTTTACCTTATAAATTAATAGTATTATGAGCCTAATTAAGGAACTCTAGCTTAAATATACAGGTAATAATCTCTTTATTAAATCGTCTTTATTAACACTATATCTAGTACCTATATAGCTAAATCTAAAGAATATCTATACCTCTACTTAAGCTTATAAGCGCCGTAAAGTAACTTACTAAACTAATACCAAAGACGTAACTCTCTATTAATTACCTATAAGACTGCCTTAATATAAACGTTCTTAAAGTTAAAGATTCTAAATACTTTAAAGTTGTGTAAAACTAGTAGTAACGATACTATAGCCAGTCTGATCTTACTTAATTTGCCCTTAACGTACTTATAGTGCCTCCTATAAGCGATAAATATAACCGGCTATTTAGTAGCTATAAAATCCCCTTAGAGATCAACGATCCCGTTTAAAGATAGATATTATTAAGTTAAATAAGTGTCTTTGGTATAGATATAGACCGCTACTAAAGGGTATATTTAATAATAAGAACATTAGTAAAGCGGAAGGCGAGAAATAGGAGGTAGAGCTCTTACTAAAGGAGCAAGCTAAGGCTCGCCTTGCGGCCGTAGTTGCTACAGAGGCTGCTGCTTAGGAGGAGGACGCCGCTGCGGATGAGGAAGCTTTGGCTAAGGAGGAGGAGGAGGAGGCTATTACGTACGATAGTAAAGTAGAGGATAAGGAACGAGAGGGCGACAAGATAGAGGGGGGGCTTTCTAATATTAACTGAGGTGTAATATAGACGATTTTATATATAATTTGGTAAGGTCTGCTACCTCTACTTTTAATCCTTAATACCATGATATTGCCAAGAGTTACCATATTAGGTTTAGCGGGTAGACCGGAGCTCCATGGAGCTCCAGGATCCAAATCTGGTTTCCATAGGACTGGACTGGATCGATCCTCCAGTCCAGTCCAGTCCAGTCCAGTCCAGTCCAGTCCAAAAAGATCACTGGACGCAATCCTGTCGAATCTGCCTGACTGAGTGTCATGTATTCGGCCTTGTGGGCACATACGTGGCCATGCATATGCATGACATCTGCTAGCAATGTCCCATTCGACAGCCATTACCGTCCAAGGGCATTTCCAAGTTCACATGTCGAGCCTCAGGCAGATAACATGGATTTCTATTTACAGCCTTGTTTGTACCAAAAAATCATTGAAAACCCCTCACCCCGCACTTACCACTGACTGTTTGTAAATTGTTCACCTCAGATATAGCTAGTGGAAACTAAAGCTATGGCGGGTGTCGTTGAGGTTCTCGGTGTTGTAGCTGCTGTTTCTCAGCTTACCAAGTATGGTTTCGAAATCGTCAACGAAATTTCTGAGTTTTCAAAGGAGATACGCGAGGCTCCCCACCGGATCAGTAGACTGGACAGCCTTGTTCAAGATTTCATCAGCCTTACGAAATCAATCAAAGCTCAGCCTTGCTATCAAGATGCCTTTACCGATCCGATAATTGCTACGTGTGCCCTTGAAGCGGAAGCGCTACGAAAAGTATTGCAAAAATTGTCTATTGCGATCGGGGGCGGGAAGATGGCAAAAATCAGAGGAGTTATTTTGTTGAACAGAAAGGAAAAGGAAATTGCGCGTTTGTTAGATTCCATTGAGCGATGCAAAAGCACGATGCATATTTGTCTGCTTTCGTAAGGCACCTATCACTAGATACATCCTTGAATGCACTTAATTAATACAGCCTAACAATTGACTTAAGCAAATTCGGCGAAACGCTATTGACAACTTCTTCGATAATTGAGCGAAACTTCCAACGAGTTGATGGTCAGCTCTCTACTATTTCATGCCAAATGGCAACTCAGAATGGCTTCCAATTGCGGAACCTGCCCGTGCGTCCTCACAAAACCGGATATGTAGTCTCTAGAGTTGATTGCATCTCATATACTAACTTATGCGGTAGATGAATCAAGGTATTGAGTGCTCTTCAGCAAAGACATCGAGTTCAGCCATATTCATGGTTGAGCTTCGTAGGAATCAGGAGTTTATTGGCCAGGATTCTATCCTCGAACATTTGTTAGAGAGGATTGAGGCAGTAAATGGATACCACCGTGTAGCTTTAATTGGGCTCGGAGGGATTGGGTTAGTGCAACAATTTGATATTAATTACTTGCCTTATTGATTCACTTCGACTAGGAAACTAATTTAAGTATTAGAAAGTCACAGATAGCCCTTGAACACGCTTATCGAGTACGTACCTCATCACCCAACAAGTCTGTCTTCTGGATTCATGGGGCGAATGAGTTGGATTTCGAGCAGGACTATATCCGCATAGCGCCATATACGAACATGCCAGGAGCCGGGTGCACCACGGAGGCGACCTGTAAAAAGGTCAAGGATTGGCTTGAGTCAGATGAGTCAGGGAGTTGGCTAATCATTATTGACGATGCCGATACGGATACCTTTTTTGGCCAGAAGCTCATTCACAGGCTGCTTCCCCAGAATCCAAATGGATCAATCATTTTTACATGCCGGAACAAGCAGTTAGCCCTTAAGTTTGTCCGACCAATACAGCTCATTAAGTTACGAGGTATGAGTAGCGTGGATGGTCGTAAGCTTTTCCTAGCGCATACTGGGCCCCTCGAATATAGTGAGGACGATGTAGACCAGCTTATATCCTGCCTTGAATATATGCCACTCGCAATAGTTCAGGCAGGCTCTTACATTGCTGCTAATTCTTTGACTGTCACCGGATATCTCCAGATGTTTAACGAGAGTGAAGCCAATAGGTCAGATCTCCTCGGCGCAATTCTCCTGGACTCTGCCACTTCCGGCCACTCAAGCCTTCCAATTCTGACATCGATTATCTCACTACAAAAGATTCAAGCAGAAGACGAACTTGCTATACATCTCATTGCTTTCATGTCCTGCCTTAGTTGCAGACGAATCCCAGATGCTCTTTTACTCTCTCCCGAACGCACTATAAAACATTCCCAAGCTCTTGGAGTTCTCAAGGCTTACTCTCTGATCGTTTCGAATTCATCAGATGAGCTTTTCGATATGCATCCACTAGTCCGACTCGCGATTAGGACATGGCTGAAAGTGACAGATCAATTCTCCAAATGGGTTCTCCTTGCGTTTAACTCATTGTTTCACGAGTTCCCTTCCCAGACTGAAGAACATGGAGATATTGAGAAAAGCGAACTCTATTTGTCACATGCGGATAGTGTTCTCAAGGACCACGAGAAACTCATTCTTCGAGGAAGATCACCTGCCAATTGTGCTGCTCATGGCTCACTCGTCTCTCGGATATCTCGCTATTTGACGACAAAAGGGAGCTATAAAAGCGCGAGGGCATTTGCAGAAAGCGCAGTGATATGGAGTAAAATGGCATTTGGGGAGCACAGCGAGCATACTCTTACCGCTCTCAGTAACTTGGCTGTAATCGATCATTACCTTGGTAGATATAGCTCTGCAGGAAAGCTGTGTAGAGAAGTTTTGGAAGCTCGGAAGAAGATATTGGGAGAGAATCACGAAGATACTGTTGATAGTTTGAATAATCTGGCTTGGCTATTTCAAGAACAGGGCAAATACGATGCAGCCGAGGAGATGCACTGGAGGGCTCTTCACCTGAGAGAAAAACTCCTAGGGCCTCAGCATAAGGACACTTTGGTCAGCGTCAACAATTTGGCTTTAACTCTCCAAAGCCGACAAAAACATACAGCAGCTGGGGATATGTTACGGCGAGCATTGCGCGGAAGGCAAGGTGTACTAGGCCCATTTCACCCTGACACTTTAACGAGCACCAGTAACCTTGGCGTTTTTCTCCAATCTCGAAAACATTGGGAGGAAGCCTGGGAAATGCACTCTCTGGCGTTTGCTGGGCGGCAAAGAATCTTTGGGACGAACCACCACGAAACATTGAAAAGTAAAGGCAACCTTGCTCTTGTGCTACAAGGGCAGGAACTATACAATCAAGCTGAAAAGGTATTTGAAGAGGTTCTTTGTGGCTTCCGGGCAATATTGAGAAACAATCACCCAGACATCCTAACGACGATGAGCAACCTTGCAGGGCTATATCACCACCAATCTGAGTATGCAAAGGCAGAAGAGATGACTCTAAAGGTTCTCAGTGGGAGAAAAAAGGAGCTAGGCGAAAGCCACCCTGAAACATTGAATACAATGTGCAATCTTTCAATATTGCTGCAATGCCAAGAAAAATATCTCGCAGCCGAAGCACTGGGAGTCTGTGTTCTAAAGGTCCGGATACAAAACTTGGGAGCCGATCATCTAGACACTCAATTTAGCGCTCGTCACGTAGTCGAGCTCCAGGAGGACCTCCAGGAATGGATACAGAACAGGGGAGAGGTAGAAAACTCTGGATCAAATCATGAATTGGGAAGCACGCAGTGATGTCACTAGTCTGGTTGAAGTTTTGGTTGGTTGGTTGGTTACGCTTCCAAAATCGCAACCGGTTGGAGCTTTTTTTGGCTTCCGATTGGTTGGTTATAGAAAATCCCGCTTAACCGGTTAACCACCTAAACCAATTGAGTTAGTATAGAGCCTTGGAGTTAAGGTTTTGGGTAAGGCGTACGAGAGCTAGAGCCACTTGATTGTTAAAGTTTACCCCCTTACTAATTTAAGAGCCCGTTTATACCTTATCGCGTTACGCTTATTACTTTATCCTTATTACTAATTGCCCTTATTTCTACCTATCGTTAACTTAATAGAGGCCTTTATTTCAACCGGTTAATTGTCGCGTAGTAGGGGTAGTAGTCTTATAGGTAGTAGCTGTTTTGCGGGTAAGGCTCCTACTATCCCTAAAAAGCGCACCCGTTAGTCTTCTTAAAGCTAAAAAAGGAAGCGTTAAAAAATAAAGCCGGATAAAGCTTTAGTGGAGCCTCTTACCTATTATAAAGCTAGGTCTAACTCCGCGTCAGAGCCTGTGGCAAGCTAGGCCTCTTAATAAAAGCAATTTAAAGTCCACAGCTAATGGTATAGGCGTTATAATAAGGTTGCAAGGAAGCGCGGAGGCCGTATAAAGAAGTCGTATATATAGGAGGAAGAGAAGGGATATATAATGGTTTACGAAGCTATAGGTGTTCAATATTACTACTACTGCTACTACCTAGATTAGAAGAAAGACCTAAAGTATAAGCCTCTTAGTAAGTCGCTCTGCTCTCTTATAGACATTAGCTAATTTTAGGGTAGCGCTTAATAGTAACTTAACGGTATTAGGTCATTGGAAACGGTTCTATTATATTAATTAGTACGGTAAAGCAATTTTACCTAAAGGCGCGATTATAAAATTTATTAAGCAGTAGGATTATATTTAGAAGGCCTAGTTTAAAGCTTTTAAGCTTCTACTAATTCAATAGCTTGTATACTGTCACGTCGCATTTTACTAGATTAAAAACGCCTACTTTGTTAAATTAATTTAGTATCTAAATAAAGGCCTTGCTAAATTGCTTTTTACGCAAAATATAGTACGCAAATAGGTAATAGGAGAGTTTAAAAAATAGAAGAGGTAATTATAAGAGGACTTATACTAAGCTTAATTAAGTGTCTATTTATCCTTTAACTTATAGATGTTACTAAATTACTACGCTATTATCGCGATAGTTGCCTATTATATTAATCGCGACGGAGTATACTAGATAAAGCTTCTTAGATTATAATAGCTTAAGGGAGAGTATAGCGGCGCTAATATAGCCTAGATGGTTCTTAATGTAATTAGCAAGTATAGAATTGGTAGTTATCTTAGGTATTTTGTACTTAATAACGCGTTAAGTAATAATATAGCTATTAACTTAATTCTTAAGACTCTCTACCCCTAAATAACAGCTAAGTAGCGGAAACGTTGTTATATTTAGTATCTTAGCTATATAGTTAACCTAGCTACCTAGGCCTTTCTTCTAGGCAAGACTATAGAGACTACTTTAGAGGAGCTTAAGTTGGCGTATAGTAGGTAGGATTTTAATACTATTACGGTAATTTAGAGAAAGTAAGGAGCGCTTAGTCGACTATATAATATAATAAGGTATATTAGGATATCGCTATAGCGTCGCGAGGAGTTTAAGAAAATTATAATTGGTGGAGAGTAGGCAGAGTTTAATTAGCTTAAGGTAAGTCCTACTACCTCTCTATAAAGTAATAATATAGGCGTTTAATTAGGTATAGTGTTGGATTATCTATTTCCCCGGGCTAACTACAGTCGCAATATTATTAATATTCTAACTTTTTACTCTATAGTTAATTTAAAGTAATTTAACTCGGTGGAACTTATACTTTAGCTCTATTATATATGCTATTAACTATAAATAATATATCTAAAACTTCTGTAATAACTATATGCTAAAACGCGGCGAAGGTATAGAAAATAATACCCTTACGAATTACTACTGGTTCCTACTTAAAAAGCTCTCCTTTATACTATAACCCTTCTATAAGGCAACTATATATAGCTAAGGCCATAAATATACGCTTTACCGCTAGTTTACTATAATAGATTGGCTTTTTAAATGTCTATTTAATATAAAGGAAGATTTTAAAGAACTATTTAAAAAAATACGGTAATAGTAAGGAATATACCTACTTAGAAGCTTCGGTTTTTACTTTATAGGAGAAGTGTAAGTAGTACTATAAGTATATAGATAAGAGCGCTGCCTACTATACTATATAAGTTCTTCTTCCGGATAAGAAGTGGGCATAGTTTAAGCAATAATTTAAGGGCGATAAAAAGAAGAAGTATTGGCTTTGTGGCGACCCTAAGGATCTTAAAGATCTTAGTATATAAGGCCTTGTAGAGGAGCTCTAGCGGAAGGAATATAAAGGCAAATATACCACCGTGGCCACATCGGGAAAATATTCGCAGGATAAGATTTAAGTAGACTTTGATTTTCGCGTTTCGCGTAATTGACATGCAATTTAACCAACTCGACACGCAATTAACCAACTTGACACGCATTTAACTAACTTAACACGCAATTTAACCAACTTAACACGCAATTAACCAACTTGACACGCAATTCGACCAACTTAATACGCAATTAACCAACTTGACACGTAATTCGACTAACTTAATACGCAATTAACTAACTTAACACGCAATTCGACCAACTTAATACGCAATTGACTAACTTAACACGCAATTCGACCAACTTAATACGCAATTAACTAACTTAACATATTTAAAAGTTAAATAATACGCAGTTAACCTACTTAGTAACTTTAAAAGGTAACTGTATATTTCTTAACATGCAATTAAGGTAAAGTTATATGCTATATATTTAACTATTATATATTATCTAATATAATCTTATACAATCTTATATAGTCTTATTACTTAGAGGC
>Ga0307515_10008016_pt1 | contig 20721 bp, 13 predicted proteins | sample 17_EM_MG_FD_194513 | JGI IMG/M metagenome (GOLD analysis project Ga0307515, IMG submission 194513) | Populus trichocarpa ectomycorrhiza microbial communities from riparian zone in the Pacific Northwest, United States - 17_EM | ecosystem: Host-associated > Plants > Roots > Unclassified | place...
AAGAGAATGTTCTAATGATAAGCAGCAGAAAGACACTCAATTAAGGATTACCAAGGAGATTTTAAAGTTCCTAAGACAAGGAGTAGACATCCTTAGCAACTAGACCATTAAGGAGCAACTCCAATAACGTTTGGACAAAATTCTGTCTTAAGGATATGTAGAATCAATAGTTTAGATATAAAAGATCTTGCAATAAATTTAAAAAGACCTTATTGCTATAAAGTTCATAAGTTTGCATTTGGTTAATATCCCAAGACAAAAGAGATATAAAAATAATAATAGAAACATGTTTGGTTAAATACAAAAAAAATATAAATATAAAACAAATATATCTCTGGGATAATTTTAAAGTGAATTTTTATCATTTCAAAATAGAAGGTACATAAAGATATGTCTCATTTGTCTTCACTAATTTTATTTTTTCTATTTCAAGATAGTAACTAAACACTACCTAAGATGATCTATATTGGAGAAGTAGAGAAGTTATAAAAAAAGCTGAAGATTTAATGTTCTTGTAGAAAAAGTAATGGGAGGAAGAATGCATCGCTGCTCTATAAACCCGTCTTATTATAAAGAAACTGTCAATAGATATACAATCTTATGAAGCTGAAGCAAAAGTAGCTTAATTGAGAGAGAGATTAAACAATATTGAAGGACTAAAATTAGATACCAAAGCTTCTATAAATCAAATAAAGAAAAAGCTATAACTCAAATGGAAAGGATCCTTACTTTTCAAGCATCCAAGGATACTATAATGACCAACCTTAAATAGTAGTGGGTATCAAGGAAAAAAGTTAAGAGAATTAAAGATATATTACAAAGAAATTTTCTTAGGCCCTTTGTAATAAACAATTTTTCATTGTATTGAGCAATCTTTGTTCTATTTAATCTATAATTTTATGCACTATACTAGATTTCTAATTTCCATGGATATAAATATCTTTATATCCAAATTCATAGATTTTGTATTAGTTAATTTGTGAACAAAATTATTCTTACTCTTCATTCAACTTCTTACAGTGTTGAATAAAATTTAATCTCTAACCATCTTACTTCTTAACTATTTGTACTTAATAATCAATTCATTTGTTTTACTATCATTGAGAATTAACAATAAAATATTTAAGTCATATAACAAGAATAACCTAAAAGTGATGTCTAAAGTAAAAATATAATAGATTTGGAATACTCTTATACTTCTGATCTCTTTGTTATTGTATTTCCCATATAAGGGTAATACTTCTTTAGGTATCAACCATTGATTGATAAAAATAGAATTCCAATCATGGGTTGCTAAATGATATGCAACTCCTTTAAAAACTTTAATAATGATATATGGACCTTTGTAATTTGAGGACCATTTTCTAAATTTTGATCATCATGTCCATTTGGTAATATGACCTTATATATCAGATCACATTTAAAGAAGCTTTTTGATAAAATATTTTATTGTATGCCTTTTCAACCTTTTTCTTGTGAGCTAACAAGCAATCTATTGTATTAAGTCTTACTTCATCCAAATATTCTATTCTTCTATTCTACAACATTGTAACTCAATAATCTATACTATCCAGGCAACATTATGCAACCCTTCTAAGTGATTGTATTATGAGCAATATAATATCATAGCCATATGTCATAATAAATGGTGAGGTTCATAAGGTATTTTTTTTTATGAAGTTCTACATGCCCATAATACTTCTAATAATGTATCATGTTGAGCCTTAAGATTGTTTCTGACCAATTTCTGTATGTTAAGGATTAAAGTTTTATTGGATGATTTAGCTTGCATATTGACTTTAGACATAATCACGAGTAGAAAGAATTATTTTAAATCCATATTCCTATACAATTCCTTCATATCCACCTATAAGGAATACTATTCTTTAATAAGTAATGATTGTTTCTAGGAGTTTAAACTTGTGGATGATTTGTTTCTTAATGAATTATATGGATAAAGAAGGAAAAGTTAAAGGAAAATTTGCTAAAATTGATAAGTTAGGGCATAACCGAATACAAGCTCTTGAATTTTAGGGTTGGCTAAAAGTTTCTTGAATATTTTATTTATTTTTCTGAATAGGTACATACCAAATCATGGTATTGCCAAATTGAATTCTTGTTTTTTTCTTGGATTATCTTGCCTTGTTTTATTAAAATTTGGTTAGTATAGATCTTTCTTGCTTTATTTTAATTGTTTTCTTTAAATTCTTGAAGTTGAATCTTGACTTCTTGAATTAGTTAATTTTCTTTTAATCTTTAATATAAACTCCATTGCTTTTATTTCAAGTCTTTTTTTCAGTATTATATTTCACACGAAGTTACATTGCTATTCGTAAACTTGTCCTTAAATTTTGTTTTGATTAGTTTCGTATATTTCTTGATTCTTGAGTTTTTATTATTATAAAATCATTACATTGTTTTGATTGATTATTTGATAAGTTGCTAAGTTACCTTTAAGAATCTAAGGGAATAGTGAGGTAAAGGGCATAGTGAGATTATTAGAGTGAAAAGCCCGATTGTGTGAAACACGAGTGGAGTGTATTAAATCGTGTGTAGACACGTGAGAGAGTGTGAAATTTTTTTTCTTTGCTACTAACCTTTATTGTAGTTATTCACAATGTTATTAAAAAATGTGACATAATCAAAGGTGAAGGATCTTGTAGAAAGACAAGATAGATTGGAAGTAATGATGGAGGTTTTGATGAGAAAGATGGATAAATTGAGTATTAAGATAATTAGCAGACATGATGTTCCTAGTCATAATAAAAAAAAGGAGGTTAAAAAGTCTATTAGACGAGTATTTTCTCATTTACATAAAAGTGTAGTTGAAAACTCCGATGATGATGATATAGTTAATCATGGAAGGAAGTCTCATATACACCAAAATCCATTATATGAGACACAACCAATTAGAGAGTTTGGTGGTAGATTTAAACCAAATAGGGATTTCAGCCAAGGGAGAAATTTTCATGATCATGATGGTTTGGGTAGCATAAAACTTAAAATTCTAGCATTTTAAGGAAATAATGATCCACATGTTTATTTGGATTGGGAAAAGAAGATGGAATTTGTATTTGATTTCCATTGATATTCAAAGGAAAAGAAGGGAGAACCAACAGTAGTTGAATTCATTGATTATGCTATTATTGGGTGAGATCAACTTGTTATAGATAAGAGATGTAAAGGAGAAATACCCATTAACACATGAAAGGAGATGAAAACAATTATGAGGAAGAGGTTTGTCCCTAATCATTACTGTAGGGAAATATATAATACATTGCAATCTTTATCTCAGGGTTCTAAAAATATTGATGAGTATTTTGAGGAGATGAGAATAGTTATGATTAGAGCTAATGTTTTTGAAGATAGGAAAGCCACACTGACTAAATTTTAAATGGTTTAAATATAGATATTGCTAATATGGTTGAATTGTAGCATTATTTAGAAATTGAAGATATAATGCATATGACTATAAAGGTGAAAAAACAGTTGAAAATAAGAGGTAATGTAAGATCAAACAGTTTCTTAGGATCATCTTAGGGTTGGAAGTTGAATTTTAGAAGAGAAAGTAATGCATAAACAAAGCCAATAACAGTACCTAAAGTTGTCGAACCCTTATATAAGAAAAATGAGGTTGCGACAATAGAGGAAAAAGGAAGAAACAATGTTGAGCAGAAGCATAAACGAGAGATTAAGTGTTTTAGGAGTCAAAAACTTGGACATTATGTATCAGAGTGTCCAAATAGAAGGATTATAATTTGAGAAATGATGGAGAAGTAAAGTCAGCTAGTGATGAATTTGAATGTGAAAGCATGTCAGCACTTCAAGATGCTAGTGATGTTGAATATATTGTTAATGATGAATCCATAGTTTTATGGAGATCTTTAAATGTTTAGGTTAGTAAAGAAAATGTTAAGCAACAAAGAAAGAATATCTTTCATCCTAGATGCCACATAAAAAATAAGGTATGTTGTGTGATAATTGATAATGGTAGTTGTGCTAATGTTGCTAGCATAACTTTGGTTAAAAGTTGAACTTGACTACTACTAAGCATGCTATACTGTATAAGCCTCAATGATTGAACAAATATGGAGCAATTAGGGTGACTAAACAAGTTTTAATATCATTCTTAGTAGGGAGATATAAGGATGATGTTTTATGTGATGTTGTTCCTATACATGTCACACTCCTATTATTAGGGAGACCTTGATAATTTGGTAGGAATGCTAGGCATGATGGTTTTAAAAATAAGTGTATACTAGAAAAGAATGGGGAAACATACACGCTTGCACCATTGTCACCTATATAAATGTATGAATATCATTTTAAGATAAAGAAAACAGAAAAGGCCGAACATGCCTTGTTACAAAATAATGGTGAGGATGTGAAGCTGAGTGAAAATAAGGTAAGCCATAAGTGTGAAATACTAAAGGATAAAGTTTTGGCCATTACAGAGAAATTTGAAGGCTTCAGCCAAAATAAAAAAATAAGGGGAAGGCCGAGTGTGGAGAGAAAATGAGTGGAGGAAAGAAATAAAAGGATGAGAAAAAAGAGTTTGTAGGAAAAGTGGGGAAACATCTTATATTTTATGCGAAACAAAGTGATCTTACACATGTTTATTTTTTTGATATGTCTATGATTTTACTCTTGTATAAGGAGACATACTTTAACGCTAACGAACTTGATTCCTGTGTTCTTAGTATTTGTGTTTCTTTGTTACATGAATTTAAAAATGTATTTCCTGATAAAATTCTAAGTGGATTACCACCTATAAAAGGAATAGAACATCAAATTAACCTAGTACCAAGTTTAGTTATTCCTAATAGACCATCCTATGAATGTAATCCTAAGGAAACAACAGAGCTTTAAAAGCAAGTGAAAGAGTTAATGTCGAAGGGGTACATGCAAGAGAGCATGAGTTCATATATTGTTCTTATACTTTTAGTATCTAAGAAAAATGGTACATGGAGAATGTATATTGATTGTAGAGCAATCAATAACATAACGATAAAGTATAGAAATCCTATCCTTAGATTTTAGATAATATGCTTGATTAATTGCGTGTATCTTGTTTTTTTTTCCAAAATTAATCTTAAAAGTGGATGCCATTAGATTAGAATGAAAAAAGGTGATGAATGAAAAACTGCTTTCAAAACTGAAGATGGTTTGTTTGAGTGGATAGTCATGTCTTTTGGATTTACTAATACGTCTAGTGTAAGCCCCTAGAAAATGAATGCACGAAATTGACTAAATAAAGAAGAACCCATTAGTGAAATACGAAAGTTTTAGCTTAAAGTATGAAATACACATAAGTGAATAAGGAGAAATTATGACCTAATATGAGAAAGACAAAGGATGAGATGACTAAATAGAAAAGGCATGAACATGTGAGGGACAATAACAAAAAAAAAAAGAGAAAAACCCGTCAGCCAAAGAAGAGATGGGCTTACGGTAGAAAGGGGGAAGGAAAAAAAAAGTAGTCATTCTTCTCTTCAAGACCTTCTCTTAAAGAACAAGTAGAGAAAACACATGTAAGCAAATTTATGAGAGAAAATAAAGGGTTTGAGTGAAGATTTAAACACAAAAAACAAAACAAATTGAGAGAGAAGAAGAGAGGAGGTTGGTGGCAGCAGAGATGAGATGAAGAGAGGCCAAAATATTTGAGGGAGGAGTTTTGAGGAGCAAAAAACACAACTAGGACAAACCAAAACCTTCCTAGACCAATTTCTAATACCCTGGGTAAGTTTTATACAAAAATATTAACTCTTAGATTAGGGTTCTTGAGGGATTTTTCTAAGGTGGATAAAAAGTGAGGATAAAGTGTAAAGGGGGAAGTGAAGAAGACTTGATAATGTTTAAAAAATATTAAAGAATAAGATGAGTAAGAGAAGGCTTGAAGCCTTCGGCCAGACATGAATAAGATGATGAGGGAAAACTTTTTGATGTTGGAATTATGTATGTATGTTAAAATATGGTGTGTTGAAACATAAATATATAAACAAATTCATGTGGTGCATGCTCTTGTGAAGTTTAATTTTGAATGTGTAAAATCTCAAGAATGATCATTGCTGTGGAAATAACATGTTTTTTATAGATGGATGATAAAAAGAACGGAAGAAATGCATGAAAATGATTGGTTGTGTGTTTAGACCTATAAAACTAGAAATCTAGACAGTATTTCTAACTAATTTATGACCAGAAATTGGACTAGTTGAAGGAATAATTTCATGAAAGTAGTAGATTTGGGTGTTAGGTTTTCAATGGGATTGGATTTACCCAAATCAGAGTTATAGAACTCTAGATATAGATAAAAACCTGAAAACAGATGAGGCTGAGAGGTACTAAACATAATGTACATTAGACCTTAAACCAAAAAGTAAGACTTACAAATGAGGAAATTTAGGGTAAATGTATTATGGAAAATGTGTTCAGTGATGTTAGCTTTTTCAGGAAACAAACCCTACCCCATTTGGAGTTATAGAACTCTAAATATAGATAAAACATTAGAGAAAGGTCAAGGTGTATGTTATAGGACAGACTCACGTGCTATTGTATTTTGATGAATTTAAGTGTATAAATGGAAGAATTAGGTTTAACCCTCTTCATCAAAGTTATGTATTTGTGTCTTAGTTTACTAAAGAAATATACCCCAAATAAAATCGAGTTCTACAACTATAATGGGGAGAGAAACACTAAACAATGTTCTAGTGCATTGTCATGTATTATTGAACATAATAAGTTTTAGTATGAAGCTAAAAGAAATGTTTCTTGTATAAAGAATGAGCATGTAAATTTTTAAAGAATGTATTGACGGAAAATTTTCGTATGGTCCAGGGGGAACACCAAGAAAAAGATTTTCTATCGATAGAGCTCACTTGACCGGAGAAGAAGGTAAGTAAAATCTCGTTTACAACTTATGAGGTTAAATCTAAACTTTAGGTTGTAATTATGAATGTTAAACATGAAAGTAATATGGATAAATCATAAATATGATGTGAAGTTAATGTAATTGAGTTGCTTCGCAATGAGTGAAAGCTAATGTTGGAATCGTTTTATGATGTTTTTTCATAAATCAATGAGATAAAGTTGCTTTTGCAATGGGCTAAAGCTAATGTTGGGATCATTGCTGGAGTTTTCAGAAACTAATGAATTTGAGTTGTTTTCGAAATGAGCGAAAGCCAATGTTGAGATCGTTTATGAAGTTTTTGGAAATCAATGATTTTGAGTTGCTTTCACAATGAGCAAAAGCCAATGTTAGGATCATTTTTGAAGTTTTCAAAAACCAATGAATTTGAATTGTTTTTGCAATGGATGAAAGCTAATGTTGGGATCATTTTTGAAGTTTTCAGAACCAAATGAAATTGGGTTACTTTAACGATGAGAGAAAGCCAATGTTAGGACTATTACCAAAGTTTTTGGAAACCATGTAATTGAGGTTGTTCTTGAAATATACGAAAGCTCAATGTTTGGAATGTTCTCCCTAGATTGGTAGAAATTAATAGGGGGAAAAATGGGTTGTCAAAATAAAACTAATATGGCGAAGTCTTCATAAATTTTTAATGATTGAGTTTGTTCTGGTTGTTTTATGAATGCATGTGTAAATGTGTGTATTATTGTAGAAGTGTAACCATCATTCATGAAATCTTCTATAGAATTGGATAGGAATAATGAATACCCTCATTATCGTATATATTTAAGAGTAAAATTGTGTTTGAAATATAAAATTATGCTTAATTAATCTCTGTTGTAGGACTTTCACGTATTGGTGGACCAAGTAATTATGTAGTAGATGGACTCCATGATTTCAAAATTTTTGTTATGCATGTAATTAATTTTGTAAATAAACAAAAAACTCTTTCCATTACCTCTATTTCTTAATGACATTGTCCTATCTATGATGGATTTATGTAATGAAATTCTTAAGTAAAATATTTTATGTATGATGACATTTATGTAGTTTATGTATACATTTCGATATGTGTTTAGAATACACTTCTCTATCTATATGTATCTCAAGATGAATAAGTATGTGTGATTTAACATGTTCCTTTCCTAGCAATTGTTTAATGTTATAATATTGTAAATGAATATGATGTTGTTATTGAAAGGTGAAATATATATATGAGGGTGAGATTGACTTGTGGTTAAGATGATATAGAATAAGTTCTAAGATGAATGGTTTATGTGGTTACAACAATTATGCAATGAAGAAATTAGTCGATAACTTGGTATGTCCAATAAAGAAAACCTTGCTAAATTTTCATTAGAATTAATTATCAATAGAGGAATATGATGATGTGTATAAATTCCAAAAAAAAAAAATTCCATGTAAAGAAGTCACAACCAAAATGCATACCTAGTTTAAAATGTGAAATTATTGTTGTATTTCCATATTTAACATCATCTGAAGGATGAGGGTGTTACACCTAGTACTTATATGAGATTGATGAACCATATATTACATGTATTCATTGGTAGGTTTGTGGTTGTTTATTTTGATTTACAGTAAAGGATTAGATGAGCATATAGATTATTTAAGACAAGTACTTGATATGTTTAGAAATTAAAGTTAATCTAAAGAAGTGTGATTTTTGCATGGGAAAAAAATATTTTTCTTTGATATATTATTGTGGAAAAGGTATTAAGATTGATGAGGTTAAGGTTAAGGCTATAAAAGAGTGGCATACATCTAAAACGGTAAGTAAAGTAAGAAGTTTTCATGGATTGACTAGTTTCTATATAAGATTTGTGAAAGATTTTAGTACAACAGTTGCTCCATTAACTGAAATTGTAAAGAAGACAATAAGTTTTAAATGAGAATTCGAACAAGAGAAAACTTTTAATTTGTTAAAAGAAAAGCTTATTTCGGCCTCATTACTTTTTTGCCTAACTTTACCAAAACTTTTGAGATTGAATGTAATACTTCAGGTATAGGTAATAGAGCTATTTTAATGTAGGATAAGAGGCTCATGCCCTATTTTAATGCAAAGCTTAATGGTGCAACTATAAACTATCCAACATATGATAAAGAATTGTATGCATTAGTGATGACTTTGGAGACTCGCAACATTATCTTTTGCATAAGAATGTGATTCATATTGATCACCAAACCAATCTTTGAGACACTTGAAAAGTCAAGGTAAGATGAATTGTAGACATGCCAAATAAGTGGAATTTATTGAGACATTCCTATATATCATGAAATATAAAGAAGATAAGGAAAATATAGTTGCATATGCATTTTAATGAAGGTATGTTCTTCTTAATACTTTGAATATTAGACTTTTAGGATTTAAGTATATGAAAAAATTATAACATGATGATACTCCTTTTAATGAAACTTATTTTCAATGTGAACTTGCTATAAGTAATATAATTTTTAGGCATAATGAATTTTTATTTAAAAATAAAAGATTATGTGTGCCTAATTATTTAATATGTGAATTGCTTATAAGAGAAGCTCATGGTGACAGATTAATGGAAACATTTTAGGATTACTAAGACTTTATAAGTTTTACATGGATATTTTTATCGGCCTAAAATAAAAAGAGATGTGCAAAGAATTTGTGATAGGTACATAACATGTAAACAAGGTAAGTCTAAAGTGATGCCTTATGAGTTATATACACCTTTAATTGTTCCTACGAAACCTTGAGTTGATGTTTCTATGGATTATATTTTAAGTTTACCTAGTTCAAGGAAAGCGAGAGACTCCATATTTGTTGTTGTAGATAGATTTTTTAAGATGATAAATTCCATATCTTGCCATAAAGCTGACGATGTAATCAATATAACAAATCTGTTCTATAGGAAGGTAGTTTGGTTACATGGTGTCCCAATGAGCATTATGTCTGATCGAAATGAAAAGTTTTTGAGCTACTTTTAAAAGGTTTTGTGGGGTAAGTTAAGAACTAAACTTTTATTTTCTACTACTTGTCATCCATAAACAAATGGTCAAACTGAATTAATAAATAGGACTTTAACTCATTTATTAAGAGCTATCATTTAAAAAGAATCTTAAAAACTAGGAAGATTCTTTGCTATTTATTGAATTTGCATATAATCATTGTGTGCATTCCACTACTGATTATTCACCATTTGAGATTGTTTATGGTTTTAATCCTTTAACACCATTATATATGATTCCTTTACTTATTGATGAAATGGTTAGTCTTCACGGTAATAAAAAGCACAAGAAGTGAAAGACTTACATGCAAAGATATAACAACATATAGAGAAAAAAATGAGCAATATGGATTCAAGATTAATATAGGAAGCAAATTAACTAGGTTTGAACTAGGAGATTGAGTTTGGGAGCATATGAGAAAGGAAAGGTTTCCTGAACAATGGAGATCAAAATTGATGTCTTGGGGAGATGATCCTTTTTCAAATCATAGAGAATATTAATGACAATGCCTTATAAAGTGGATCTACTAGGTGAGTATGATATTAATGCTATATTTAATGTTTCTGATCTTTTTTTATTTGACATAGGTCAATGGTTTGAGAAAGAATACTTTCTAGGAGAGAGGGAGTGATGCGATCCTAGCAATACCAAGAGATTTATTAGAGGTTTCAGTTGGTTCAGTGACAAGACTTAGGGTTAAGAGGTTCAAAAAAACTTTTAATGGACTTCTTCAAGACACATGGACTAAGGTAGACTTCAAGAAAATATTAAATAATAAAGTACATGCCTTTATTAATTTAATTCATGTTTAAGAAGATCTTGTAGGTGAGCATTCAAACATTACAAAAAGATTGGAATAAGATGATTCAAATCTACCAATTTTGACCTTTAGCTAATGTTTTGGTCATAACTGGAGCTACAAAAGGAATTTTAATGATATTTTAGTTGCATTGGGAAGTAGACATTTATAGCTTTCTAGTGATATATAAAACATCTTTTAATTCATTAAGATAGAGAGAGAACCATGCGTTTGAAGTTGAGTTTTAATTTTGCCAACAAAATATGAAAATGACTTTAGTATTATTTCAATTAGTTGAGCTATTGTTTTATTTATTTATTTTAGTTATTATTAGGCCTTTTATAGATATTAGGGCCTTTATTTTGGATTCATTAGATTATTTGTATTTATTAGGTTTATTCATATTCATTAAGGATATTATATTAGAATTAGGATTCTTTCTAGTATAAATACTATTTTGTAGAGACTTTTTGAGAAAGACTAGTTTTAATAAAGAAATTGACATTCTTTCTATCTTTTGTGTGGTTGAGTGATTCTTACACTAAGTTTTTTTTTATTGAACTTTCAAACTCTTCGAAGGATTGATCAATTTCATTGTGATTTTATACTACTCATTCACGTCTCTTTATAAACGTAGGATGAGAGTGACAATTGCGTATAACTTTTGTTTTTCAACACAGGTTCTTGTTGGGTCAAGTTGCAAACCATTCAAATATGATTTTAGCATATCTTGGGAGGTATCCGCATCATAGATAAGCTTTTATTTATTCAAATATAGCTTGATGCTTCGTATTATATTAAAACTTATATATGTTATTACTTTTCAAGATTTTATTAAATGGCTGGATCTTTCTTAGAGTGTTTGATATGAACCTTATTAGAAAATTTATATTTATTAATAAGACTTTCTAACTCCTTTTTATTTTAAAGAGGTCGTGCTTTCATGATTATCTTTTTTTTTTTATCAGCCTCAATTCCATGTTGATGCTTTAGAGTTCCTAATAAATCCTCTACTTGTATTCTAAATTCATATTTCAATGGATTTAATTTTAGATAATGCATCCTCATTCATTCAAATATAGAACATCGCTCATTAAAAAAGTAGATTGAGACTTTGATTTAATATCTTCAATATAAACCTACATTTTATGATGATCATATCATGGAAAACCAAATTTATATCCCTCTTGTAAGTAACACTACTATTTTTAGGCCAAATGACATTATTACCCATTTATACATCCTTAGAAATCCAAAACATCTAAAAATAGTTTTTGGAACATCTTCTTCAATGAAGATCTGATTATACCAAAATGACTATTTATGAAGCTAAAGATTTCATTGCCAATTACTGAATCAATTAACATATCAACCATTATCATTAGATATTTTATTTTTTGGAGTTGCAAGATTATGGTTTTTGAAATTTATACAAACTCTTAGTTTGCCATTCTTTTTTAATACTGGAACAATGTTGGAAATATATTTAACTTATCTTGTTGGTCTAATGAATCCAACTTTTAATAGTTGTTTGATTTCCTCATTTATATGATTGTTCACATGAAGCCATTCTTATTCTTGGTTGCTTATATGGCTTAAAGTTAAGCTTGATTGATAATGGATATTTGACCAAACTTTTGTCTAGCCTAAGCATCTCATCATATCCAAGTAGAATAATCCTTATTAGTATGAAGTAATGATACCAATTTTTTATGGTATTTTTAGCAAATTCTCACTTATATAGGTTATTTTAGGCTTGTCTTTAGTCCTTAAGTTAATTTTAATCAACGGTCCTGAACTTCATCCTTTTCATCATCAATTTTGGTGGTGTTAGAGAAGATTTGTCATATTAGGCATGGTGTATTGACTATCTTTGCTCATTTATAATGAAGAAATTCTATTTTTATGTTTAGTATTATTTTTGTTATTCTTAAGGCCTCTATATAGGTAAAGAAACCATTGTGACTCATTTAATCCCATGTTTCAAAATCTTATCCAACATCTTCTAATTATACAAAACTTGGCATAGTAAAATAAATTATTAATCACCTTATTTGTACTTTTTTTTTTACTTATTAAACATCATAACTATAGAGCCATGCATTTATCATTCCAAAATTTACTATAAATGGCTTGTCATGAGCTTTGATAATCTCAGTGGATCTAGTTTGGGTGACTTTAAATTTTGTTCTTTTAGAATTATCTAGTTTGTTTTTTTTAATTGTATTGCTTAGGTGGCATGACCTTAAGCTAGTGGTATGCTGTTCATTTTCATTGCTCTAGTTTTTCAAATATTGGAATAGTATGTTGGACAACTTTATACTATTTCTCATGCTTAATATTAGATTTACTTGTATATTTAACTAATATTTTTGTTTTTTCAGATTGTGATTGGTTGTTTTTTTATTTCTTTTCATTTTTGTGATGATTTTTCATCTTTTTGAAAATTTTGTTATAAATATGTCTCTTGATTTGATCAAGATTTAAAGTGACCAATTAAGTGAATACATATGGTTTTTGGATTTGAATTGACAGTCATAGAATGCAATTAGCATGTCTTGTTGCTAAATTAGGCTCAATTTTGTCTATCATTAATCTTGTATGTGGTCGATCATCAACATCACGTGTTAACAATTTGATAGGTGTTTGCTGTTATTGATTGTTGATCGTATGACTAGTTTTTTCTGACCCCAAAACTTATTTCATTGGTAAGGCGTGTGGTTTAGAATCATCATTTATCACTGGTGTATATAGACATTGCATCTTTCTAAATTATATCTTGATTAATTGACATTGTTTTCATATTTTTATAGGCCTAGGGGATGCCAATGATCATTGATAATTTATCATCCTCGTCACGAAGTTTGTATAACCTCTAGTATGGCTCATATTTATGCCATTCATTGTATGCTAAGTTTTTCAACCTTTCACCCTACGTCTTCTCCTTTAGATATAATTATATAAAAAATGGGCACCTGTATACTTTATAGAGAGACTGTATAAGGATACAATGATTTTGTCCAAGCATAGTTATCAGTTGTTATAGGGAATTAGATGATGAAAAGTCATTTTATGGCACATTTGCTACATGTTATTCCATAAGAACTTGTGTTCGTGGATTGTTATCAAACTCTTCATGGCTAGAATAATGACGTTTATCAGTTACGTGGATTGACTGGTCATTAATCATTAAAACATTATTCTTATCAATTGGCCTTTCTAACATGATTACAAATTTGTTAATGATGTTAACAAACTTGTACCATTGAGCTTGCTAATCTATTGATCTAACATATAATATGATAATTAATTATCGGTAACTTGTTGATCAATAATTGAATTCTTGATTAGTATGCTATATCTTATTATTATTTTTTAATGAGGAGAAATTACAATTCAGAACTGAATCTTGAGCAAAAGCATATAGAAACCTTGCTAATAAAATAGAGTGTGAAATTCTAAACTTAGCTTTAATAGATTTAGAGTAAAAGAAGGACAATATCAAAAATACAAAGTGGAAATAACGTGAAAGAAAAAAGAAAAAAAAGTCTATAAATAGAAAAGCAATAAATTGTGATAAATAAAATAAAATAATAAGTAGGTGAAAGCTATGAATAAATTACAAAAATAAATTGTATATATAGGGTTGACCTAATTATACGGTTACAAAGATAGAATTTCATGTAAACATAAAATCCTAATTTTATAGAAACTATCTATAGTAGATAAGGATTGTATAGTCCTAATCTTGGTACAATTTATACTTCTGTACTTGTATGTATTCTTTTGGCAGTAGTATATGTTTGTATCAATCTGTAATATTCAATATCGGTATAAATCTTGATTGATTGTTGGATTTTGATTTTCTTGGTCGATGATTTACGATTGATCTTAGCTATTTTTATTGATTGATAATTGATTTTATTTTTCTTTACTAATTTATAAAGTGAACTATTCTTAATTAAATGACACACATATATTTATTTTTGGTTTAAATAGCATCATATCTGTCTACTTTGAGAATACCAGCAGACAAAGAACAAAACAAATGGTTGAACATAGTTTCTTTTAAATGAAAAGCGAAGCTACATATATCAAGTGCACAACATGTATTTATAAACGGAAACTGTCCGAGCTACATATATCAAGTGCACAACATCTATTTTTATGATTAACAATTGTAGCAATTATGAATTATTTAGAAATATCTGTGGTTTACTTAATTTTGTGAACATTTTTGTGTTTTAAATGTCCTTTTTCTTTTGATATTAAGGTTTAGATATACAAGGTGAGTCCTTCTCTAGGAGGAGCAACACCAAAGGATGCTTGGAAAATCCCTATCCACGCACTACATCGGCAAATGATTGTTCTCTAGCAACATTACCATGAATTTTTTAGACATTAAAAGACCCTGACTGCAATTGAGAATGATCAATAATGTGAACATAAAAGTGTCAAGTTGAAATAAACCAAGTCCTTCCATTTGATACTGGATATGATTCGATAATAACTGTAGAAAAAAAAAAGACAGAATATTTGCTATGGAGATGCTGTTGTTGGTTCTATTGGACGCGTAGTCCCATGCCTTCTTTGTGAAAGACTCAAAGAATTGTACAGGAAGTGTTGCGTACCATAACAAGGCCAGCTTGATAGCTTAGGGATTCGGTTGCTTCTTGTTTTTTCTTCGTGGAGTCTCTTCATAACCCTGTTTTGTTTTGTCCACTTTGAGGTCTCTTTCAGCATTTCACTATGTGCAGTATTCCCTTCTCATTTCAAATAACATTTTTTTTTTAATATCAATGCGTATCATTTCAGTGCATAATCCATCAATTCTTTGGAACTTCATAAAATAAATTCTAAATTCAGTTATAGAGCTGGATGGGTTCAGGAAGATGATAAAAAGTTTGAGAACTTGCCGCAAATGAAAAGCAATGGTGCATATTAAGTTATTGTGTTCATATGCTCTATGCTACGAGTACAAACAGCAAAGACAAAAGATCCTATTCCCTTGTTGGCAACGAGATTTCTGTTTCATCGTGGATTTCAATTACTGATATTACCGAATTCTTGGAAGTTAGCATTTTAGATTCAAAGCTTAGGATGACATTATCTTTGAACACAACACCCAGCAGCCACCCAAGGAGAAGCAAGAGGAGGGATCCGGGATTCTTGTCAAAAGAAGAGAAACAAGAAAATCTAATGGGAGGCAGACATTTTTTTCTATGAACAAGTGTGACCAATATATTTAACGTTTTTCATATTTTCTAATTAATCATTGTCGATTAGGATAAGTGTGTGTAAATGGTTACTTAGTTAGCTATTTAGTAATAGAAAACAATTTTCCTTTTTTTATTTTTTATTTTCTTTCTCGGATGGAAAATTAAAAAACTTGTTCAGAACATTTTTTCAACTCAGAAAATTAAAAAATACTTTCACTTTATATTGTTTTATATTGGAGAAAAATAACAAAATAAAAATTGTATTCAAATTAAAATTGCTTTTTCAAGATATTCTTTATATTTTAAAATAGACATATTTTTTTTCTCATCTCAAGGATATTATCATTTTTTTTATTTATTACTATTTTGAGAAAAAAAGTTAACTTAATTAAATTGAATGAAATAGAGCTTAAGAGATAACATCCAAAATTACTTGACAATCTTGTTTCTATTCCCTTTATATTAAGAAACAATCTATTAGCACTTTACAAACATTGATAAAAAATAAATAAATAGAAGTGCGAAAAACTTTTATGAACAAGTTATTTAGTTATAAAGAGAAAATCTTTTGAAGAACTTTTCAAAAGATAAAAAAACTCGTTAGGATAGTCAAACCCATGATAGACTACTTTCATTAGTTTAGAAGATTATAAGAGAAATATTTTGGACTATAAATTCTTTGTATCTATGCTACCTTAATTGTCAAGACAAACACTTTGTTTTGTCTTTTACTATAGCAACTTGTTAGAACACCTACCGATCTTCACTGTTGTCATCCTAACTAGAGTATTCAATTGCTAATAATTAACACAGAAACTCCTCTAAGAGTCATTAGACTCTTTAGTGAATAATTCTCCTTGAGAATTTTATTCATACTCTGTTTGTGTGTCAAAAGTAATTGCTACGAAATTGTGTATAACTTCTTAGTTAGTTGGGTACTCTTGCTTCGTTGCTTCTGCTTCTCCCCCAAATGCTTCTAATTATCCTACTTTATATACACATTCATGTGATAAGGATAAGAACCTTTGATAATCATTATCTTCAAGCTTCATAGTCTATTACGTTCTTAATAGACTACAAATGTATTTCACAAAAACACTTTTATAACAGTTATCTTTGGATAACTTGTATTTATCTTCTTTTGATAAAACTTATCTGAACTTTCAATATAATTTATCCAAACAAACTATATAATTATAGAAATAATCACGTTATATCCTATAAGATTAACTTGAATAATTCTTTATCTATTTGGATAAATTAATAACCTAAACAAATTTATCATCATCAACGCAAATAATCCTTCACTAATCAAAGCCAATCATTTTGAGATTTACAATCTCTTATTTTGGCTGATTTGTGACATAACATAATAAGGATAAATTAGAATGCAAGTACTTTAGATGGTTCAATCATAAACAAATACTTTATTATAGTATACTTGCAAGTACAATAAAAACAATGTTATATAACATGAGAACAATTAATAATATTTATACAACAAAATCCTAATAGTTCCTAACATGTTTCATGCAAATAGTTCATAACATATTCAAACAATACTTCATTCAACATCTTGCATCCCAATAGTTCATAATATGTCTAAAAATTATCATGCATCAGATATTATTATACAACTACATGCATAAAATTTAAAGTTCATCAAGTATTCAACATAAAGGTTCCTATCCTATGAAAAATACCATAGATATTACAAACCAGAATATTCAATATTCATTACTGATTAAAAATTAGTAAAATTCTAGAAAAGCAAAAAAATAATAATTCTGATGGCTAGCTGGTTGTTTCCTTCCTCCTCCTTCTTCTCCTTTGCATCCCTTTCATGCATCCTTATCCCCCCTTGGTTTGGAACCAATCCTAGTCCTTATCTTCACAAATAATAGACTGATGCACTTGTTCAACATCTTGTTTGATAGTACTTATAATTTTTCAATTATAAGAGAGAGTAGGGGGCTGGTTTGAAGAGTTTTTGGCTGAGAGGAGGTAGACTTTTTAGGATGTGATCTTTTTTTACTAACCACAACTTCAGATTTGACAACAGTTATAGTTGAGACTTTTTGAATAAATTTTGACTATTAGCTCATTATCATGCAAGGGTACTATGATCATGATTGCTATCCTATATATCAACCCACCAAAAGGCAGACTCATTTCCTTCTTAGTTGTAGCTTTTTGTACGACATCAATAAAGTTAGTGGCTAGGTCGATAGGAACATCAATAGTAGTAACATATAAGAATTGAGCTTTCTCAATTGTCAGCTCAATATATCTTCCAATAGGCCAAAGGTTTGTTAGAATAATTTTTGCTAACACTCAGTAAAGATGTAACATGGTGTTCATAGGCAGTTTATGTGCTTTGATATGCCATTTTAATCATTTAGAGCTAACAAACAAATCACTCATCTGAGTCTTTGAAGGGCCTCTTATTTCTTTTTAGGGAAAGCTAGGATATGTGATTTCAGGTAGCTCATTTAACTTCCTAATGATAGTAGAAGGTAACTCAAAAGTTTGACTTGTAAAACCTAGTTAAAAATTTTCTTGAGTGAAATAAAAATATTAATTAATTAATTAATCCAGAAATAAAACAAGTTAAATTAAACAAATAAAAATTAATTAATATGAGGGGTGAAATTGGAAAAAGAAAAAGGTTATACATTATATATTAATTAAGAAGAAAAAGTAATGGGGACAAAATAGGATACATGAGACAAATAGGGTCAATGTGAAAATAATAGAAATTTAGACCATAAATACCCTTTTTTTTCTCTTGTGATTGCCAAATTTTGCTTCCAAGAGAGGGTGAGAATTGTTTGATTTTTTTTCTTCTTGTTTGTTGATAAATCCATCAAAGAAAGGTTAAAGTAGAGTGAGTAAAGGATAAATGAATAATAATAAAAAGGAGATTAGGTGTTTTGGTTGGTTCTTTGAAGAAAATAAATATGTGAGTTAAGGTTTTGGGGGTGGATTGAAAACATGGAAAGGAATAGTTGAGGGAACTTTGATTTTCTTGTATTCACCACTTGAATCATCATCCAACCAAGATAAAAGACTCACCCAAAGAGATTAATTTGAATGATTTTGTGATTTTGTTGAATAATTAAAAATGTTAGTGTTATGTGAGAATTGATTTGTGAAGCTTGATTGTTGAAATGTTGCTATTATGGTTGAATAAGGCATGTTATCATGAAATAAGGTTGGTTAATGATTTAATTTAAAGAATGGAAGAGAAGAAGAAAACAAATTTCTCCCTCATCAATTGTTGGTTCTAGCTAAGGTTGAAAATTAAGACATTAGAATTGTTTTCTATAATTGTGTAGAGTTGTGTTGGTTTGATGTAAAAAAGAAGAAGAAAGAAATGAACAATTATTCATAACGAGAATTTAGAATTTTCAATGTAATTAAATTGAGAATTTAAAATCTATTGAGAATGAAATTGACATTAATAGTGGATGAATGACAAATGATATGTTTGTTCTTCTTATACATGAGAGGTCGCGAGATGTACTAAGCAATAAATGACCATTTCACGTGATTAGGGAATATAGATACACTTTAAATAAAAATGAAAATATATCTATAATAATGTTGTGATTTTTTTGGGGATGTTACATGACCTTTAACAGTAGAGGTATTCGAGTGTTCATCAAGATTGAAAGGCTCATAATTTACGTAAAACTCCCTATCTGCTGCAATATATGGAGCAAAAGCTTCTGCAGTTAGTTTACCCCATTGTGTTTTCTTAAAGATATTTTTTTATGATCATAAATGTGGGATAAAAAAGATCACTTACAAAAACTTCTTTCTCATCTAGTACATTCTTCTTGGAGAATTTGTTTCTATAAGCCATCTCTACATTAAAGGAAGTTACAAAATCAATTTTTCTAGACTATGCTATAGATTTAGAGGATCTAACCACCGCTTTGTCATTTGCTTTTATCCTTTTAATCTTAAAGGGCTAGACTAAAGACTTTTTAAGGGATGAGGTCTTCTTTTTTTTACTTTATAACATCCCTTCAACAAGAAAATGCATTAGTCATTTTCAGACAATAAATCAAAAGGTTAAATGATTTTAAAGATATTTTTGTAGAAAGGTTAAATGCTTCTAATGTGTTTTACAAATCTAGAGCACAAATGATTGTAAAGACATTTTTTTTAATTATCTTCTCAAGAAATTTTAGATTAAAATAAGATATCCTTACCATTTTTGCAGAAAGGTTAAATGCAAGATGGAGAGGATGAGAAAATGCTTTGTCTTATAAATTTCTTTTATATTTATCGGAAGATGTCAAGTAAACATGAATAGATTTTCTTGAAAAATTATGAGATGATTTCTTTAAAACTAGAAAAACACACACACACACAAAGAGATAATGATGATTGCATGTTTTGATAAACAAAACCATTAATTCAACTTTTAAAAAGTTGTTTTTTCTCTTGTTCCTACTCACATCAAGCTTCATGATATGCATTTATAGCCTCTGTCGCACCCGACATCGCGGCGGCCCTAAAAATAATCTTGATTTATGGAAAAAGAACAGATTTCTGGCATCTTGTTCTTTTAGGAAAAAAGCCTTGTTTAAGGAGTCGCCACCTAGTATTATGGTCACTAGGAACCCTAACTGGTCAACAAAGATTCTATGGTACGAGATTGGTTACGTAAAAAAGAAGATATTATTACCCCTTAAACGTTCTGCCTGAGGCAGACTGCATTGCTGATTTTGTCTTAAATTGCTAAATATTTATTGGTTTATGCTCTAATGGTTTACTTGCAATAT
>Ga0307515_10008017_pt1 | contig 20721 bp, 15 predicted proteins | sample 17_EM_MG_FD_194513 | JGI IMG/M metagenome (GOLD analysis project Ga0307515, IMG submission 194513) | Populus trichocarpa ectomycorrhiza microbial communities from riparian zone in the Pacific Northwest, United States - 17_EM | ecosystem: Host-associated > Plants > Roots > Unclassified | place...
GATGAAAACTAAAGCTCAATGCTGAGTTTTGTGGTGATTTAGATGGAAATAAAGCTCGCTTTAAATGCTTCCGTAAGAGCAAGGTCTGGAGCCAGCGCGAGGTGGAAGGACAAAGCGGAAGAAGTGAGTCAATCAAGAGACTCAATCGCAGCTTCCAATGGCGTCTTGCGTAATTGTTGCCTAGGCATACAATCGGGCCTTCGGCAGTATTATGACCCTATCACCTACCTTAGCTGTCCGAATGCCTTGTCTCTTCGGCCAAGAAGGGAGCAACCCTTGGTTGAGCTGAAATTGGTAATAACGTACGCTCGGCATAGTTATGACAGTCAAATTATAGCAAAGGATTCTTTTAGGTGCTAGTTTCTAGAAAAGTTACAGAATCGTGAAAAGTGTAATAGCCCTATAGAAGATCCTAGAACTAGCTTATTTCCAGTTATTTGATATCACGTGTATTTTCTTTTGCTGTAGAGCAAGAGATCCCCGCTAGGAAATAACGAAGCAAAGGACTTTGCTATGAGGGGCGAAACTTTTCCATTGCATCTATTCGAGCTGCTATCTACTTAGCCTGGGCCGCCAGGCCCTCCAACTCCCCTTTCTCCGCCAACATCCTTAACCACGTCTGGATTAGTGGGCCGTAGTCATGGCGCCGCTTTGCGGTCTTCACTAGGTCCGCCCGTGAGGACTCTACCTCCTCCCAGATGGCGGTCCGGAGTCTGACATGCTCCTTGAGCAGCCGATCGCGCCTCTCCACTAGTGTCCCCGCGTCGTCGTCCACCTCAACCCTCCTCGCCACGAGGGCTGGCACCACCGCCGAGTCGAGTGACTCAGCAGTGATGCCAAGCTCCTCGGAGTGTTCTCGGAGGATCTTCTCGAGGGCGTCGTCATTGCCATCGGTGAACGCGTGCCATTCTGCACTCAGCGAGTCGAGTCGGGTCTCCACCATCTTGATAGTGTTGATGTTCTCGGAGAGCGCGCTGCGGAGGCCTTCAATGGGGTCTTTGACGACTGCAAGAAGTGTGTAACTGAGATCTTCGGTGTTCATGAGGGCTCCGACTTTCTGGTGCACAACGGGGAACCAATCCGGACCTTCAAAGGAGCCTGAGTGGGCTGAATGAGCATGCAGTTCATTTGAGAAGTGATAGAGTTCAGACATACCAATATTCGTCGGCTGGAAATCCAGCCCGTCTAGTTTCCAGACATCTCCTTGAATCGGAACATACGCAATAAAATGAAACGCTGCATCATCTTCATCGTACTCTTCTAACTTCCGCTTCTTCTGCTTTTTCTTATCCTTAGTGTCGAATCTGTTCTTCATGCTCAAATCTCCATTGAGCATATCGCTTTTCCTGATTTGTGGAGTTAGCGGGTTGCAACTCGCTGAAAATTGTGCACGGAAAAACTTACTTTGCAAATGAATTGTGAATGCGCTTGACAAAGTCGAAATGAGCAAGCTGTTCGCCGCGATACAAAGGTGACAATTTTCCGGTGAACTCTTTGAAACTTTGGATATTTTCACCAAGCTCAAGGTCCGGTACATTCATGACAATGTTCAACATCGCCACGGTTGCACAGGCATTGTTGGCGGTCTGGTTCGCAAACCAAACGTGTTCTGGGCAGCTCTGCTCCTGCTGCTTTGAATCGACTTCTCGGTAGCGGAATAGAAGAATCAGGCCGTATACTGGCTGACTGTAGAAAGCCCTATTAGCAGGTGTACTGGTGGTGACAAAAGACAGGCTTACGGCAAATCTCCAAGCATGTCGAGCATGTACAATTCTCGGATTTTCACCCCTCGAACTCCGAACTCATTCAGCATTACATTGAAGTATGCCTGCGAACAAGTGTGTTAGCTAGTGATTTTTTACTCGTTATTGAAGGGTGAAATTAAATTCACTTGCGGAGGCTCTATAGGCATGTTAGATCGTATAACTTACAGGTTCGGATTCAATCTCGCAGAAACCCTGCCATTTCTGCTTGTCCTCCTCACTCGCCTGCGCCGAAGGGGGGTTAGGATAGGCCTTTGGCATCACTGGCTGGACAGGGCCGCCATTTGTGATTGTGCCGTTGGTTTCAGGGTTGTGAATTTCCGTCTCTGGCTTTATGACTTCAGCGTTTGGCTTGAGAACTCCGGTATCTGGCTGGGGGTCTTCTGTGTCTGGTTTGATGGCTATTGAATCTGCCTTGACAACTTTTGCGGCTGGCTTGCTGACTTTAGTGCTTGGCTTGGGAACTTTCGATTTAGATTTGACGGCTTCCGTATCCGGTATGACGAATTCAGACTGAGCTGCTTGCTTCTTCGTTGTTTGTCTTTTGTTGGGTGATGCCATTTTGACGATGTGAGGAGTTGCGTACTCGTACTCTAGGTTCCTGCCTAGGTGATGGTAAGGATTGAGCGGTTTTGAAAGAAACAGGAAGGAGTGTTGTGGAGAGGGAGAGAAGAAGTATCATGACGAAGATGTTCAAGTAGATGACCGGGCAAACAATAGCTTATTCATGGGAGGACAATAGTGAAGTACACAATAGCAGATTTCATTCCTTAATAGGATCGGGAGGCTAGGTGATCACGTGTTAGCTACACCCAATTTGGAACGGTATTCAGGCGTTGCGCTCGATGGCTTTAAATAATTCCTTTTGCAGTTATTAGTTCATCTACTCTGGGTATTGAGTAGTTGTCGGGCATTTCTCCTGGCGGAAAAGGACAAGCGGACTTATGTTGGCTTCCGGCGGAGCCACAATGCCGAGCTTTTCAGCCCTATGGCGTCGCGACAGACAAACACGCGCGCCTGTTTGATTTTTGGAGGCACGAAACCATTCATCAAAGAATACCTGAGACACCACCACAGACCCGTCACTCGCTGTGGAGGCTCATCTTCATCCCCTCCTAGTATCTGCGCACCCAGCAGCATCCTGCAAACCTATATAAATCCATGACAATATCCTCATTACATCTAACAAACAGGATGCGATGAACGGCACTCCTCGACTTCGTTCTGCGTTCCCCTCTACTCCACAGACTGCTCATACAGGGCGTCAGCGAAATGCCCCCAATGGCACTCCTTCAAGTGGCCCGAACGTGGGCTCGCCGCTACCGGATATTCCAAAGCAAAAACCCTCCCCAGAGACCTCCGCACCCTTAATCCCATTCGATATTATCGACGCTCCCTCGCAGAGACTTTACATTTTCGCCTTCTATATTCTGCTGTTCGCGTACCGGCTGTACGACTTCTACAGTCTTACCGTGGACGAGGTGGAATCTTTTTGGCTGTTCTTGAAATGGATTGCAATCGATGGAGTGTTCCTCTTTGGTCTTCCAGCTCTTCGAATACCTTGGCTGCAATGGGACACACCGGCAATACTTTTTCTATTCTTTCTTCATGCTATTTTCGATGGCATGTTGATGTTTAGAATTGGCGTAAGGATTCTCCTCTAGCTTCGAACGACCTTCCCTAACAGATGGTATAGCTACCTTTGGAGGCCTGGCTCGTTGGTTTTACAAAACTTCTATTCGACTCTGAACTTGCTATTGCCGAACGGAAAGTGAAATTAGGGGATATCTTGCATAATTCATCTTTGATTCTTGGGAAGCAGATCATTCATATACTTCCGGAGGGGTGAGAGAGCCTCCTCATACAAATTTGGAGGAAAATAGCTAACAGTGCATAGATCTGCTCTGCTGAATCCGCACAAGGAGTCATTCTGTCTCAATGCTTCTACAACTCAGATCCAAATTCCTATTCAGATCAACCAAACAAACCCAATCCTGATCGAGTTATTACGGATTGATATCGATACTATGCAAAACGAGACAATCACTATACCAGCATCGACATCGAGAAAGCTTATAAAAGCTGCACGAAAATCCCACAAGTCGGTTGACCCTGCAGGCCCGCTTGTGTTAAAATACCCTGTAAAAAAGACGGGCATATACATGTTGCAGAAGGTAATGGATGAGTCAAAGCTCGAAGTTCAGCCAAGGTCGGCTAGTTTGATCATAGTGACTTGCCCGCAAGCGCGAGTGAAGCCTACCGGAAATAACCGCTGTAGGGGCGAACTCTCGAATGTTGGTTTGGAAGTTGAAGGGACTCCTCCGCTCCGCATCAAGTACCGCACAATGGTTAATGGAGTAGCGCGAGAAGCCTCTGAATTCCAGAGCCTTCAGCCTGAGGACTTTGTCTCACCATTGACTAAGCAGACTTCAAATGCATTGGTTCGAGATGGCAACGTAGACGTATCTTGGGCCCAGTTCCACAGGATTATGGTCCCACTAAACGAGACTCTTACCAGTAGTGGTCGGTGGACGTATTCCGTTGAAGAAGTCCAAGATGCTGTTGGCAATGTCGTTAGTTACACTGCTCTGGATGACGAAGACAAGCCAAAGCCAAAGCATGCTGAATTACAGCAATCCTTTGTTGTCCACGAACGCCCCACGGTTGTTTTACACGGTTGTGATTCCCAACATCCTCTGCGAGCCGCCGAAGACCAGTTCGCTATCTTCCCTGTTCAATATGGATCAACCGGCAAAACGAGCATATTGAATACGCCACACACAATTGAATATCTCTTCACTCCTGAAGAAGATCTCCCTCCTAGCGGTGATCATAGTGCTACAGCGGAGCTGAAGAAAGAAATGATGAAAAGTAATCTACAAAAACCACTCATTAAGCAAAGCGGTCTATATACATTGAAATCTGTTTCCACAGAATTCTGTGAGGGCGAAGTACTTGAGCCAGCTTCGTGCCTACTTCAAAATCCTCCTAAGCCAGAACTAGCTTTGACAAGGGCGGATATTGTCGACAAGTGTGCTGGAAACCCGATTGGCCTCCGAGTCGGATTAGACATTATTGGTAGTCCACCATTTGTGGTTTATTATACTGTGAAGAAAAAAGGGCAAGGCCAGCCACGCACTCAATTTGAGCGCGTATCTACCCTCAGAGGCCAACTTGAGCTCACGCCAGCGGAGGCTGGTCATTACACTTACACGTTCGAGGAAATAAGCGATGAGGTCTACGAGAAGCGATCTCTTCCGCAGAAGTTGGTGCTTGAGCAAGATGTGAAACCTTCCGCATCCGCGCATTTTATCGATTCGAAACCACGAAAGGAAGCTTGTATTGACGAGCCGGTCTCATTCCACATCAGACTACAAGGGGAAGGTCCCTGGACTTTGGATTATGAGCTCGTTCATTCTGGCAAGCGCACAAAACATACAGCTAAAGACATTGAGGAGGAACATTACACTATCCGAACAGATAAGCTCAGGAATGGTGGCGAATACACTCTATCCTTGGTTAGCATTACAGACCGCCTGGGATGCAAGGAATTCTTGAAGGAAGAGGCGAAGATCAATGTTCGTCATGAGCGTCCGAAGGCATACTTCGGGCAGATCGAAGGGAAGCGGTCCGTTCGCACTTTAGAAGGGAAGACGGTACAGTTGCCTTTGAGGCTTACTGGAACTGGGCCATGGGTTTTGGAATATAACAACCTCGACTCATCTAAGGGACTAGAACAGAGAAGAATTTCCAAAGCAAACGATTGGTTGGAAACTAGCGGTAAGGGCACTTACCAGCTTCTTTCAGTTCAAGATTCTATTTGTCCGGGATCTGTCGACGAGCAATCCAACCAATTCGAAGTGAGCTGGATACCTCGACCTGAGATTAAGGTCTTTGAGAGCTCGACTACGAAATTCGTTGGAGGGAAGTATGTTAAGAATGATGTTTGCGAAGGTGATGAAGATACTTTTGACATTATACTTACTGGTTAGTGAATACTTTCACTGCCTCTTCACTCAAAGATGATTACTGACTCAGGTATAGGCACGCCACCTTACGAGATCAAACATGAACAACACCTTAAATCTAAGCCAGGAGCACGAACTGTTTCATTGAGCAAAAAGGATCTCAAAGCAGCTCTAGGCGTCGCATCGATCCACACCGAGACTTCCCAAGCTGGCTTCTACGAATATAAGTTTTCAGAACTCGCCGATTACAATTACGACCATGACCCCAAGAACTACAGACCCCTCATAGTCCAACAACAAGTGAACCCGCGGCCTGACGCCAAGTTCACAAATCCGGGTAAAACATACAGCTACTGCTCTCGTGAAGCGGACGGCGAAGAAGTGATCCCTGTCACCTTCACAGGCGTCCCGCCTTTTTATCTCGAAATCGAAATCAAGCATCACGGTAGCTCCAAGCCCGAAACCGTCAGCTTCCCCAATATCGCTTCTCTAAGCCACGACCTCCGCATTCCGCATCGCCTCCTCCACCTCGGCCACTCCAACATTGCCATCCGCAAAGTCCGCGACTCTCGTGGCTGCCAGCGCAAGCCACCTCCCACAGCCCCGCGCGTTCAGATCTCTGTGCACGATGCACCAATCGCCACTCCGCTCGAAGACCGCAGTGATTTCTGTGTGGGCGAGAGACTCAGCTTTGCCCTCTCAGGCAGCATACCCTTCACTGTCTTCTACACGTTCAACTCGCGCCAACAAAAGGCCACATCCCCCGGCACGACCTTCAAGCGGCTCGCAGAGCTCCCCGGCGTCTTCGTCATCACTGGGTTGCAAGACTCTGCCTCGGATTGCCGGGTCCCGACCTCTCACACCAAGACCATCCACCCGATCCCCTCGGTGCGCCTCTCCAAGGGCCGCGAGACCCGCATCGACATCCACGAGGGCGGCGAGGCGGAGCTGTTGTTCGAGTTCTCGGGCACACCGCCCTTCGAGTTCACGTATACGCGCAGCACCAACGCGCGCAAGGGCAAGAAGAGCCAGGTGCTGGAGACGCGCACCGAGACGAGCTATGAGTACTCGATGCGAATCCGCGCGAGCGAGGAGGGCACGTACGAGGTCATCAGCATCAAGGACCGGTGGTGCAGTTTTGCGAAGACTGGAGACGGAGGGAAGGGGCAGAAGCTGCTCACTTATTGAGACGGGAGCAGAAGTAATGACGGGGTTGAAGATATGCGCATGATTGAATGTAGATGGTTTGGGGAGAGAGGCGGGCGGTGGGGGCGGCATTGCTGGGCGTTACTACTTATGGCTCATTTCTGGCTAGTGTTGTTGGAAGACTGTATCGTATTGTGGATATTTTGGGGGCATTTTCTAGGCATTCCCATGAACAGATCCGTATTAAATAATTCATTACTCCAGCCGTCTTGGTACCCTGATATAATTGCCAATGCTCGAGCAAGCACAACAGGGCCAGCTAAATGGTCGCATTTCTAAGTGCGTTTCTACCACCTCTACCTATCCACTTTAAACATTCCAGCCCATATCTAGCTTAGGCCCAAAACGGGGCATGTTGCATTGGAAAACCAAGCAGCCAAGAAACAAGTAGTCAGGACCAACATTAATGACCCAATACCCAAAAAATGGTCGAACGGTCAATGAGAGCGCGTCAGCCCTGGCTCTGGCTTCCATACTGCCCTCTCAAAAAAACCCCCAGTCTTCTTATCCACTCCATCAGCAAGCCTGTACTGTTCCTTCCTTCGGCTCGGCCTTCGTCTCGCCCTCTTTGCCCCCTTTGCCCCCTATAACTCCCGCCATGGCACCTGCTGCCTATCCCACGGCCGCAGTCGTGCCATTGTACACGTTCGCCGCGACCTCCTTCGCTTGCCCAATATATGAAGTATCCTTCGGCTCCTCGGCCGAGAGCACAGACACGTCCTTCGGCGCTTGGCCTACGGTGTCCGGCTCCGTCGTGACGCTCCTGTCGCCATTGCCGTGATCATTGAGGGCGGGAGTGCCGTCAGCAAGCTGGCCGGCAGCATGGGTATCCTGCTGTTGCTTGAAGCGGGTTTCCGACGTGCCGGGGCGGACCTGTTCCTGCTCCTTCTCCTGGTGTATGGGCAGGCTTTGCGTCTGCGGTGGGGTCGGCGTCTCGCTGGGCGGCAGGTCGCTGCCGATGTAAAGGTCCGCGTCGCCCGAATCTGGCGGTTGGGTGTGCTTGCCCGAGGTTGTGAGGGCGAGTTCGGCCTTGGCGATGGGTGTATTGGAGGTTACGAGACTGCCGTGCATGGCCTTGATGCTGACATTAGTCGTCAAGGATGCGATGACCTGCTTCCGCGGTTTCCCGTCCTCGGTCCCTACCGCTATAGCCGTGACCTTGCCGTCGGCACTCTCCTCCCACTTAATTGGGCCTGTGGGGATTGTCCGTGCACTGCCCTGAGTACTGGGCGCTTCCCAATGCAGCGCCTTTTCTATTGCCGGCTCGAGGACGGGCATCATACCGAACTCGAAGTCGAGCTGCCCGCCGTATTTCTTCGGGATGTTGGCTGGATCAATATATTGTTCGAGTGTCGATTTCATATTCGAAGAGGAGAGAATAAAGATTTTGGAGACGGTGATGGGGTCGAACCATCGTTTGATCCAACTCCAGACAGTGGGGAAGAATGCAGGTGCACCAATGATCTGGTCGACGGAAGTTAATAAGAACTGGCTAACAAGACAGTTCTCGCACGACAGAAGTACAGATATAGACATACGAATATCCGATCCAGTGTTTCGGGATAATGAGCAGTTGCTAGCGTACTAGCATCCTGCATATGCCCTTTCAAATTCCAAAATTGCTTTAGTCCCACTTTCGAAATGTCAACAATATTATTACTCTGTGAAATAGGTGTTTCCGGGTGGTTTCGGTCGGTTATAGCGGAGCATAGTGGCATGACAAAGCGTGTGAGATTCTCATATAGGGCGAAAAGTCGCAGCATCTTTGTCGGGACCTTATGTGATATGGTTGGACCTTTTGCAATGGACTGCTCGTACGCGGCGATATTTTTGGAGTTAAGATGTGATACTTCGAAGACATAAACTGGTATTCCACGCTTATCGCGCCGTCCTGTCCATTGCGGGTACTGTAGAAGTATCCAGATCAGTCTCGATTCTGGAGTGTAGGGACACTCCATCTCACAAGTCTCCTCGTCTCCTCGTATTCCCCGATGTCAATGGTGTCATACAGTTCAACGAGATGATTCTCTTCTCGCCAATCTTCGGTGTCTTTGAACTGCCTGAACGCGTCTTTGGGAGTAAACTTTCGAGCCCGGAGGTATCTCCTGTGGATACGTTAGATTTTGACAGCCCCCAGAAACTGAGGAAATGCTCACAGCAGAGTCTCATCATCATGGGTAGGCTCGGTTCTCCCGTTGAACCCAGCTGGCTTATAATATCCTTCATCTTGGCACAGTTGCTTGAATGCGTCCAATGCCGCCTGTTGACTTTCACTGAGATGCCCCAGATGCGCTGCAGGATACTGGAAGGACTCTATACGCTTCAACTCTGCGTCTGCCATTGTGAAGCTAGAGGTAAGATGAGTGTATCATGAAAAGAATTAGGGCAAACTAAGGTGGTGCACTGTTAGGATTTTGGGTGCAGCATGTTGTTTATGGGATTTTGTTGCTAGTGATGTCAAGGTCGGCTGCCGGTGAGTCTTGGGGGCCGTCCTCGGGATCGTCAAAACATCAAGGACGAACACGAGTCATCGCTGCCGCCGGACCAAAATGCGGCATATGCTGATGGTCTAGATCGTATCAGTGCAAAACAATCGACAAGTGGCTAAGGCGAGCGGTCATGAGCAAAGATTGGCGTCCACGAGTTGCAGCTGGTGGAATTGTGAGGCTTTAAAACATTCCGGTGCTGCCGGAAGGCTTACCAAGAGCATGTTGATTTAGGAATGAGACCCCTGGCTGCCTTACATTCCAAGTCCAAGGCAGAAAGAACAACTAATCAAGTGCTAAGATAATCTATGTGTAGAGCTGACAAAGGGTTCCTCGGAGTAGTGGCTAAGTAGTAAGAGAGATATGTTGATATGTAAGGCTACATCTGATAATCAGGGTCTCCTCGGTCTCCGCTATCTCCACAAACCTCACATCTGATAACCTCCTATGATCCTCTCCCAACCCTCCTGATTACCCTTCCATCTGCAACCCGAGCACAAAGTAATGAACTTAGTCGATCCATCAAATCAACTTTACTCCCAGTAGTCAAAATATCTGCATTTGCTTTCTTATGCAACTCGAGGTTCTTCTTTAGCATTGGCAATGCTAGATTTGGTACTTTGCGAGGATCTTCAATGTATCCAGTTGGAATCGCGGTGCAATAATGCCGGTGCCTATTATTTAGGAAGTTCAGGCAGTGCAGGGGTAAAGTAACAAAACGGCAGTCAATGGGAAGAGCATACGCCAAGAGCCGAAGGCAAGGAACCGTGACTCCAGTGCCTCGTAAATGGAGAGTTTGAAGTTTCGAAAGGACAGTAAGTGGGACTCGGCAATCGTCGTTGATGGCGACATTTCCTGATACGTTAAGGTCCCTGAGACTTCCTTCATGAGTTGCTAAATGGAGAAGGTGATGATTTGTGGCGTTAGTAGATGAGATGTCGAGGCTTGATAATCGCGGGAGTAGTCGGAGAAGTGAAATATCATGTAAAGAAAGAGAAACATGAGAAATGTCTAGTCGTAACAGCTGGGCAAAGGCTCCCATTCGGAAAAGTTGCGCCAAGTATGCTGTTGGGTGGCCTTGAGGATCAATTGAATGGGATAGCAATATCTCATCTACAGGCTTGTCCACAAAGAAGCCAAGCAGTAAAGGACTCCACCATCCACGCTCAGAAAGGATCTTGGCAATCTCTTTGCTGGATCTGGCTGATCTAATGAACCCCATATCAGGGTGACAGTGAGCTGTATCGTTGTTCTCAAGCTGTTTTATAACTTTTAGGCGTAAGACATCAAGCAGCGACTCATGTAGGTTTTCTCCTTCTAAAACCGCATGAGCAAATGAGGAGAGTCTAATGTGGAGTTCTCAGTATGCTATTTTCAATAGTGGGAACACACCAATGTCGATGTCCTCGTACAACGAGGGGTCCTCTGGATCCGCGGGACACTCATAATGCCCTGTTGCAAATACATTCGTGCTTCTATTAGCAAGAGGATGCCGTGATGTTACTGCCCTTAGTCTTTTATGTGGACGCTTGTTTGCGAATGGACCTGAGGAGTCGAAATCTGACGATGTGTTGATGGCTGCTTTGCGCTTCGTGACAGTCCCCAGAGGATTTGATGCGCTCTTTGGAAGTCTGTTAGTAGACATGGCGATAGTGAGAGTTCTGAGATTAAGCAAAGCCCTAGGGTAGATTTTCTATTGTTCTTGTTGCAAAGAACTCAATAGAGATGTTAAGTACGAGGGCAGGAGGGTAGCTGAGGGAAGGTCCTCGGCTAAGCTTCGACTAGTGACAGCTTTCCCTAGGGTACAAAGACGGGCTAATGGATGATCTTCGTATCTCCGTCATCACCGACAACTTTCGCCATCATTCATCACCACCATATTCTCAAAGCTTCCAAGTTCGCCCTCGTCCCTTATATACCGAACCTCTTCTTCTGTACTTCAAAAACTACAGCTGTAAGGTATTTCAAAATCGTTTCAAGCTTTTTCGTCCTTTTTTCCTTTGAATAATCATGACATCCCACGAACTCTCATTCGCATCGCTCCCCACCGAGATACTGCAGGCCATATTTGAATACCTCCCCCCAGAATCCCTTGTCAATGCCTCGATAGCATCTAAGCGACTCAAGTCAATCGCAGACCAACCCATAGTATGGCGCCATTACTGCCGGACGCAGTTCAGGTACTGGGACACAAAACACAATATTGCAGGGAAATTCGCTGGTTCTCTCGCCGACGTCGATTGGAAAGCACTTTTCGTAGAACGCAACAAGACAGACCGTGCGACAACACAATTACTTAACAAAGTTGTATCGAGCCAGCTGGATCGAATTGCGAATATACAGGAGATTGCAAATCTGGGATATGATGCGAAGGAAACACTACTGCGGCATTACAATGTAGGAGATGACGCGGAAGACGTACTGGCTAGAAGATACTATAGCAATGCCGTCCTGGAGCGCATCCACCGTGAGATGGCAATCAAAGTGTGGAAAGAGCTTGGAAACGGTAAGCCAGTGGACATTGAGCGAGCCCTTGGAGCGTATGACATGTTTACGCTGAGCACAAGCGATGGCGACTTCGACAACATTACCGCCTGCATGGATAATCTAGCAAAAGAAGTGAGAAAAGAAAACCCCGATTTCACTTCCTTGAGCACAAGACAGCAAGCTCTCACACTAGCGAGCATCCTAAGGGCTCGAGACTTCAATGGAGTTTCCGACGACGCTTACCAAGCCCTCCGGAACAACTTCATTGGCATTGTTCTCAAAAGCCCTGATCATGAGTCTCTTCCGCTTATATCCGTTGCAATATATTGCTGTATTGCCAAACGACTGGGACTGGATGCCAGGCCCTGTGGCTATCCTTTTCACGTGTACGGACTAGTTTTTGCTCCCAAGGATAAAACTTTGGATGGCAAGTATTTGCCAAGCAGCCAGAATGCCGAATATATGTACATCGATCCATTCCGATCCGAGATGGAAGTATCCGAGGAGACACTCAGATCAATGCTTCGGGATATGGGCGTGCCCGCCACGAATCATTCGGCCTTCCTACGCGATGCGTCAACCCGAGAACTGGTACTGCGGACCGCCAAAAATATTATGAATTCGGTCCAAACAATTCGACGGGCAGAGGCGGGCTCATATCACGGTAGTACATTTCATCCTCCATCCTGGCTCTCTACCTACCCTGACATGGACAATGCTTTCTATGGCACGCTGTGGGCGATGCTCATTCTGGGAGTTCAGGCAGATGAAGCTGCCAGTGTCATGACTATAACCACACGACGAAGACAGTACCTTCCCTATCTCTGTGAACGTTTCCAGCAACATTTCCCTTGGGATGTCACCTTGATGGAAGAATATGTCATCCCTCTTTTCTATGACTTGCCCGAAGGACACCGTCTCATGCAGTATGTGAGCGCGATTCACGGTTCCGACCGCACACCCAAATCAGTCGTCGCTCGCAGTGAACGGACTTTGCACGTCAAGTACAAGATCGGCCAAGTGTTCCAGCACAGGCGCTATACGTACGAAGGTGTCATCACAGGTTGGGACACATCTTGCATTGCGGGAGACGAATGGATCCGGCATATGGGCGTGGACAGATTGACACAGGGGCGGGAGCAGAGTTTCTATCATGTTCTGTAAGTCCATATTTGTTTTTAATATTTTAATCTTGAAAGTCAAGACAGAAACTAATGCACGGCGTTTCCAGCGTCTGTGATAAAAGTGTGCGATATGTCGCGGAAGAGAATATTGAACTTATTGGTGAGGATTTTCGGCCTTCGGAAGCCATGTTAAACCTTGCAGGCAGGCATTTCAAGAGATGGGACGAAAAGAACAGGATTTTTGTTAGTAATATTAGGGATGAGTATCCTGACGACTAAAAGTGGCTAGTGTGAGATCAATTCATCTAGCCCTGGATATCTAGTTCAAAATACAAGTTGTTGTAACAATACTTTCTTGGACATATTTATAAGGGCTAAACAATCTCGCTTCAGGCAGGTAAACTAGTTAAAGCTAGTAATGCACACTCAACGCTTACAGAGTGGCTTCCCCTAGCTAAAGCGCATGCGACGTTGCAGTCGCATGCATAACCACCTAGGGATACGAGTACCGACCTTCTCAGCAAAGCAGTGGAATTGTTTTCCTCCAGTGGTGCTGTCTGCTTGACCCGGGCAAACGCAAGGGATTTCTTAAACTCTGCTACCCCGATTAAATGCTAGAATGCGGTGTATTCAAATAGGTACTGCAAGGTGTTGTCATCATTAGGGTTGATTTAGTGAATTTTAGATTGGAAAAGTGAATTGTCCAGGATATATTGACGATTACGGAGGTCGCTGTCTAAAGTTTTTGCACCTTCCTAATTAGGAAGTTATGCGACTGCGCACGCACAATCACGGGTGCGTAGCTATCAGCCTACCCCACGTAAATTTGGTCACGATCTCGCTACAAGTGCGTAATTTTTAGCACTAGTACGTAAGCCGCAATACTAGCTACGTAAATTATAGTACTAATAAATTTTAATAAATTTTAAGTTATAATAACTACTTTAATATTATTAATAATATAATACCTTTAATTTATAATTTATATAATGCTTATAAAATTTTATATAAAAATATAAAAATATAAAAATAATAATATACTAATAGAGTTAGTAAGTTAACTTCCTAATTAGGAAGGTGCAAAAACTTTAGACAGCGACCTCCGTATGGGATGACAGTAAAAGTCGAACGTGCTTAGCCAATCATATCGCTGGATTTGCGGGCGGTTAGCTAACTTCGCTAGCGTGCGACCTCTGTAAATAAATTATACTTCATACTTTAAATACTAACATTTACGGTACGAAACAGATCATCAAACGATAAGGACTTTGTTCCACCGACTTAATATTCTAAATTGCCAAAGGGAAGAAGAAATTAAGACCTCCTGACCCTAAACCTATCGATTTCGAGCGTTATTCGCACGGATACTCAAGCGCCGATTGTATAGTAAGTTCCTTTTATTGTCCCACCATACGTTCTGTAACCGACTACCGGTACTGTGCTGAGACATACGACTGCAGCCTGGAAGGCTCCATAGCACTACCCTCGTATATCTCGCATACCTCGTATATGGCTCAAATGAGTCAAAGATCAAGTCATAGACCCTACTGTTAGGGCTCTACTTTTGTGTATATATTTCACCTAATTTCCATAGATTTACAATCAAGTCGTTTACTTAATTCTCCCACACTGTAAAGCTTACAGTTATAAGCCCGGATCGCACTACCTGCTAACCAATCAATCTATTACCTTATTTAAGAAGTCACTACTTCTATTACCTTTGTAAGTGTCTTAAGCTTCTTTACCTATTAAATGAACGGACGATTAACCCTAGTTAATAACCGTATAACTAACCAACGAACGAACGGACGAATTAAATTAAGAGTTCGGAACGTCAAAATAAGGTTTTCGCTAAGCCACCAATTGGACCCTACCTAACCCCATAAATTCTAAAAACAATAACCACTAATAAATTAAAAGTTAACCTTATTCTTAACTAGCCATCTAATTAGATCTAATGGTTCTTTATTATCTAAGATATAGCTATAACTAATAAGGTATAGAAGTACATCGACCCATCTATAAAAGACGAGCTTCTAAAGCTAGAACTACCGTATTAACCTATACCAGCGGACGTACTTCCTAATGCTATATTAATAGCTTAACTAGACCAAATTAAGCTTACTGCCTATAACTAGCTCTACGCCAAATATAAGGACGATCTACGCGTATATAAGAAGCAAAAACAGGCTATAAACAATATTAGTAACTACATCATTCGCACTACATCGGTAGCCTACCTTCTACTTATTAACGGCCTTAACACGGTACACGAACGGCTTTAAGCATTAAAGACTGCACTTGCCCCTACCTCCTTAGGTTAAAAGTATAACGTCCTTAATTAATACACGGCTCTAAGAGCCTATAATAAAAAGCAAAGTATTAATAAATAGTTAAACAGCTGGCGGAACGTCTATAAGCTTGCGGAGCAATTAGAGCTACTGGATGTATAGGGATTTAGGCTATACTACAATTTCGTTTAAGCTATTAAGCCTATCTCTTCTAGCTTCGCAGGAGCTCTAGAAGTAGACCTTATTAGAAAAGAACGGAAGAACAAAGATACCCTATCTATTATCGATCTGATTAAGGAATTTAAGAAGCACTACCGCATGCAGCAAGTAGCATCCTTTACTACCCCTACCAATAACTCTATATTTATAACCCTTTAAAATAATTTAAATTCCAATTTAGATTCTAACAGCAATTCCAATTCCAACGGCAATTCTAATTCTAATTTAAGATGGAATAAAAAATGTATATACGGCCTCGTACATTAATTTAACGACTGCTACTATATTGCTAAGAAGAAGCGCCTATAAGAATAAAAGCCAAACCCGGACGTCCAGAAGGAAGTAGAAGAAAAGATCTTATCTACGCCTTAGATTAAACGCATAGTTAATTATATCCAAAAAGGAGGATAGGAAGCAAAAAAGGACGCAGAATCTACAATTAATTTTAACTCTAAAACCCCACCTTCTACAATACCGACCAGCTATACTACCGTGTTTAGTACTGGTTAAATTCCATTTAAACTCTAGAATACCTAGATACTTAACCCTAGTATAGATACCCACGTCTATAATAATAAAGAAGACTTTACCTTCTTGTACCTAGCAGCAGAAGACAACTACCTAATTGCTAGCGGAAATTTTAAAAAGATTTAAGCTTATAGAACAGTAACTATTACTATTAATATACCTACTAGGAAGTTAAAAATGAAGCTATCCTATATAGCACTAGCACCTACCTTTTTTACAAATATTATAGCACTCTTAAGAGCTACTAATAATGACATCCATTTCGACTTAGGACGAAACTTACTATACCGTCTAGTAACTAGCAAAATAGTATACTATACGAGATAACTAGGGGGCTACTAGGCACTAATGCACAGACAGCCTACCCTAGATTTAATAACTCAATCAACCTTCTTAATAAGAAGACATTAACCAAGCAGAATAGCCCGTAAACTAGTTAGAGCTATAGTTACAAAATGGTATAAAATACTTGGCTATGTAGGACCTAACGCTATTAAGCAGCTTCCTAAGTATATTAATGGCGTAGAGCTTAAAGAGCTAATCAACGAACGAGCACCGCTTAAAGTTAAATATAAAGTTTGCTTATTAGCAAAGCATATATAGCAGATCTCTTAAAGACAAGAATATAAATATTTAGCTACTTAACCATTCAAACGGCTAGCGTTTAATATTATTAACCTTAGAGTACCTAGATATAACGGCGATAGATACGTTATATATTTCTATTACACGTATTCTAAATTTAATTTTGTGTTTATATCTAAGAACAAGGACAAAGCTACTATCCTACCTACTATTCGCAAGATATATCGATTAATTAAAATATAATTCCACTAAGACGTTATCTTCTTCTAGAGCGATAACGAACGAGCTTTTAGATAGATAGGAGACACCTTATAGATATAATGCGCAGACAAAGGCATTACTTTTAAATGCCGAGCCCTATATACAGAAGAACAAAATAGCAGAGCTAAACGATCTAGACGAACCCTTATAGAATAATTAAGGGCTATGCAGCTGGAAGTATCCTTACCCCCGTCTCTAGGACTAGAAGCCTTCCTTACTGCTAGCTACGCACTTAATCGAACCCTAAATGAGCAACTAGGATAGAAAACTCCGTACGAGATTGCCTATGGCAAGACGCCATTACTTACCTATATACACGTATATAGCTGCAAGACCTATACGCTAGATAAACGAGTTAAAAAGGGAGATAAGCTAGGTCCCTATGCATTAATTAGACACCTAGTCAGCTACGATTTAACTAATATCTATTAAATCTGGATTCTAAATCTTCACAAGGTTATTTAAACTAGAGATGTTATATTTAATAAGACCTCGTTCTATAACCCTAAGGGTTAAAACATTAACTACCTACTAAGGGAAGTATTAGAAGACACCCTCTAGATAATTAGTCTACCAAAACCTCTCTATAAGGATAAATCTAAGAATAAATCTATCTTATATAGACCTACCTTAAATATAGATTAAACGACTATACCTAAATTAAACGATTCGGCAGAGCCTTATATAAAGGATACTAAGCAGTTACTAACTCCTAGCAGAACGGTATCTCTAGATCTACTAGAAATAAACACTACACTAAGAGGACTTTAAGACAATATCTTAGATATAATTAAAGTAACCCCTACCTAGTTAAACTCCCTAGAACTATCTAATAGAGCAATTAATATAGCTCTATAAGCTAATAAAGTCTTAACTAAACCTTCTACCAACCTTATCCTACCAGAAGGATTAAAAAGAATTCAACGTTAAGCGTATGCGACAGCACTAGCCAATCTATCTACCCTATTTAGTTACTACGCTAGATTTGCTACAGGACTAGTAAAGGATATCAGCTGAACTAGATCCTTATCCTTATCTCTATATTAGGACAATCTTCCTCCTAAACTAAAGAACCTTAAAGAATTAAGAAAGCATCCTTTAACTACTAGCTTTTAAAAGGCTATAGAAAAAGAATATAACGACCTAAAACGCCAAGGGATATTCAAGACTGTACTAAAGGCAGAAGTATGTAATAAGCAAATCCTTTTACTAAAATGGGTCTTTAAATATAAGCTTAATAGCGACGGCTACCTACAAAAGCTTAAAGCTTAACTATGTGTCCGTGGAGACCTATAGATTACTAAAGAAGAGACCTATGCAGCAACCCTAGCTGCTTAAATATTCCGTGCCCTTATAGCTATAGCAGCCGCATTTAACTTAGAAATTTAATAGTATAACGCCGTAAACGCATTTATAAATGCTAAGCTTAGTAAACTAGTATACTGCTACTACCTAGAAGGATTTAATCAAAACGGACATATCCTAGAGCTACTCATAGCGCTATACGGATTAAAAATCTCACCACTACTTTAGTATAAAGAGCTCACTAGTACCCTAGCTAAATTTGGATTAAAACCTATCCTAGGTACTAACTGCCTATTTACCAATAGACGACTTATTGTCTTTTTCTACGTAGACGATATTGCCGTTCTATTTGCCAAAAAGGACCTTTAAAGACTTAAAGAATTCGAAGCTAAATTACTACAACGATACGAGATCCGTGCACTAGGAGACCTACAGTAGTTCCTAAGAATTTAAATCGAACAAGATTGAGTAAGTAGAAAGCTCTGGCTCTGCCAAGACTCCTATATTAAAAAGATAGCCAATAGATTTAATATTTAACTAGGCAGATTTCCTAAGTCACTACTTCCTACTAAAGAACTGATTCCGTCCGATTAGCAGACGAACCCTTAAAGGACCCTAGCCTACTAGCAACGAGTAGGGTCTCTTACACACCTTACCGTATTTAGAAGACCTAATATTATAAAGACGCATTCTAAGCTAGCTGAATTCCTCACTAATCCAAATTAGGGATACCTCGACGTAGTGAACTAAGCCATTGCCTACTGCCTTGGAACAAAATCTACAGCTATTAAATACTTAGGGGAAGCTTTCGGAGCACACGTCTACTTTAGAAACCCTAAAAAAGAAGATATTACCTTTTACGGAGTATCTAACGTAGTATTTGCGGACCATAAATAGACCAGACGGAGCTCTTAAGGATATCTTTTTATCCTATTCGGAGGCCTAATTAATTAAAAGCAACCCTACAGCGATCTGTTACTCATTCGACTACTAAAGCAGAGCTTCTCTCCCTATTTACTGCTGCCGTTGAGATTATCTGGTGGTAACGATTCTTTAAGGCAATCGGCTTCAATTTAGAACGCGAATTTACCCTACTATGCGACAATATGCAGACCGTACGACTCCTAAAACAGGATATACCAAAGCTAGACACCAAGCTTCGATATATCGACGTCCATTAGCACTGGCTTAGACAGGAAGTCTAAGATAAAAAGATTGACGTATGATAGGTTTCTATAGACAAAATGCCCGCCGACAGCCTTACTAAAATCTTACCTCGTTAAAAGCACGAAGTATGGATAAAGCAGTTATATTTAGTAGATATTTAACATTAGATTACTACTGCCTCATCTAGCAACTAGTATCATTGTAATATTTGCAATATCCGCAATATCCGCAAGATACTATCACAATTACCCTATCCCTTTGCTACCCCTAAATTGTATCTAAATTTCCTATTTTAGTATAGTCTCTACCTTCATTTTTATCTTCTACAGCTTTAACTACACCGTCAAATCTAGGGGGGTGTGTAACCGACTACCGGTACTGTGCTAAGACATACAACTGCAGCCTGGAAGGCTCCATAGCACTACCCTCGTATATCTCGCATACCTCGTATATGGCTCAAATGAGTCAAAGATCAAGTCATAGATCCTACTGTTAGGGCTCTACTTTTGTGTATATATTTCACCTGATTTCCATAGATTTACAATTAAGTCGTTCACTCAATTCTCCCACACTGCAAAGCTTACACGTTCTTATCGTTGAACTTCCTCAAGCAGGCCAAATTTGTATGGAAAGCCGGTACATATACTGCATCAGCTAATAGGATCTTCCTAGGGCCTAATGGCGTCTGGATCAGCTTTCCATACAAATTTGGCCTGCTTGAGGAAGTTCAACGATAAGAACGCATGGTGGGACAATGGAAGGGACTTACTATACAAGAATTATCACGAGACGTTTGCCCATTACGAGCGCCATTGCAATCAATCGACGCTTGAGTGTAACGAGCCGCGACCGAGAACCCCGAGCAAGGCCTTACTTGCAATCCAATCGCAAGACCCTCTTCCTGATTAGGAAGAACTTCAGGAGAGCTCAGATAAGGAGGACGAGACTTTAGATGAGATTCGAGTGGATTATAGTGGAAATCACTTAGACGGCAAAGGCAGAACTTAAGGCGCATTCACTAATACTAAAGTATCACTAGTCTCTATCTAAGAAAACGCCACTTACTTTTAACCAATCAGCTATCTACTGGCCTTAAGTCTACTGTAACGGAACCTTGTAGCAAGTACTACGATGGGCTCGTCAATGGGCTAGGTGTGTAGGTGATGCAAATTAAAGTCAACAACATAATAATAACTAGTGGAGTAGTTGCCTAATAGATTAACTTTAATTATATTCTAAGAATTACTATAAGGAAGGAACTATCTAGGTAGGGATTAAGGGTCCTTAAATATATAACCGTACTCCTATAAAATCCTTCTTATATATAATAT
>Ga0307515_10008018_pt1 | contig 20720 bp, 12 predicted proteins | sample 17_EM_MG_FD_194513 | JGI IMG/M metagenome (GOLD analysis project Ga0307515, IMG submission 194513) | Populus trichocarpa ectomycorrhiza microbial communities from riparian zone in the Pacific Northwest, United States - 17_EM | ecosystem: Host-associated > Plants > Roots > Unclassified | place...
AATAGAGATCAAATCTAACAGATAAAAAAAAATTAAAAGATGATGAAATTAAAATAATAATAATTATAATTTTATAAATTATTTTAAATAAAATAAGTAACAATAAAATAACGAGGACCAAATTTGATAGATAAAAAATTTCAATTTAAAAAATGATAAGAAAAAAGTAAATAACAATACTAAAAATAAGGATCAAAGTTAATATAAAAATTAAATTAAATCAAATTTTAAGGGATGAATTTGAAAAAAAAAATATTCAAACAAAATACATAGCAATCAAAAGTTTGAGAACCAAATTTGACATAATCAGCAAATAATATAATATTTTTAAATTTTTTATAACTTCTGAAAAGTGTTTTCCGCCCAAAATAAAAGGAAAATGCTTTCCTGGAAATCAAGCCAAATTTTCCTTTAACATAAAAGTGTTTTCTGTTGACTAACTTTTCTAATGGCAAACAAATACAGGAAAGTTTAGAAAATTATTTCTCAAAAACCACATTCCAAAAAATAAACACACCAAGAGTATTTGATTTTGCATTCAAAAATCATTCCTGAAAATTTGTTAGTTTTTTCAATTTTAAATTAATTTTTTTATAATCTTGAATTACTTTAATGTGCTGAAAATAAATTTTATAAAATAAAATAAAAATATTATTTTTATATATTTTTATATTAAAAAAATTGTAAACACAATCGTATAATCAAATCAAATCGTATCATATTCCTGAACACTAATTTAATACATTAAATTGATTTGACGAAGTCAAGACCTGTTTTTGGTGGAATAGCTTGAGCCGCAGCCGATAACAAATGCGGCTTCAATTAATGACGGAGGACATCGAACTAATACGTACGTTCAGTAGTCAGTAGCTATAAATGTTTGGTGTTATCTGAAAATTCAATTTTGGATGGAAGTTTCAGGATAATATGGAAGCATTTACTTGAAGGAGATGAGCACCTGTCCACATGTACTATATTATAAATTATAAATTATAATTAAAACTAAAAAAAATGGAGAGTTATGTCCCCAAGACACAGTACACCATGAATGAAACAGTTAATTCCCTGTTTCTTTTTTACTCATGAAAAAAAAAAAAAAAAACTTTGCCTGTAGGATGAAGGCATGATTGTTTTCTCAATAGAGATATTTTGATATTTTTAAATTTATTTAGAACAAAATAGGTATTTGTCTTTAAATTTGTACGTAGATTATCATAAATATCTTTAATGTTAATACATTGTTTTGTGTTATTTAGAGGTATATTTATATTTTTACTTATAAAGTGCACGGTAAAGTTACTAATCTAGCCTTATAAATAAAAAAATCCTTTGGCCAGCTAGGAGGAGTATTTGCCTCTTATCCTTTATAATTGCGATAAAAATATCTCATTGTACTTAGGTTTTAGTTTTTTACATGCCTTAGATTTAAGGGTATTTTTGTTACTGTAGCATTGGTTTTTTTTGTTGTTATTTGGTAAAGTAATGGTTATTTTGATCTTTTAATAAATTAAAAGGATTTAAAAAAACACTAGCGAGTGCTGAGCACACGTCAGCTCGTCAACTGCTCCTTCTTCTTTAGACGACACATGCGGTTGATTCTAGCAACTAAAAATGATATTATGGGATGTCATTAGATTTGTCTCGGTGTTTTCTCCGTATTGAGGTAGCGTGTGTAGAAAATAGAGCTCTGGTTTTGCTTCAACAAACATTTATTTTTCTTTTTTTTCCTCTCTCCCTTGATTCTTGCGCCCTACCCTATAATTTTTCAAATCAGCCCTTTTGCTTCTCTTTGTTTTTTATTTTGTCCCTGATCTTTTGGTTGATATTTGTTTTATTTCAAATAATTTATGAAAATCAAAATTTGCTTTAATTTCATCCTCATTTGATTTTTTTTTTACTTTTCTTTGTTTTTTGATTTAGTCCTTAGTTTTTTGGCTAATATTTTTTTATTTGAAATAACTTACGAATTTTCATTTCAATTTCATCCTCGTTTGATTTTTTTTTAATTTGACTTATTTAATTCTCGTTTTTTTAATTGCTATTTATGTCATTTAAGATAATTTTTATAATGTAACTTTTTTGGCAATTTCACCATCGATCATTTTTTCCTATTAGATTTTATCTTTTCCTTCGATTGTTTTTTCCTTTTACTTTGCTAAATTTTTTAGTTTGGTATTTTTACATTCAATTTTATCCTTCAACATTAAGTTGATTTGAATTTAAGCTTCCTGGTTAACCTCATTTTGAAATTTCACATATTTCAATTTGGAAAACTAACCCAGCTTAAAAACATTTGTTAAGGGTTGCCTTTTTTTTTTATTGTTCTTTTAAGCTAATGTTTTTTTTAATATATTTTATCTTTTTATTTTTATTTTATTGGAGATTAAATTTTTTTTTAATTTGGTTGAGTTATCTGAGATCTTTTTATGTTTTGTTCCATTATATATATATTTTCTAAAAAAAAAGTTTTAAATCAAATATAATTGATTGATTGAATATAAATGGATATCCACTACATTATGTTTTATTCTGTTTGTTTTTATAGGCTATTGCTCTAGTAAACCATGTAATTGTTTTTGATGTCGTCTTACATTCTTTTGCAGTTGAGTTTAAACCAACTCAGCAAGTTCTTTTGGTTGTGGATGATGTTGACAATAGAGTGTTTTTTTTAATTTTAAATTAATTTTTTTAAAATTTTAAATTATTTTAATATATTAAAATTAAATTTTATAAAATAAAAATATTATTTTAATATATTTTTAAATAAAAAATTATATTTAAAAACCACCACCAACCAATCTTATCGTACGAACACTAATTTAATACATTAAATTGATAACAAATAAGGCTTTAATTATTGATGGAACTGATACGCACGTACAGTAGTTAGTAGCTATAAATAATAAATGTTTGGTGTTATCTGAAAAATTCAATTTTGAATGGAAGTTTCTGGATAATAAGGCAGCATTTACTTGAAGGAGATGAGAAAACAGACAAAACATAAAGCACCAGTACACATGCACATGCATAGTTATTAAACCTAGTCTGGGTTGACCGGTCAAGGAACAGATCTTGGGTTTCATGAATCAACCCAAATCAATTCAGGTTAATCTAGAAAAATTAAAATTTTAATATTTTATATGAAAAAATTAAGAAAATCCATGTAAATATAGGCTATATATATTATAAATAATAAAGTTTAAAAGAATATTTTAAAAAGTTTTTTTTATCTCACATTAAAAAGATATTATGTTAAACTTTGAAGTTAAAGTATTTAAATCAAAAAAGTTTCTTATCCCACATTGAAAAAACATAGTTTTTTTCTTGTGAACATAGAATATATATACTAATGGGTTTCAAATCTCATATTGAAAAAAGATAATTTTTTTCTTGAGAACATAGAGTATATACTAATGCGTTTCAAATCTCATATTGAAAAAACATAGTTTTTTTTTCTTGTGAACATAGAGTATATGTACTAATGAGTTTTCAATCTCACATTGAAAAAATATAACTTTTTTCTTGAGAACATAGAGTATATATTCTAATGGATTTCAAATCCCACATTGCAAAAATATAGTTTTTTTCATAAAATATATATACTAATGAGTTTCCAATTCTACATTGGAAAAAAATAATTTTTTTCTTGGGAACATAGAGTATATATACTAATGAGTTTCAAATCTCACATTAAAAAGATACTATGTTATCCTTTTAAGTTGAAGTATTTAAATCAAAAAGTTTTTTATCCCACATTGAAAAAACATAATTTCTTTCTTGGGAACATAAAGTATATATACCAATGGGTTTCAAATCCCACATTTGAAAAAAAAAACACCGAGTCTTGGTCGGGTCTCGCCCGAGTCACTAGTTAACCCGCCGGGTCGACCGGGTTTGACCGGGTCGTTGCACTGACCAGTCTTTTAACAAACCTGGACCGGTCCAGCCCCTGGGTTGACCTGCAAGGCCGGTCCGAGTTTAATAACTATGTACACATGTACTATATTATAAATTATAAATTATAAATAAAACTATAAAAAGATGGAGAATTCTGTTCCGCAAGACATAGTACACCATGAATGAAACAATTCATTCCCTATTTCTTTTTTACTCATGAAAAAAAAAAACTTTTGCCTAAAAGAATGAAGGCATTATTATTTTCTCAATAGAGATATTTTAATATTTTAAAATTAATTTAGAACAAAATAAGTATTTGTCTTTAAATTTGCACTATAGATTATCATAAATATCTTTAATGTTAATACATTGTTTAGTGTTATTTAGAGGTAAATTTATAGGTAAAGTTATCAATCTAGCCACATAAATAAAAAAAACCTTTGGCCAGCTAGAAGGAGTGTTTGCGTCTTATCCTCTGTATTTGCACAATAAAAATACATCATTGCCTTTGGGTTTTAGTTTTTTACTTGCCTTAGATTTGAGGGTTTTTTTGTTACTATAGTATTGGTTTTTTTGTTGTTATTAGGTAAAGTATGGGTTAGTTTTATCTTTTAATAAATTAAAAGGATTTAAAAAAAAACACTAGCGTGTGTTGGGCACGCGTAAACTCATCAACTGCTCCTTCTTTGAACGGTACGTGCAGTTGATTCTAGCAATTGAAAATGTCATTTTGGAACGTCATTAGATCCGTCTCGATGTTTACTCCATGTTAAGGTGGAACATGTAGAAAATGGAGCTCCTGTTTCGCTTTGAGGACATTTTTTTTCTTTTTTTCCTCTCCCCCCTCGATTCTTATGCCTTGCCCTATAATTTTTCAAATTAGCCCTTTAGCTTCTCTTTGTTTTTGATTTTGTCCTTAATCTTCTGGCTGATATTTGTTTTATTTCAAATAACTTATGAAAATCAAATTTTGCTTTAATTTCATCCTCATTTGATTTTTTTTTTGCTTTTCTTTGTTTTTTGATTTAGTCCTTGGTTTTTTTGTTAATATTTTTTTATTTGAAAAAAATTATGAAAATTGAAACTTGTTTCAATTTTGATTTTTTTAAAAAATTCATCTTATTTAATCCTTATTCTTTTAATTGCTATTTATGTCATCTGAGATAATTTTTATAGTGTAACTCTTTTGGAAATTTCACCATTGATCATTTCTTTTCTATCAGATTTTATCCTTATTCTCTTTATTGTTTTTTTTTCTTTTTGCTTTGTTAAATTTTTTAATTTGGTTTTTTTGTTACACTCAATTTTATTCTTCAATATTAAGTTGATTTGGATTTAAACTTCTTGGTTAACCTTATTTTGAAATTTCACATATTCCAATTTGAAAATTAACCCATATATATATATATATATTATCTTTTAATTTTTATTTTATTGGAGATTAAGCTCATTATTTTTTTTAATATGCTTTTTACATCCTTTGTTTTTTTTTTTGGCTGAGTTATCTAGAGTCTTTTTATATTTTGTTCCTTTATAGCTATATGTTATCAAAATATTTTTTTCTTTAATTAAATATAATTGATTGATTGAATATAAATAGATATTCACTTCATTGTGTTTTATTCTGTTTGTTTTTATAGGGTATTGCTCTAGCAAACCATTTAACTTTTCTCGATGTCGTCTTGCATCCTTTTGCAGTTGAGTTTAAACCAACTCAACAAGGTTTTTTGGTTGTGGATGATGTCGACAATAGAGTGGTGGTAAGTCTCTAATGATTTTTTCTTTCTTCTCTTTGCATGTATGATATTGATGACTTATTTTTTATTTATTATTGACAGGTGTTTTTTTACAATTCATTTTATGTTGTTGCCTTTGATTTAAATAAGATATTAAATTAATGGATCTTATTGGATGTAATTAAGTTAATCACCCGAGTATTGGGTTCTTCTTGCTTCTTTCATAACACAATAGTCTCGCGGCGTAGCGCGGATTCCAAGTCTAGTCTATAACTATATTTAAAAAATATTAGAAATTTTGTCAAAATATTTTATTTAATAAAAATATTCTTAAACTTTAGAAACCATATTGAATATAGCAGAAAAAGTTTTCTTCGCAAATACAATACAAATAAAAAAATAGGAATTTGTCAAAACATTTGATTTGGTAAAACTCCCTTAAAACTTTAGAAATCATGACCTATATTTGAGAGGATTTTATTGGTACATATAAAAATTATTTTATTACCTTAAAAAACACATGCTCTTGATAAATGATGTTCCTCGTACTCGAATCAATTTCTTTTTTCATTATCTAGGAAACTTCTTTATCACTATATAGGAAAAAACATACGAACTATCATGAGGTTTTTTCCTTTTCTTTTATTCCTATTATATATATAGCCGTTTGCCATGCAATGTTAGGAATCAATTTCCTTCTTTATTCTCTAGGAAAGAGAAGAGGAAAACTTTCATATTCCCTTTAATCCCATTTCAATAATTTCTTAATTGATATTGGTGTATTATATATTCGGTTATGATGCATAGCTAATTAGGCTTGCTACTTTTTTTTCCTAGTGTTTAAAACTTCATCAATTGACACTATAGTTAAAAAGCTCGGACCGCCTTCACTGGTTAACCCGAGACCTGGATGATCTAAAACTTAAATCAATCTGAATTCATACAAAATTCTATTGAGAAATTAGCTTAATTAAATCTAAGTGACCTACCGAGTTAACTCAAGATCGAGTAATTTGGCAAAACCCAAATAAAACCCTACTTATTTTTTAAATGTCACCATTTTGATTCCAGGATAAAATCCCTACTCAGGCAACCACACGCAGAGGGAAAAAAAACCTTTCTTCCCATGAAAATTGTCCCTCCTCTTTTCCCATCAATTCAAGCTTATTCTTTCCGATCCACACGCAAAAGAGTACCTGCCTTCAATTTCCAGCAAGTTAACTTCTTCTTTCATCTTCTCCTTGTATATGTGTGTGTGTGTGTGTGTGTGTGTGTGTGTGTGTGTCTATGTGGTTGGCTTTCGGGATTGATCTGATCTTGATCGATCATTTGAGGATTGTTCTTATTTAGTTTTGGCGTATGGAATTTAATTAACTTGTGTATGTTATGATTTGTAGCAACTTGCCTGGACAAGTTTTCAAAGTAGAATTTTTTTCATTTGTTTATTAATTGAAAATAAGTTTTTTATTTATTTTAGCTAAAAAAAAATGGCAAGTTAATGTAACCAAGTAGAGTTTCGATACAAACATATTCATATATATATTTATTATTCTTTTTCACGCATTCATGCTACCACTAGAAGAAAACTCGAGTAATTAGCGATGCATGAGATTTTTTTGGGAAAAAAAATATTTCCATGATTAATTTTATTTTTTTCTAGTTTTGTTTTCTTATTATGTATTATAATGCTTTTCTAGTTTTCTCCTATTTGAATGGAATAATTTTCATAGTTTATTTTTTCTATTTAAAATTATTAAGCTAAAATATAAAGGCACTAAAAAGCCCATTTTCCAAAGAGTGCCTAGAGACCTTTCAAAGAGGGAAAGAAAAATTGACTTGAGACTTGGTACTATCACTGGCAAATTTATTAGACCAGAATCTAGATGTTTGTTTATGTAGTAAAACTGTGTCGGGCCTATAATTTTCTGGCTCTGGTGCTCGTCAACAGTTTTCTTCACGGAGAACGAGAGAGACATTTCGATACCAATGCTCTCTGGCCTTGCGGTTTGTTGTAGGAAAGCTCCAACTACCTGACCAAGGTTCAAGCTTTGGCACCACCTCAGAAGAGCCATACTAATGCCGGATAATTTTACTACAATAAATTCTTCCTAAATAATGAAACTGAGGGGGAAAACTGTTACAAGGCCCTCGATATATTCTCAGTGTATATCAGAAAGAACCATCTTCATAGCAGTGCAATCCTCTCTATTACAATAGGGCCTCACTTGTGGTATAGGTAGACAAAGCTGAAGATAAAGAACCCGGCCATCTGCCAACGACAGGAGAATATGTGATTAGCATGCACACATGCAAATACTATATGTTCACAAAACAATAATATTCCAGTTTCTTTTTTATAGAAAATACCATAGTAAAAGAAGCCCCATAATAGGGGAAAGCAGCTGTAATGAATCTCTCATATTCATTGTGTCTGAAGGGCCGAACTGGAATCTGCATTCACAATTTCAATTGGTTTTTTAACTGTCTTTCAGGCCATCCACCACTATAATGAAGAATTCTGTGCGGAGGATATATTAACAACATACAATAATAGATGCAGGAATCTTCATAAAAACAATTCACATTTTATAAATTGAAGCAATACAATTTGCAATCAATTGCTTCTTTGGGATTCGTTATCGTTGTCCCATGAATAGATCTTTGGACAGGTCAGCACACAATAATATTTCTCAAAGTGCTTTTCCCCAAATGAGCATAATTATGTCCTTCCAGCAAAAAAATTAAGCAACTGAATTGATATAGCTGCACCACTTCTACTATCTATTAAGTCAGTACACTGCACCCGAACTAACCATCCAAATTCCTTTTTATAAGACATCCCAAATATGTTAAATTTGGCTATATCACTATCATCAAATTGCAGCCAGCACTTTTAACATCAATCATAATCACACCAGTCAATCCACTACAGTAAACCAGGTAAGTTGCTAAGTTGATTAAGTGAAGGAAAGATTATCCAAGTCCAAGAAGCTTACCTGTTTGGAGAGAGACAGGCTAGTATATCCAAGCCTGTGATACTCAACCTTAAACTGGAAAACCCCATAAACATCAGGAACCTTGAATGATGTATGATACAAGCCCTGCAAAACCCGGTGCAAAAAAGATCAGACGTTGGCATGGGGCATGTTTGTAACTTGCAAGGTAAAATGAAAATGGGACCCTAGGAAAAGTGTACCTTCTTGTCATTTGATAGGGTTTTCAACACATAAGGGCTCATCATGTAAAGCTGGACCTGGACATCATTGGCCACATATGGTTCCCAGCTCTTTCCAGACCATTCATATATCTCAACAGAAAAATCCTGCACTCATATACAAGTTCAGGGTGATTGTCAATACTCTCTCTCATCAGTAGCTTCTCCAAACAAAATTTCAAATAACTAAATGAGTGCACAGCTTGACAAATTACCAGATCATCTTTGATCCTATACATTGCTGGCTCATCTGTTTCCCCAGCTTTGTTGTGTCTAAGATTCACAGCCTGGAGGCAACTTGATATTATACAACAGATGAAAATGCAACAAAACACAATCAAGTGAAAGAAAGAAAGAAATCCTAAAAGTTGCCATTATATCAACAACCTAAAGAATATTCTTTAGCATGTCTCAGAATGTTGCAATATAATTACACATTAGCCAGACAAACATAGTAACTCAAGACGACTGGAATAAAAACCTAACCTTCAGATGACCTCTTACATGGAAGACCCATTTGCTAAGTTCAGTCACAAACTGCTCGTTACCAGATTTATCATATCTGTCAACACATGGTCACAAATAACGTGACTTTCTTCCCTTAAAAAATCAGAATATATGAATTTCTGTTCACAAGCTAAACAATTGGCCAGCAGAGGGAAAAATAGGCAAGTGGATGAAAATTAACAAAACCATCCAACCAAAAAATTTCCCCAACAAAATGAGCAATGACCCCCCCACCCCCACCCGACACACACACACTCCCTCTCTCCCAATGTGAACTCAAAATCAATTACACTCTCTTTCATGAGCATGCAAACACAAACATCATGGCTTTGTGGATCTTCAGGGAAACTATGCCTCATCTTATTGCAAACATATGCATATTGAGAATGGGAATCGACCAAGAATAAATAGAAGATATATGGGCCCGGAGCTCTTACCACAACCAACTGCGGCCTTGACATATAAAAAAGTGAATACACATTGTGTGTTTGTGTGATGTAAAAATGAAACTTGCAAATAAAGTTTGCGACATGTATTCATATAACGCTATCAACATGACACAAGCCTAGGAAAAGTCTTGATGATGTAGAGGAAGGTGATTTCCTTGTACTCTTCAAAATGCATTAAGCCAATGACCATTAGTTTTCCTATTCTCAGTCGTTTGTACTATACCTAGGCACAAAGAGATGACATATCATTTATGCAGCAACGATTCCTTATTGAACGTTGTGAAACAACACGTTTTATAAAACCTTAGCAGCCCAAAATAGATGTAAACTAAAAAAAAAGTTTGACAAGAACTTCACTTACTTTCTTGGACTCCCAGCTTTCTGTACGCTTGATCTGAAAAATCTGAATCACACAGAGATATTTCAACAAATATGAAACAAATAATTGCTAGAGAAATACTGGAGTTGAAAAACCATCATATGATTGCATACCGGTTACTAAACATATCTAATGAACCTGTAATCATAATCCGAGCATTGTTTCTAGCCTGCATTATGTAAAAATTGTCAACAAGAAGAAATCTCGCTCAAATTTATTACTTTTTTTTTTTATTAAAACCTCAGCTAAGAGCAGGTGTTCATAACACAGACACCCACCATGACATGCAAAAGTCATACATACATGGGAGCATGTATGGGATTCAAGGGAAACATAAGGAAGGATAGCTAGAGATAAATGGAATGGTCAGAAAACCAAATTAAAATAAATCATAAAATACAGCACAACAAACCAATGTTCTTCAGCTGTTTTATGTGTGATGAGAGAAAAGGAGCAACATTTTGATGGAGATAGCTAAGTTACCTGCACTACTGAAACTAACGAGATGGAAGATCCAGTTACTGATGGAGGACTTGACAATTTGGAGCTTGGATTAGCTGAATAAGCCAAAGGAGATGCAGAAAGGACTTTCAATACCTATACATCATGACACATAACCCAGCAAACCCATTGAAACTTCTTCATCAGGCTACATTAACATAGAAATAAACCAGGACACATTTGACCTTACCAGGGTATTCGCTGCATTTAAAGAATGTGCAATCCCTTTAAAGAGCACAGGAGCCTGTTTAATCCAAATTCCATAAAAATCTTAAACCTCCCAAGGAATTGACGTAACGAATGAAAAGATCAAACAAACTAACCTCAATTTTCTTTTTTCCAAGCAGCACATCAGATTCGATATAATCATCGGCAGCAATCAATGTATGATCACCCTCAGTCTCAGAGATAGCATAACTTTTATGGTCAATAACCAAGGCAGATGGATCCTACAATATAAGGTAAACTCAATACACAAAATAAATAAAATAAAATGACAAAAACATCCAATGCATCATAAATTCTACACCAACCTCATCGAAATCAACCCCACATTCAGTAGCTAGACTCTTAATCAAATCAGAAGAGGAACTATCCGCCGCAATAATCAAATCATGACCCGAGTCAACAAAGTCAAGAACAGCAGCTAAATCCAATGCACCGCCAAATCCTAAAAAAAATCCCAAATTACAAATTATTCCAAGAAAACCAAAAAAACAAATTCGTAACAAAACCCATTCTCTCAAAACGGAAACTGAACCATAAAAATCATAACTTGATAACAACAAAAAACAATTTGTTTGGATTCAACAACTTACTTTCGATTGAAGGAGAGAAGAGAATTAAGCCATCATATAAGTACTGGCCATAACGTTGAACGGCGAGTTTTGGGTCATCAGCAAGCTTGAAATCAAGATCGAAACCACGAGATTTAAGAGAATTGAAGAAGATTGAGTGGGAAGATTTGAGTGACAAGTCGTCGAGGAGGACTAAGAGGCGACGATCTGTTGGGGAATCTGTGGAGAAAGAGAGGGAGAGAATGGGAAGGAGTGTGACCGATAGAACTGTTAAGATCGAGAAATTGTTTCTTCCCATTTTTGCAGTCTTGGCTGCCTAAGTGAGAGAGAGAGAGAGAGAGAGGCTGAGGGTTTACCAAGCGTGGGGGGAGACGTTGAAGGACTGTGGAAACTGGATTTTGAGAGTTTCGATTGGGAGAGAGAGTACACATTGGTGTTCTTTTTGATGAAACGTTTCGCACGGAAGTTTTCTTATTAGGGCAAACATCAAATACACCCCAAACTATTGGGTTAGTATCAATTTTACATCCAAACTATTTGTTATATCAAACAGTACATGTGCATTGTAGCATCCCTCGTAATTCATTGTAGACTATTTTTTTTTTTTTCATTTTGATTATCAAACTTGTCTTGTTTTATTTTATCCTTTTGTGTTCTATTTTATGTGTTTTTTCAATTAATGGTTTCTATTATTTGCATTTTATTAAGATGTGAAAGTTTTGATAAGATTTTAAAGCTTGATTTTGAGTTAATTTAATGAGTTATGGTTTTAATTTGTAGTTTTAAAGAGAATAAAGACCAAGCTGAGAAAAAAACAGAGTGACCTATCTTAAATTCACATGAAAAAGTTATTTTTAGTTGTATATTATGTGTTGATTTTGTTTTAGCTCCTTTTAGTTTTAGAATCTTAGTTTTTTAAGAGAGAAAGTTGTTGGTTAACTATATTTCGACTATGAAAAAAATCATTTTTTATGTCGATAAGATTCATTTGACGAGAAGAGTTTAATTGAGGATTTTTTTATACCCTTCATCTTACAAAAAAAAAAAAAAAAAGTAGATCGAGGTTGAGAAAGATTATTTTGGTTTAATTTTGTGTTTTTGGACCAATTTAGGGGTGTTTTCAATTAAAAGATTGGTTTGTTGGTGTTCTAACGATGTTTATTAGGTATTATTTAGTGAACATAAGTTAAAAATGATTTTTTAGGTGCAAGAAACTCCACCCTGATTTTTTGAACACATCTCTAGTGGTTGGAATGTGGACAGAGAGACGACAAGTCATCTATCACAATAAACAACGTGTCGTATGTTTTTTTCTTTTTAAAGAAAGGGTAGACGACATGCTTGAACCAAGGAAAAAGAAAGCAGGGGCTTGGCCTTGTAGGCCCTCGGGCATGTCCTTTTTTAATAGGCTAAGTGGGTTGGCCAACTCAAGTTCAGGCTCAAATGCCTAGTTTTTATATTATCTTTAACTCTTTTTTTAATTTAAATTGAAAATTATTAAAATAAATAAATTAGAAATATATTTGAGATATTATTTTAATAAATACCGTTCAACTTTTACTTTGTTTTTTAATAAGATTATAACATTCTTTTTATAACATTAGCATGCGTTTTTTTTATATAACTCTTAACAATTTGTTTTCTTAAATTTTACTCAGTTTCTTTCATGCAAATGTCTATTTTTTGTATCATATAATTAAATAAAAAATATATTCTAAAAAACATCTCATTCAACCCAACTAAGTACATGATCTGAGTCGTGGATTTCACGGGTTAACTTGACTTAATCCAAAATATCATCATCTTAATATTTAAAAAATGTGGAATGACATCATTTTTTCCCTTCAGTTTAAATTGAAATTTATTGAAATAGATTAATTAAAAATATATTTAGGATATTATTTTATTAAATACAGTTCAGGTTTTACTTTATTTTTTAATAAAATCATAGTATTCTTTTTTATAATATTAGCAAGCGCTATTTCAATTCAACCATTAATGATTTTTTGATTAAAATTTATCCAATCACTTTCTTCAGGATGCCTATTTTTAGTATCGTATAATAGAATGTAAAATAGATTTTTTTTTATCAAACCCGAATAAATCCATGACTTGAGTCGTGAGTTTTGAGAGTGAACTTGAATTAACTTGAATCAATCCAAAATGTTGTCATCTATTTTTTTTATAAAGTAAAACAACATTGTATTGAAATATTTCTTTTTTAATTTCAAACTAAGCTTTGAATGGGTTAACCGATTCACATTTGAATGACTTAACAACACCCTCTCAAAATAGGGCCCGACCTAGTGGGTCTTCAATTTTTAATTGAGATTAATTAAAATTAATCAATCAAGGATGTATTTCAGATATTATTTTATAAAATATTATTTAGTTTTTAGTTTTTTTTAATAAGATTATAACTTTCTGTAATACTAGCAAGCTCTCTTTTTATACAACCATTCATAATATTTTTTAGGGTTTTTTCTTAGATTTTATTTGATCGTTTTTACATGTCTATTTTTATTATCATATTATTAAATAAAAAAATAATTCTAAAAAAGATTTTTTAAACTCATTTGGATTTATGACCTATGTAACGGGTATCTCGAGTCAATTCAAAACATTGTTATTTTAATTTTTTTAAAAAAAGTGAAAACGACGTCATATTGATAATTTTTTATTTAAATTAGGTTTTACAAGGTAAATCAGGTCATATTTGGACTTACCATGTCAAATGAATCATATCAAGCTAACTCCAATACTATTTAATTCAAAATCCAAACTAGGCAAGGGACCACATCAAAGGACCAAGTCAAATTAAAAAGAAAATAAAGAGTTATACTAGTAACTTATTTTGTTTCAATTGAAATAGAAGTATTACTTTTTTTAAAAAAACTATTGACATACAATTAAATAAAAAAATAAATAGCTTGACATGACATAATATGATCTTTATTTATTCATATCTATCTCTCAACTTTGTATTTAGTCTTTAATTATTGTTAACAAAATTTTTTAACATGTATTGATACATATAATTATCAATTAATTTTATTAAATGTACATGTTAGATTTTCAATTCACAATTGAAGATTTTCTCAGTTTAAAAAAAATTATCAATATCTATATATTCTTTTTTTATATTAAAAATAACTTTTAATTTAACCCAAAATAAAGCAAAGCACATGTAAGTTGACTAGTGCATAACTATTTTCTTTTGCCTAAACAATAATAATAAGGAATAGAAAATATAATTTTTTAAAATATGAGTTAGCCTCTCAATCTATTTGTATATAATAGTATTCATATTTTTATATTTAATTGAGCTAATTTTAATATTCGTTAACTTTTTAATATATCATTGAACAAGATATTTAAAAATAAACCAAATAAACCATCAAAATCTGCAATGTAACTTGTACAAGAAAGTCCTTATTTTATTTACAAAAATATTTTGAGAATAAAAAATAATATACAAAATAAGTAATTAGTTCTGTTAATTGACTTAAAAATCTTACAGAAACTTAATATATACATGAGATTAAAAGATAGATTGAAGAATTTAATATAATATTATAAAAAAAACTAAGGGTTCTTGGTGATTCATTATGGAGCAAGATATATTGCATTGCAGATTGTAATAATATTTTTACCCTCTACATTGAAAGCTAAATAAGTCCAAAATAAGGGGCAAAATGATCATTTTACAAGGTTTAATTGGCATTAACAAATTGAATGGGGTAAATCAAAATTTTTTTTTCTTTCAAGAACAATATAAAGACTCGATAATCCTTAAAAAACAAAAGAAAAAAAAAAGGGTTGGCATAAGAGAGTTATTTTATCTTTTTATTTTTTTCAAAACAACAAAAACAACTTAATTACCCTTAAAATAAAATTAATCTTTCGCACAAGAGTTTTGTTGTCTTTTCGTTTTTTTTAAATAATAAAATTATAAATTTATTCTTAAAATTTAAAAACTAAGGTTGTTGTCTTAAAATCATTTTCGTTCTTTTCTTATGATTTTTCTGTTATTATCAATTTCAACTGGGGACAATATAGTAACTTAACAATATGAATATTATTAAAAAGAATGATTAATATGTTGACGACACTTGTTTCCTTAGGCATTGTCGTCTTGTGAAGAAAAACCACCCTCAACCAAGTCTTCAAAAGTGTATAGTAGCGTCGATGCTGATGAAACGACACGTGTGTTGATATATGTGGCGGTTCAACAACGATGAATATTTTACCTTTCCTTTTTTCTCTCTCTCCTAACCTTGAGATCCATGTTTGCCTTTTTTAAATTCAATTGTCATCCAATTTGTAGTTATTTCAATTTTGACCATCAATAATATGATTGTTATTTATGTTAATTTTAATGTTTTTTGAAGTTTATTATTTTATGATTTTTTCCCTAGACATTTTATTTTATTTCATTTCATTTTTTTTTATCTAATTTGATCCTCATTTTTTAATTGCTATTTTTATCTTTTTTCTTGATTTTTTAAAATTTTATCCCTCAATATTTTGATTTCATTTAATTTTTGTATCCAAATTTAGTTCTCATTCTCTTACTTGCTATTTATTTTATTTTCTTGATTTTTTAATTTAATCCCTAATTAATTAATTTCATTTAATTTTTATATCAAATTCGGTCCTTATTGTTTTAATTGTTATTTGTTTTTTTTTTAATCTCTTATGATTGGTAAGTTTACTTCATTATCTCTTCATGTTTTCCTTCTACAAGGTAATTTCAGGCTCATGATCGGAGTCATTGATTTTGAATATTATACTGGTTTAAGTTCAATTGTTTTTAAATTTTTTGTTACAAATTGATTTTTAAATTTTTTTTAATTTGATATTGGTTTATTGACCTTAAGCTTTGTGGTTTGTTCCACTTTTCTTTTTGTGAGATTATTCAAATCTCATATTCTAAATAGCGAGTTAGTCGAATTAACATTTTTTTTGTGGGTTGATTTGGGTTTTTTCTCAATATTTTGAAATTGATTTTTTCTCTTTTATCATTTGACATTAAATTATTGATTTTTGAGCTTTGTGATTTTTTTGCTTTTCTTTCTATTGGGTTATCCCGAGTGCATTTTAGTCAAATTAATTCGGATTAACTTATATTTTTTTTGTATTTTTTTTATTGATTTAACTTTGATATTTTTTAAATTTAATTTTTTTCATTTCGATTTCATATCGCACGTGAAAAGTTAGTTAACTCAGGTAGATACAAGCTTTTTTTTTTTTGAAATTCTTTTTGAAATTCTTTTTATTTTATTTTATTATTTGACATTAAATTATTGAGTTTTGAGCTCTATGAAATTTTTTATTTTTTTTAAGAAATTATTTAAATTTGATATCTTGAATCAGTTGTTAGTGAAGTTATACCAAGTTAAGTTAAGTTATTATCACCTAAACATTGTTTCCTTACATTAAAAATAATCGATCCGGCCAGCGATAACACTTTACTTTATATTATGAAAGACCGATAATTTTGTTTTTTAGTTTAATGTGGGTGTTTGGGCCAGCTTGCGCGCACCTCGACTAATCCCACGGGCCCTGAAGTTAACGACCATGTAAGCTTCCAGTGGCCATCATATGAGCAACCACAGGGCTTGAACCCGAGGTCACAGAGGGAGCAAACCTCTTGGTCCCAAGTTTTTACCACTGAGTCATCACCTAGATGGTTAAGACCGATAATTGCTTTCCTAGGAATTGGTTTCCCAGCAAAACAAACAAGGCACTTGCTGCTGCTGAATTAGGTCTTGGGTTCTATAACTTCTGTATCAACTCGGGGACTTTCAGTTGCGAGTTGGGAAAGTTACCCCAACTCATTCCGACAACTTGAGAGGAATTATTATGGAGGTAATAATGAGCTTAATTTCATCTTAATTTTCTTGCATCAACCATTGGAGTTGTTTTGCTTTTGATATGTTAGTATGATAAACTTTAGGACTTGATTTAGCATGCCTTCTTGCATACTGTTGGATCTGAATGTTAAAGTGGTAGGATTGGTGCACTTGTATCCACTGTTGTCACCAGTACATGGAGCTAGCTGCTTAATGCCTATTAGAAACCAATTTGTGGCGAAGTTTTTCTAATTAACCTTTGTTAGAATATGCTGTAGACCATGAAATGCTAGCTGAAGTTGAGTTTTTGCCAGAGGATGTCAATTCCAGTCCTGGCTGATAGAAAGGATTTGGCATGCTAAAATACTAGCCTAATTTTGGTTAATAATGTGTGTATATGAAGTGTCAAATGAGATTGGTCGCTAATTCTCTCATATCAAATGTAAAGGTTTTGTAGCTACTAAGTGGGATACAATCCATTTATAGAATTCATGTTTCAAATGTTTGGAGAAGAGAAGGATTTTCAAGTGTTGTTCTATTATTCGAGGATCAAGGATAGCAATTTACTAGTTTAGTAGTAAAATTTTAAAATCATATAATATAATGAAAATTGCTATTCTTGGGATTAGTTATGCTATGTTCTTCTGAAAGCGTTCCAATCTGTTTCATATGACTGTAACAACTGTTTTGGTGTCTTGGTATATTACTTGGTTGAATCTTTGTGTAAAATTAAAAAGGAAAGTTCTAAGCTGGCGAACATGATCCACTGTAATGAAACTTGCTTGTTTTGTTGAAGGTGGAGTATCTTCCTTTGTCATCAATGGACAAATCCAGGCAAGTCATGGAAGAGTTTGTTGATATATGGCAAGAAGCCATCTCAAAAAGATCATTACCAGGCCATTTCATGCATATGGAACCAAACTTCGTGGGGTACGGTCTCTCAGATCACTATAGCTCGCAACACACAGCTGTGCAGTATGCTACTGTCATGGCTCAACTAATTGCGACTCAGTCAGTGCAAGCCGCGAGAAACTAGGGAACATTAAAACATCACTGCATCCTTCATCCTTCATCCAGGTTTCAATCAGGTGTTGTTAGATCCAATTGTCATGGCTTCTGTTAGTATTTGTTTTTGTACCATGGAAGTTTTGGCTCGTTCTGAAATAATTAGATGTTAAGGTTCTAAAAGAAGGATGCAGCTGACCGCTGTGGTGAAAACATTGTTTTCTGAAGCACATATTCCTTCGGAGTTCTGCATCTGGATCTGCAATTTGCTAAGTTGGTTGTGATGACAGATGAGAGGCTTTAACTGGAACATGGTTTCATGCAAAGTAAGCCCTTAGATTGCTGTGCGCTGAAAATAGGTGGCCCAAGTTGGCACAAATCCTATTGTTTCCTTTTAGTTATTTATCCAACAAATTGCGCTAATTCATTTTATTTCCATCTAATTTCTCATCAAGAACACACACACACTTGCCGCTTTCATTCATTATTTCCAGAGCTAAGATACCACAGTTTTATTTCAAGAACACGATGTGTTATTTCTCTCTCTAGTAGAGTTCTTGATACAGAAAAGCCATCGCCCCTGCCAACCATAAGATGGTATAGTTTCCAGGATTGTGCTATGGCCTAACATCATTATGTTTAAAAATTAGTGGGGACTAAGTGAATGATTCATAAACAAGAAACAAATTATAATGTAGCCAGGATTTGTCAATCCATTGGCTGTTTTAAAGTGGATTAATAGCAAAGACAGAGATACAAACACTAGAAGTTGGGGAACGCATGCATTTGACAGACACAAACTTGAAAATAAAATACACAGGATGAGAAAAATAGCTGGATTTCTTTCACAAACAGCTCGAGAGATTGTGATGACAACCGAATCCCAAAACAGAAAGTGAGATGACAAAATACTTAAATTATGATATCAATCCACGAGTACACAATCCACTTTATTAAGAAAGGGACTTACCTTTCTTTTCGATTGTAATCTTTTGCTTTAGGGACCTTTTCTGATGAAAGATGCAGAGAAATCACATATAAAAAAACCGAAAAAGAAGGAAATTGAATCAAATAATTCACAGGTTTCGTAATAAAAGGAAATAACAAAATTGAGGAATACATGCCTGGAATTGCTTCATCAAGTTCATGGCCTGTAGAGTATCCACATTCTCCACCTTTTCACTGCAAACAACGAACATATTCGAAAATATGACACAACTAAAAAAAATCATCCAAGCAAGCGCATTACTAATGGGGATTAACCAAAATGACATATTACGTTTTAACTTCCGGCTTTGGAACTCGGCGTGGAGGAGCTTCAGGCATAAACCTATACTGCAACACGATCAGATTAAACAAATCATCAGCAAAAGAATACACAGGAAGTTCATGAGGAAGTAAATTAAAATGGAATTGGGGCAGACCTTCCTCTGGGCATCTTGTGGAGGTTTGGACTCCATATATTTAAGAATCCAACCGATAAAACTTGTAGCTAGCAAAAATAGGAAGAAAGTTTAAGCAATCAGTAAACTACAATCAAAAGGTGAATAAGGAAAGAGAACAGATGATAGATTCATATTCATATATATAAATACACAGACAGAGTTAGAGAGAGAGAGTAAAAGAAGAAGAGAATGAAAGGGGCGGTTAAAGCTAGTAAGTTTGTAAGTATAGGGGAAGAGGTGGTGTCAGCCAATGACCTGAAAGCGGCCAACACGAAACTTCGAGTCTTGCGAGTTTAAGGTCACATTACTAACGTGGAATATTTTTGCTTCTTTAAACGACGCCGTGCAATCTTTCATTTTTACAAACCACACTGCGTACGAGACGACCTCATAAGAATTAATTAGCATGGTACTGTTCATGGGTGCTTTGAGAACAGTTTCCATGTCTGCAATTTCTTTCCTTTTTCTGCAATCATTCATGCTAGTCCATTTTTTTTTCTCCCCTCATCCTTGCATCTTTTGGCTGGTTTTGTGTGGCAAGCTGTCACCTCCTTTCATGCTAAATGATCAGCTACAATTCACCTCTTTTTTTCCCCAACACATACGGTCACGATGAAGGGACATTATAGTTGGTCTCCAAGTCTAAACAGCTGGTTTTGCAAGGGAAAAAAAAAAGAAACGAATGTGTGGCACGAGCATAGGACCTCAAGGCTAATATAAAAGATTATAGATATATAAAAAATTATAAATATAGAAATTGATTGGTGCTGGTTATTGAAAATAATTACTGCAATATAAAAGATTATAGATATAGAAATTGTTGGAGCTGTTTATAAAAGATAATTTCTGTAATTATTCTTATAATATTTTCTTGAATAGCAGGTATATTGGTTTATATATAAATAAACTTACAGCCATATGAAAAGGGAGACTGG
>Ga0307515_10008019_pt1 | contig 20714 bp, 19 predicted proteins | sample 17_EM_MG_FD_194513 | JGI IMG/M metagenome (GOLD analysis project Ga0307515, IMG submission 194513) | Populus trichocarpa ectomycorrhiza microbial communities from riparian zone in the Pacific Northwest, United States - 17_EM | ecosystem: Host-associated > Plants > Roots > Unclassified | place...
AAATTCTGTAACGGGGACCTCACATCAACTCATCCTCGACATCGAGCACCCTGCTCATTCCTCTTCCAATAAACCTTTACCTCTCGAGGATATCCGTGACGCAATGCAGGAATGCTTCCTCGACCGCTGCGAAGGGAACTCGATCGAAGTCTACGACCTGTGGGGGGATGACGCCCTCGCCGTCGCATGTGGTGGCTCCTTAGAGACGCTGTTCGCCTCGGTTGATACTTTGGTATGCGAGACGAATGACTGGGAATGGGACAGCGCTGGCCGGAGCCGATGGAGGAGGCGAATCGTCTGGAAAGGGTACACAGAGAGGCCGAGGGAGCTCCCCGAAGGGACGGAGATGTCACCAGTGGAGGAAGAAAATTCACAGGAGGAAGACTATTTCTTTCCTGAAGAGTCTTCATGGAACAGCCAAGAGGGGGACGATCTGTCTGTTTGGGAGACGGGAGTGGCAGGGAGTGGGACTTTAGACGATCAAGAGGCTAGTCCTGGTGACGGTGCCTGGAATAGAGACGCCAATGGGTGGGGCTCCCCTCAGGGAGTGCAGACCGAGCTCGACGACTGGGGCGATTGGGACGAAAAACAACTCGGAGAGACAAAGCGTGATGTCAGCGTATGGTGACCCGACTCGAACCACTCCTAGGGTTTTTTCTTCTTTTTTCTTTTTGGGTAGTTTCTTGCAATAAACGAAATCTTCTTCCTGAGGTGCTCAATATGGGACACGCAAAAAAAGAGTCGATAAGAGCAAGTCTACATCGCAGTATTGACTATAGCTACAGTAGCTCAGAGGCAGAGGCAGATCCAAAACAAATCCCTGAAGATCCTACAAGACAAGGCGCGAGAGTAGAAAACAGTGTGAGATATTTTTTTCCAATAGGAGGAAAACGCTGTAAGATGCTAGGGGGTGTCGAACAAATAGTGTGTAGCCGTAAGTAGATGGGGAAACAAATTGCGCCTTTTGTGGAGGGAAGGCCGAGTCGAACCAATGGAACGAAATAGTGTATTGGATTAATCCGAGGAGTAGTAATCACTTCCTGAGGAATCATATCCTGCTGAACAAGGATCAGAGTCGATTCTGGAGGAAAGCGTTCGGACTTACAGCAGTGACCATTAGGGGAGCATTGGTGTGCATCGCGGTCCTGAGCGGTTGCACAAAACTGTTTGCACGAAACACAGAGCCCGCCAGCGGCGGACTGGAAGTGCTTGAAGATGTGCTCGACGAGCCCGGCCTCGGAGGACGCACGGTGCGCACAGCCCATAAAGTCGCAGTAGAGCGCCGCGGGGTTGCTCCTCCGGATCTCGAGTCCGCGACGGGCGGCGACGATCGCGTACTGTTGGGGCTTCATCGACTGGTGGAAGAACGTAGGGTCGGCAGCGGCCATGTGCTGCACTGGGGGCATGATCGCTGGGAGCTCAGGATCGTCCTCTGGGACATTTCCACCTAGAAGACAATGCGATTAGGATCAGGAAAATGTCTTTCGTTTGGTTGGGGTTGGGGTTGGTGGCGGGGATGCTTACCTGGACCAGGGCACATGTGGCGGTCTTTTGCCTCCCAAGACTCGAACCAGTTGGTGCAGATTGGGCAGAGGGAACCGTGGGTAGCGATCTCGTGGAGGTTGAGTTCAATGACGAGCGAGTCAAAATTGTTGACGACGTTGGTGCAGCCCGGGACGGTGCAAGGGAGATAGTCCTTGCGTGGTGCAGCATTGTAGATTCCAACAGCACGATTATACTGTAAAGATGCGATTGCAAGACGTCAGAGAGAGACGCCCAAAGAAGGAAAGCAGAGACGCCACTCACGGCTTTGACGTATTTGGTCTGATCTGGAGACAGAGGCTGGGTAGGGTTGAAGTGGGGAAGTCGTGCTGATGGTGCTGATTGGGAAGGGCGCTTTGGGAGTTGGCTCATTGCCGGGAATTTGGGCGGGTAGTACGCGGGAGGGGGGCTCTGGAAGGTGGCCATTGGAGCGAGTCACAAGTCGTGTGATGTGTCTGAGGAGGATGGCGAAGAGTGGGTGAGGATGGCATTGAACGGACCATCGTCGTTGGGTTTTATACAGGACTCACGAGTTTTCATGCATTGCCGCTCAGCCGGGGTAACAATGGGCCTCACCCCGCGAGCCTGCGCCATGAGTACACGAACCTAAATCCATCCGCGGCTGGCCCTGAACTCAAGAGGTTTTGCACAGACGCAGGTTTGCCCCTAGTGAACCCAACATGCACATCGAGCTCGCGTTGAATTTTCGCAGAGAATTTTGGCGGGATTTACGAGCGGTGAGAGGCGCACGGTGGTTTTCCGCATTAGGCTGACTATAGAAGACAGCGGCGCGGACACTAATAATTCTGTCAGTGTCAAGAAATAGATCTGCGTCATGCGACGGTCTCTTACATTCTATCTGTCCTTACTTGTCCCAGAACAGCAGTAAATGCCTGTGCCCACGGAGAAGCTGCAAGCCCAGGGCGGATGCACTTCGTTGGGCTTCGGAGACGCCGGGGGTTGGCCGACGACAGCAAGAACGTCAGTCTCGAATTACGGAGCGAGGAAGGAAGGAATACAGTTGTCCGCCACCGCTGGCTCTCAGATTCGGATCCAACATATATCGGGCCATCGATACCGCGACCTGTACGGTGGCGGGTGACGCAGCCAGGCAACACGTATATGCAGCTTTCCACTGGCTCAGGCTATTTCTGTCAAGCCCATTGTTGGAAATACCAAGGCCGGACTCGAGCATGCATAAGATTGCATTTCTGGACGATTATAGCCTTGGACCTGACGACAATTAAAACAACTCTCTTACTTTTTCTGCTCTACGATGAGATTACTTATAAGCGAGCCACATATGAAATGGAGGGGGGATTGCATATGTACAGGACGGAAGCAAGCTTGGATATGACCGAAGCTCGGTTGCAAGGACATAGACGAGGCTCAAACGTTAGAGAACACATAGTAAAGGTCAAGCTGTAACAATCAAGATTGGGACACCAACGTTATCGCCATGGACCACCGAATATATCCATCCGGCGATTTGGGTATGCGGCCCGGAAGACAAACGAAAGCTCAACGAAGGCCCCAATTTCCGATATGACCTCAGCTGGGTCAAGCTGAGCGATAACGATGAGGCCAATCGGTGAGATGGCATGACCGAAGAGAACCGAACTCGGATTTAGTGCAGATTGGATCTAGCAGTACCACACCAAATCCGTGAACACGTGGATAGATACGTGCCTCGAGCTCTGTCCACGCGGCTAGGGTAGATGTGAGGGTACGAGACACAAAACGATTGAGGAACACCCATGCACAGTGGAGAGATACTCAGGACTTCAAGACGATGGAATATACCACAGCAGAATCTCCACCATGCCCACAAACGGAACTACCAATCGAAAGCGTACACTCACAGCTGCGAGTCGAACCGTCGAGAGACCTATCACACCATTTGACCTGGCACGCAAAGGTGAAGTACTAGGAAGGGGGGCAGCTCCTCAACCGGTTCTTACACATCCAACAAAGCCCACCGATCGCATGGCCGACGGTCTCCGATGGACCGAAGCAGGCTGAAGGGCGCAAAAGCAAGAACTAGGCCAATAGCCCAAGTCGAAATCCCACCACACAGGACTATCGAGGTAGGGTGATAGAGGTAGGGTGATAAGGATTCATCCTTTGTACGAGCTTTACCCTTCCAATTGATGCTTGGCCAACTGGCCTTCTCCTGTCTATCAGCTCCTTAGCTGGGTAGCAACACAGGTGCATCTCATCCGTTACGAGGCAAAGTTTTACAAGGTTAACCAATCCGTATGGGGTAGGTCACTACCAGAATGAGCACGGTACGATAACTATACTACAAGTAGCATGCTCTCTCATATGCCTTGGTACCGATATTGCCCGTGCTGAGGGAGGATTCTTGATCCCAGCTGCAGGGTGACCCAAGATCAGGTGGTTCACCAGCGCTCCTCCTATGGCAAATGGACCAACACCATGCGGTACAGCAAATGACTTTCGCCTCTTCCGCTCTCGATCAAGAGGTTCCACTTCCCCTGCGGTTCTCCCTTCCACCCAGTACTTCTATTCCCGAATTCGTCCTTCCAATCCACCCCGCTTTCAATGCAGACCCGAACCATACTCTAGGCTTCTATTATTCTTCATTCAGTTTATATTTCTTTCCTCCCGATATTCCACGAGATATCGATACGATGTCGATGTACCATGCGGTACTGTTCCCTGTGGGTGCTGTTAAAACCAATGCAACGCATTGGTACAGGAGCTCTGTTAGATTTCCATGACGTGTCGGTCTAGCCACACGTCCGGGCCCTAGTGTTATCCAGCTGTGGATATTCCTTCCCGATTAGGACCAACGTATTGTTCGTATAACTGTTGTGGCTACCCGTACTACCTAGTTGGTCATTGTAAGTTTATTGTTTCGTAAAGCGCAACGAGCGAAGGACGTTCGTAATGTATGTATACAACGGTTTCTTCGCCCGCTCACTCACTGCGCTAGGGTAGTCGTGTTCTTCAATAATCTCCAATCCGATTCTCACCTTGGACTCTTGTCCATACCAATCGAGACCCTCAGTTCCGTTCCGCCACTCATCCTAATACAGGAGCAGACGCTCCTGCTGTTACTTACTGGATCCCCCGTTGTGTACTTGATGATACAACGCACACTACCAAGACAAGGTCGGCATGGGGTGTTCTGCTCGACATCGGGAGGCACTCACCATCGTTGTAGATGGGAAATAATCAAATGGTTCGTCGTAAGCATTCATCCTCTCTCTATTATTGATGACCGCGGCTTTAAGCTGTTAGTTCAGTCCGTCAGAGTCCTTTCGTCTGAATTTCCGAAAGTGGTCGCTCGACCGCGGATTGTTTGGGTCATGAGCTTGGCCGCAACCACGGCCTTTTGAACCTCCCTGGGAAGCAAGGAGCACAAGCTTCGGGGAGTTAGAAATGGTTCGAATCAAAGTCTGTACGCGTGTCGAATATGCCCCGTGCGCGCAGAGAGTTCAGATTCGTTTTCTGTGCAGAATCGATGGTTGCTGGTTGAGCTCCTGCCAAATACCACGACAACGGCATCCACAACGACCTCTGTCCTAGGTCCAGCCCCGTCGACGCCTGTATGGAAGTCTTCAACCATTTTCCACGCGATCAAGCAAAGCGTGATTCTGAATTTTGGGGACGCCGGATGGGGCGCTGTCGGTGTGAGTCTCAGCGGTGAGCAATTTTCACCGTCGAGCTATCTCTCCTGGCCCTGGGCAGATTCCAATCGTGATACCGTCCCATAGTTAAGTACTATTCGCCAATGACTCAGACTTGCATCATTAAAGTCGGGAGGGAACATGTCCGGATAGCTAGAGGAGCCATAACTCTCTTAACAAACATCGATGGCGTTGGCGTGTTGCCAGTCGTCTCGTGCTGTTCTGGTGTGTTGGATCCCCAACTCTCTCTTTCGCACTTCTGACTCACGGCGTCATAAAGGGACAATACAGGGGATTCAAGTCGCCTCAATCGAGCATAATCATGCAGTGATAGCGAGATTTCGTGCTCGCATTGCGGAGGATAAGGGAACTGGTAGCTCAGATCTACAAGGTTAGCTGCCTGTTGTATACTTCCATATCGCAATAGTGACTCTTAGTTCACGTTCACGTTCAGGTACCCAATACTCCAGTTTCCTTGAATCAAGCACGCGAGAGCTGGAAAGTCAAAGGTTTATGACATCATGACGGACCAGATCGAACGCCCGGAAATAGTATAATCAACGAGTCATATCCCACTCATTATTTGAGTCCCATGCAACCGTTGCCTCGTTGATATACCGCCCCGTCCTTCCGACTTACTCTCTACCCCATCCACGAGCAACCGAAATTTCGCTCCAACCTCGTCAACTCCGAAATTTCCATTACATACTCTGGGAGACATCCATAGAGATGGAAGAGATGCGCCTGCCTGTTAAGCTCTGGAGGGATACCCTTGAAACGGCCACCACACCTCCTGATGAGTTCAACATTGCATGTCCTACACCTCAATGCAGCGAACAATACAGTGCAGACCAGTGTGCTCAAGGCTGGCGCGCTGTAGTCTATCTTAGAATGTTAGTGCACCCGTTACATCGACCTCGATCTTTTTCTCTCGAACGTGCTTCAAGGCACTCGTTTCTCACTTATTCGTGCTCTGTTCTGTTCTGACATCCTATTTCCCTTCAAAGTCCGCTTTTATATATATATATCAATCTCGTACTCCAGGAGATGTATTCAATGCTGATATATCTTTTCGCTTATCTTATGTTACGTTGTCCAGCAAATTATTAAATATCTATCGCTGTCAGTGCATCGCGTATACTTGTCAGGAGTTGGGATGAACCACGGGCCATCGCCGGTTGCTATGGTACACATCCCGAAGGTTGAGGCTTGTTTGTCAGGTTGGTACGACCCCATTGATGGTGAGTGCTCGCTCGAGAGGTCGGCGCATCAGTATTAATAATCTGACGAATTTTTCGGAAGAAACAGAATACAAGCCGCTATCGGGGGTCCGCCCTGATAAATGCAACTCTTACTAATCATATGCGACTTCTCTCGGATTACCGGTGGACCCCGTTCGTATATATACAGCTTGTCCTCGCCCCGATTCTTCATCGCACTTCCTCTCCTCTAGCTCTGGTACCCTATAGGCGGGCGCAGGACTTATAAATATGACATCCAAGATGCAATACGGTATACTATACCACTTACTATCACCGTATCTTACATGGAGATCCTCACCAATCGCTTTCTTGTCGCAGTTCGCTTGGGCAAATCAGGTCTCAAAGTCTCACGTATCATCCTCGGGTGCATGAGCTATGGGACGCCAGAATGGCAACCTTGGGTCCTCGGTGAAACGGCAGGACTCGAGCATATTAAGGCTGCGTATGAAGCTGGCATAAATGTCCGTTATATTATCCGTCGCCATCTACCATCATTGATTAAACTCTTCTCTACAGACTTTTGATACCGCCGATGTTTATAGTCACGGTCACTCGGAGATAATTCTCGGAAAGGCTCTCAAGCAGATGGGTGTACCACGCGAATCGGTCGTCATTATGACCAAAGTTTTCTTCCCCACCGTCGGTCCCAGTGATCTCAGTGTCGGTTGGGTAGGCGATTCAAACACCCTCAAGTGAGCGCCTTCGAGAACTCCTGTGACACGCATTGAAGCCTTCCAACCCACAGACTTGTGAACCGCAAGGGACTATCGAGGAAGCACATCTTCGATTCTGTAAAATCGTCTCTCGAACGTCTCCAGACCGACTACATCGATGTCCTTCAGTGCCACAGGTTCGACCACGAGACACCCATTGAGGAGACCATGCAGGCTCTTCACGATGTTGTCAAAGCGGGTTGGGTGCGTTATATTGGAATGAGTAGCTGTTATTCTTGGCAGTTCCACGCTATGCAGAGTGTGTCCCAATTCTACTCTACCACCCGTTCCTTATATTCGCTACAGACTATGCACTGAACAACGGACTCACTCCATTTATCTCTATGCAAAACCACCATTCGCTTCTCTACAGAGAGGAGGAGCGGGAGATGAACCCATTGTGCAAGGTATGGAGGTGTATGACCTATCATCCTCTTGAAACTAATATCCTTCCCACTTTCGTCATCACCACCAAACTGAAATTCTTCTTTCTATTCGTATCATTTACACTACCAGCACTTAGGAGTCGGCACGATCCCGTGGTCTCCACTCGCCCGTGGCAAACTCACACGCCCAAATACCTCTGAAGGCACTAATCGTTCAGGGACCGATGTATGGTTTGAGCATATGGTCAAAGGTGCCGAAGAAGCATCGACGCAGATCATCAATCGGTGCATTCCAGTTTTCTCAGTTCTCTTTAAATTGGGCCCCTGAACTGAAATATCCTCAGGGTTGAAGAGCTTGCGAAAAGGAAGAATACCTCCATGGCACAAATCTCGATTGCTTGGTTGCTTCAACAGGATCCGGTGGCCGCACCAGTCGTGGGGACGACGAGCCTCGAAAACCTCTATGACATCATTGGTTAGTACCAGATAATGTACTCTTAGAAATTGGTGATTGACTTTTGGTGAAAGGCTCTCTGAAGGTTGAACTTACCCCTGAGGAGATTAAGTATCTTAGCGAGCCCTATGTTCCCCGTGCAGTGTTTGGTCACTGAGCTGTAGTTTTGAGCACCATCACATGTACCCCAAAGCACAGAGCCCGTCGTTAAATATGAACATGAAATCTACACCCCTATTTGATCGGAACTTGTGTGAACGAGACAGAAAGCTTCTACGTATTCACGTCTGGACAGACCCATGCCCCTTGAGCTTTACATACGGGAATGGAGTAGACTTCCTGAGTTCTGGGCTTTTCGTTTATGCCTCCATTCCCGTCTAAGAAATCAGCGGGTTCTTGTTGGACCCTTCGACCTGAGGCTCGCACACGCCCTGACCAGGACAAACGCAACTGACTTCCAGGGTGCATCGGAATCGCTCAGGAACGGGCATGTAGAAAATAGGAAGTCACTCATTGAATAACATCGGTGACGGGTGTAACGCAGTCAGCGGAGTTGCAATCGATCAAAAGGCGTGTCCGGCGTAGGAGCGAAATTGACTATAGTGTCCAGCATAGGCGCTCGACCGAATCGACGATCGACCCCCGCGAACGAACGAATTGAGCTACTAGTGAACATCGAAGCGAACGACGTACTAGATTGACAGACCACATTGATTTAACGAAGTACCAGTACCGGAAATCCACACACACAGCCAGGGTACATTCGAATACAATAGCACCTTGTGCGGTTGAGGCTGCCGAAGACTGTGCGGGAAAGCGGATAATATAAGGACAAGTACAGTGCATGGTAAGAGTGTGGGAAAGTACAGGCGGAAAATGCGTTGCTTGTGACCACGGAGGGTGACAGAGAACGATGTTCCACCAAAGTGGAGACATACGCGCAGTGTCGGGCAGAGCGAGCATTGCCGGGCACACACCCAGGTGGTCAGGTCCAGGTGGCGTGAATAACAAACAAGCTAGGTACAGATGCGAAGAGCTAGTTACTGTGGACATTGCAGCAGATCAGGAGCAAATTCCGATTCCGACAGAGGAGCCTAAACAGAGACCAAACAAAATGCGCCAACAAATTTCACCAAACATGTCCGATGGATATTCGAGGTCATGTTATTTACACAACTACCAACTTCAAAACCTCGGCGGGCAGGCACAAATTTCTGGCCGTAATACACTGTTTACAGATGAAACTCCCCAAATGCCCTTCCATATTCATCCGAGAAATTTGGGCAGTTATTCCACACCACCTGCATTCCCGATGTGCCTCCTCCATCCCTTTCAATTGCCGCTAAATAATCTCGGAGCATCGTACCATTTGCATCCGAGTGGCTCAACCTAAGTTCCTGAACTCTCTTTGGAGCTGAGAGCGTCAGTAAACTCAACACCGGCTTCACTGCACTGCCAACTAGGGTGAGGGTGCGTAAACCCGTCGAGGCCTCGAACAGCGGACAGAGGGAAGGCACAACACTAGGTTCTGACGGAGTGTGAACTTCAATGTGAGTTAATAGAGATAATTGGACACTGATCGAATGTAGTGGACTCCAACTATACCCGTCTGAATTGCGTCCATGAATGTTGGTGAGGACGAGGCGTGACAGGTGAGGAAAGCGACCGGTGAAAGCTTTCATGACCCATGGAAGTACAATTCCCGTAAGGGAAAGGATATGGAGTTGCTGGTGTGTGAAAGGGAAGACCTGATGATTTGCAAGTGGGTATTCCTGGTTCTCCAAGTGCAACTCCTCCAATCGTGGGCAGTTCTGGAGAAGGTCGCCGAATGCCGTAGATGACAGAAATGCTCCGGATTTACAATGAGAGATGTGCAAGGTTTGTATCCCGGCAGTGGTGGCAATCCGAGGCGTAAGTCCCGTGCATCGCAATGTCTTTGTGTTCGCCAGCAATTGCATGGGGAACACCCGTACGTGAAGTAGATGAGAGTTTGCTGACGCCACTATACACAACTTGGTTGGCGAAGGGGTCCCTGGCGGGAGGACATTATTTCTATGCAAAACAATGTTGACCCGGAGTGTCTGAGACTCTGCTGGCAGCACAAGGTTAGGGCAAGTAGCACCATCTTGGGTCAGCTTGTAGCATGGGTATATGGTGAGCTCAAGTGGTTGCTTTTGGGCGAGGAGCACGCATTGCTCAAGCTGTGTTTTTCCTATGATCTTATACCCCTCACGAGTGGAATGAATCATAGGCACACGAGCGTACCTCCATAGTTGAGGTGTAGATTGGCAGATAGCCCGCCAGCGCTTGCAAGTCGCTGAGAGTGTGAATGGAACGAGGTTGAGGGTTTTGGAAAGTGCATCGAGATCATGATATGAAGGTGCTGGCTCATGGTACGAGGATAGAGAAGTGATGATCTCGTGTTGTCTCGCCTCGACCGCCTCGATAAAGATTCGCGGGAGGATTTCGTTTGGTACGCGACGAACACCAAACAATGCTCCCTTTCTTTGGGCAATACTTCGATCCACTGCATGGAGACTATCAGTGCAGGAGAGCATACACTCTGAGGCTGCAATTTGGGCGGATTCATGCCCCGCGTGCTCGTCAGCAGCCAGGTCCAAGTGTGCTTCCACTTGCGGGGTAGACTTGTCCAGGTGTGTGAGCAAAGCGTCCGTAAGTGCCACGATTTCAGCCCATGTCGCCAAGATTCCCTTTGTAGACGTGATAGTCTCTAGAATATCACAGTGATCCTCGTACAGATTCAAGGCATTCTTGAGAACTTTCTCGAGGGCCTTTATAGAGAGTATACTGGCCGCATAGGCGTCTTTGACCACGCGTGTTGTCGCCAGGCAATCCACGAGAACCGAGGCGGCTTTTATGGCGTAGGTGTACTGCGCTTCGACCTCATCTTTTCTACGAAGAATAGAGGACCTAAGTCCAAGATCGCCGTCGAGAAGCTTCTTGAGGGCGGACATCTCTGCATAGGTGGCAGGGACATTCTTATAGCTCAGCGACAACGTTGACGGCATCTGGTTGTGTATGGTGAGGCGGCAGTGTACGACGGACGACGTGGTGTGCTTACGATAGCGACTGGAACGTGGTTCGGTTGAGGCAGGCTCCAAGAAGCAAGGGTGTTTGAACGCACTTCGCTCGCTGTCAAGGTAGATAGAGCAACTGCTGTTTTCGGAAGAGTTAAACAATTGTCTGTTCAATGACAACATACAATCAAGACACCAATAGAAGGGTCGGGATGGACATTGGTCCAAATGCCGGGGTTCGTGGGTTGTATAATACAGTCAGACTGCTAATTTTCTGCTATTAGAAACAGTAGAGTCTGGTAACTACCTTTGTAGGGGCGCCAGTTGCTGCGTGGTTTTCACCGACGAGGCTGAGAAAGCGATTCATACTGTCCACGCTACAGGAGTAAGATTTTCCAATGGTGACCATGACCGTACTCCTCTGCACCCCCAAGATATTGCAGTTTGAACACTGCGTGGAAATTTGTTAGTTAAAGTCCATGTGACGCATGTGACGCACAGGATGGAAAGGCGAACGCACCATATCCACACTCAACATAGCGGTGGTGCCCCTTCTCATCCTTTACCTCCATCTAAATGGTGTCGTAAGAGTCGGTTGGAAATCCGGTGCAACCAACGATTTATTCATGGTGCTGTAGACGAAACACAATTCCCAGAAAACCAGCAAGCTTCAATAACATTCTTAGGGGCTATCACGAACGTAAGCCGGGACCAGAGTAGGTCCCCCGATAGTGTCGCATTTGGGAATGAGGATCGAGAGGGCCCATGTTGAAAATATGACGCCGTGACGTTGACCGAGAAGCTTGAGACGCTCGAGACCAGTCACTTGCTCGATATCAGCGGGGACGTGATCGGCCTTTGAGCCCGCTGAAGAGGGATGGGGCGGCCTCAGAAAATGTGCGCGGTGAGGCTGAGAACGTGCGCACGGCAAGTGAGGGCACGTAAGGGTGCTTTGGAAGTTGTTCTGCTTAGGGACATTTCAGTTTACTCCGAGGGTTTATTCTATTTGGTCAAGGTCAAAAAGTCTTGAGAGGCTGGAAATTTGACCTCACATCTCCCCCCAACTTGCAGCTGCCTTCTCCTCTCCCTACTATCACCATTCCTGTCCTTTACTATGCATATGAACCCAAGACTTACACTCCCTCATTTTCAAAGACCAGATGCTGTGTGGTTTCCACACCAAATCTCGTTAGACTAGACATGGGAGCAGGCAATGCGTTGCTCATAACCTGTAACACGGGTAAGTGGGAGGAAGAATCATGAGGCCGTTCCTGGCTCATCAGCATGCCAAGTATACATTGAGTGTACCTCCTATCTAGCCTACATCACTGCAACAAAAAACACGAAAGAGGCAAGACTAAACAGAGACCAAACATGTCCGGTGGACATTCGAGGTCATGTTATTTACACAAGTACCAATTTCAAACCCCCAGCGGCAGGCACAAATTTCTGGCCGTAATACACGTACTCTTTACAGACGAAGCCCCCCAAATGCCCTTCTATATTCACCCGAGAAATTTAGGCAGTTATTCCACACCACCTGCATTCCTGACGTGCCCCCACCATCCCTTTCGATTGCTGCTAAATAATCTCGGAGCGTCGTACCATTTGCATCCGAGTGGCTCAACTTAAGCTCCTGAACTCTCTTTGAAGCTGGGAGTGTCAGCAAACTCAATATCGGCTCCACCGCACTGCCAACTAGGGTGAGGGTGCGTAAAGCCGTCGAGGCCTCGAACAGCGGACGGAGGGAAGCCACAACACTAGGTTCTGACACAGTGTGAACCTCAATGTGAGTTAATAGAGATAATTGGTCACTGATCGAATGTGGTGGACTCCAACTATACCCGCCTGAATTGCGTCCATGAATGTTGGTGAGGACGAGGCGTGACAGGTGAGGAAAGCGACCGGTGAAAGCTTTCATGAGCCATGAGAGTACAATTCCCGTAAAGGAAAGAGTATGGAGTTGCTGGTGTGTGAAAGCGAAGACCTCACGATTCGCAAATGGGTATAACTGGTTCTCCAAGTGCAACTCCTCCAATTGTGGGCATTTCTGGAGAAGATCCCTGAATGTAGCCGGCGATAGACATGCTCTGGGTTCACTGTGAGAGATCTGCACAATTTGTATCCCAACAGCGGACTCAATGCAAGGCCTAAGTCCTATGCATCGCAACGTCTTTGTGTTCGCCAGCAACTGCATGGGGATCACCTGAAAGTGATTAGGCTCCGCTGATGCCACTATACACAACTCGGTTGGCGAAGGGGTCTCTGGTGAGATGGCAAACCCATAACGCGAAACAATATTGACCCGGAGTGTCTGAGACTCTGCTGGAAGCACAACGCTGGGGTGCGTAATAACATGCTGGGTGGAATTGTAGCATGGGTATACGGTGAGTTCAAGTGGTTGCTTTTGGGCGAGGAGCACACATTTCTCAAACTGTGTTTTTCCTATGATCTTATATCCCATATCGGTGGAATAAATCATAGGCACACGAGCATACCTCCATAGTTGAGGTGTAGATTGGCAGATAGCACGCCAGCGCTTGCAAGTCGCTGAGAGTGTGAATGGAACGAGGTTGAGGGTTTTGGAAAGTGCATCGAGATCGTGATAAGAAGGTCCTGGGTCATGGTACGAAGAAGCGATGATCTCGTGTTGTCTCGCGTCGGCCGCCTCGATGAAGATTTGCGCAAGGATTTCGGTTGGTATGCGACGAACGCCAGATAAGGCTCCCTTAGTTTTGGCAATACTTCGGTCCACTTCATGGAGCATTTTAGTGCAGGATAGCTTAGACTCTGAAGTCGCAATATGGGCGGATTCATGCGCCGCACGCTCGTCGGCGGCCAGGTGCAAGTGTGCTTCCACTTGCGGGGTGGCTTTGTCCAGGCGTCTGAGAAAAAACTCCGTAAGTGCCACGATTTCAGCCCATGTTGCCAACATTCCCTTTGTAGACGAGATAGTCTCTAGAATATCACCGTGATTGTCGTACACATTCAAGGCATTCTTGAGGGCCTTCTCGAGGGACTTTATAGAGAGTATACTGGCTACATAGGCGTCTTTGACCGCACGTGTCGTCGCCAGGCAATCCGCGAAAACCTCAGCGGCCTTCTTGGTATAGGTGTACTGCGCTTGGACCTCTTCCTGTCTACTAAGAATAGAGGATCTAAGTTTAAGATCGCCGTCGAGAAGCCTCCTGAGGGCGAACATCTCTGTATCGGTGGCAGGGAAATTCTCATAACTCGACGACAACGTTGACGGCATCTGGTTGTGTATAATGAGACGGAAATGTACGATGGACTGCGTGGTGTGCTTACTATACGATAGCGGCTGGAACGTGGTTTGGTCGAGGCAGGCTCCAAGAATCAAGCGTGTTTGGACGTGCTTCACTCGCTCTCAAGGTAGATAGAGCAATCCCTAGCCTCGGAAGAATTATATAACAGTCTGTTCAATGTCAGTATACGATCAGGACACCAATGGAAGGGTCCAAAAACCGGAGTCCGTGAGTTGTTTACGAAGTTCATTATATTGGGCTGTTAAGGTTCTTCTATTAGAAACAGTAGAGTCTGGTAACCACCTTTCGTAGAGGCGCCAGTTGCTACCTCGTCTTCACCGAAGGCCTGAGAAAGTGATTCATATCGCCCAAGCTACAGGACTAATCAAGATTGCCCAATGGTGGTCATGACCGTGCTCGCGGTCCTCTGCACCCCCAAGATATTGCCGTTTGAACACCGCGCGCGGAAATTCGTTAGGTTAAAGTTCATGGGACGCACGGGATGGAAAGGCGAACGTACCACGTCCACACTCAACACAGCGGTAGTGCCCCTTCTCATCGTTTATCTTCATCCCAGTAGTGTCGTGCGAGTCGGTTGCGTTGGGAACCCGGTGCAACCAACGATTCATTCATGGTGCTGTAGACGAAAGACAATTCCCAGAAACCAGAATTCGGAAAGCACCAATAACTTTCTTAAGAGCCATCACGAGCGTAAGCAAGGACCGGAGTACGTCCGGTGACGGGTGTAGCGCAGCCGGCGGGGTTGCAATCAATTAGCGGGCGTGTCCAGCGTAGGTGCGAAATTTGACTAGCTACGGTGGTCGACCGGGACGAGGACCCCTGCGAACGAACGGACCTACCTTCTAGTGAATATCGAAGTGAACGACGTACTAGGATGACAGACACCACTACAATGTCGAAGTACCGGCCCCAGAAACTTGCACGCACAGCTGGGGCACATCCGAATACCCAACGCAACAACTTGTGTGAGGCCGTCAAATCAGCAAAGGTCGGTTTGGATGGGTACTGATACTTGGATATGAATGTTGCGAGGTCAGTGCAGCGCGTAATCGACGGTATCTTGATTTTCTGATTTCTCAAGGGACAAAACGCATGCTATGGCGCGTTCGAGGTTGCAAACTTTACCGTGATGGGTACACGGAAGAAGAGTGCGCTTTTCATTAGATAGATCAATGAGATATCAAAGTCGTCCACATCTCAGGAGTACGTGTGTGTGGGTCGACCATGACTTGTTGTAAACGCAAGGCACGTATAATGACGCGTTGATCAAGAAGAAGAAGCCCTTCATTATTCATTACGCAACAGACAACCCATAGCAGCTAATGCTAATGCAGGGATTGGGCGGGCCATGGCGGGGGGTCATCCAAAAGGGAAACAACCGACAGCCACTTGTAGTCCGTCGCATGATCAGTCCATGTAATGTAGGCCTACATGGCTCGGTTGAACATGCATGACTACAATTGAAGAAAAGATCACTCGACTCTGACCGTTGGTCCAAAGCATAATATGCGCTCCCGGTTGTTGACGGGAGGCCAGTCACCGGTTTGCCCGCAACTCGGACCTTGAACCAACCTCGATGAATCAACTGGACTCGTAAACGAGGCATTTGGCAGCGGGTATCCCGGCCGGATCAACGGCGGTTAAACTAGGCGCATCAGCGACCACATGACCACCAGTGAAGCCAGTTCAACAATACAAGGGCCAATCTCGGGTCCGTTTGAATATCCATCCTTGTGTGGCTTGGGCTGCGGACGACAATGCGGGTTAGGGACCACAGAAAGCGGATAAGGACAAATACAGTACACGGTAAGAGTGCAGGTGCAGAACTCCACAAAGAGCGAGAGCGTCTACGAAGGCAAGCTCCCGAAGCAAACCCAATACGACCTCCACATGGGTCGCCGGACACATATGGGGAACTAGCCAATGGAGCAGTAGAATGCGGCTCCATCGATCGCCGTCTACTCCCTAAATTCCTTTGCAGGCAACTCCCCAACCGCCTATCGGCAACCATATAACAAATCGAAGAGCAGGACAAACAAGACAACAAAAAGTGGTAGAAACAGCCCAACAGTTACGAACGTATCAAATCTATCGACCCCAAGCCCGAGCCTCATCAACGCAAGACTGCGAAAGACGTCAACTGCAGGCAAATCAGCGCACTAACTCAAATGCGCATAGGTCGCATTGCACTGGACACATTCCTGCGCAGGGTCCACCGGTGCGACCAACCCAAGTGCCTCCACTGTCCTCCGATGCTGGAGATACGCAATCCCCAGACACCTCACAGTCGCATTCAAACGTAAAAAACGTAAAGCACACTCAACACAACACCTTCGATTGGCAATACGCCACACGCTACCAAACCTGGCCGGTTCAGAACCGCCTAGGAGGTGCTAATCGAGGACGCTAACTCCCAGTGCCCCACTATATGTAGTTGATGTTAACCACCTTTTCACGATAAATTGAACTAAAAAAGTTATTTTTGTACAGGCAGAAATTGCGTTGCGTTCGGTGGTGCACATCCCGCGAGCTCCAGAAATTCCAGTAATCATTTGAGACGACCTCAAGACGACTCTTGGATCGAAAGGATGAACATCACGTTGCCATTTGCCCTACTCTGAAATCCCGTTTTATTTTGGTGAAGGGTTCTACTAAGGTGGAGGTGGGCATGGGCGGTTCCGCTTGTACAGTACACAGCGTATAATCGAGGGTACCTTGATTAAGGGTAAAGCGTTTCCATGGCGTGTCCAGCGTTACAAGCCTTAATGGGGAGGCGGAGGAAGAGCGCGCGTCTCATTGGACGGATCAATATTAAAGTTATCTACCCCTATTACAGGATTGCGTGGGTCGATGCACAGTGCTAGTGGGATTTGTGGTAAACGCAAAGCGCGCGCGTTGTCCAGATATCGCCAATCATGATGCTATTAATAGAATACCGGGATTGGGTAGGCGATGCCGGACAACTAACAACGGCGCAGAGCATGGGTCTATATGCTTATGTGGCTTGATCGAACACCACGGAAGTGAAGAAAAGACCGCCCAACTCTGACCGTTGGTCCAATGTTTGTTGTCAAGTATAGTTTGTGCTCCGGTGTGGATAACGGCGCGCCAAGATTCCCGGCTTGTCAGTTGACGGGAGGCCAGTCACCGGTGGGCAAGCAACACGGAACTTGAACCACCCTCAATGGTCGATGGATCAACCAGACTCGAAAATGAGGCTTTTTGGCAGCGGGTATCCCGGCCGGGATCAAACGGCCGTTAAGCTCGCCAAACTATGCGCAGAGACGACCGCACGATGATCAGGGAAGCCAGTTCAAGAGTCAAGGGCCAATCATAACAATTCAACATGTTTACGACAGCTCTAAGGTCCCATCATAATGTGTGTGAGAGCACCCACATGGTGCCACCGGACCTACGAGTACCGGCAGGACGCGGTTATTCCAAGTGATCATCCTCTTGGCTTGGCCCAATATCCAGCAGAAAGGTGAGCTGGTTGTCTCAGAGCACCATCCATGGTCCGTCATTACTTGATTTCTATAATGCCAATTGTTCTAGCAACTACAGGGTACTTCCACCCGGGAGCCGCGCGTCATGGTTAGGAGGCGCCGGCGTCGACGAGTGCCGAATTCGGATGGAACGACGAATAGGGAAATCGGAATTAATAGCACACCGGGTCACGAGTAGCACGTACCTTCGGTGCAGCGTGGTGCAGTGAAGCCACCATATTGGCCCAGGTTGTCGTGGTAATATCAATGCGGACACACTGGCTCGTCCAACCATGGGCGCTGAAGCAAGCATGGACACCCTAGGCTATATAAGCTAGCCAATATTCGTCTCTAGTTCCTCACTACCCAGCCCACGACCACCACCGCATCTCTTTGCCATTCCTTTTACACAACATGAAGTTCACCTTCGTTACACTCTCTTTCTTCATCTCTGTCGCTTTGGCTCTTCCTCAGCCCCAAGAATTTAGCAAGCTCCGACGCGCCGCGAGCGACCAGGTTAACCCCAAATCGTACATTGTCAAGCTCAAGGATGAGGCCTCCAAGGAGGAGTCCATCCAGGCGTTGAATGACCTCGTCTTCACCTTAGACGACAACGACTCTTTTAAGGAAGTCACCTACAGTGATTGGACCATCATCAACGGCTACGCGGCGAAACTCAGTGGCGCTGCTCTGGATGCCGTGCTCGCTGATCCCAACGTCGAGTTCGTTGAAGAAGACGGCATCGCACGTATTAACTACGCGTGAGTGATCCCCCCAGTCCAATCACCAGCCGTGGGTTGACCGAGTTCGTCTTGCATTAGCATCACGAAACGCAATGCCGAGCCAGTAGCTGCTGAGCCAGAATGGCTTCCTGAACTTCAGAAGCGTGCCGCTGGGGCCGGCACGAACTTTTATGGTATGTCGCCTGACATCCCTACTATGTACACCTCTGATTTTTGATCAGGTGTCGATACCGGAATATTCATCGAGCATGAGTCTTTCACTGGGCGTGCCACCCGGCTTGCCACCTTTGGCGGTCATCCTGAGGAGGATGGAAATGGTCACGGTACACACACCGCTGGCACCGCCGCTGGAGCGTAAGCCGAATACTCCATCACCAGGAACCGATCACTCTAACATCCCGTCCAGTAAATTCGGACCGGCGTCACAAGCCTCCATTTTCGCAGTCAAAGTGCTCGGCGACGACGGAAGCGGTGCCTTTTCCGACATCATAAGTGGAATCAACGCTGCTGTGACCCATGCTGTCCAGTCACGCAAGCCTTCCGTTGTCAACCTCTCTCTTGGCGGCTCTGCTAGCGCTGCAATCGATGCTGCTGTCAATAGCGGCATACGCCGCGGTGTTCACTTCACAATCGGTCAGTTTGCTTTCGTTGTCAGTGAAGTCATAAACCTGATCCTTTCTTTCTCAGCTGCCGGTAATGATGATGTAGACGCTTCGAATGATTCCCCCGCTCGTGTTGCCGCTGCGATTACCGTCGGTGCGTTGAAGTTTTCCACACGATCTTCGTACTTTCACAACGCTAATGCAAATACTCCAGGAGCCCTTAACGCTGACAATTCCAAGGCTGACTTCTCCAATTTCGGTCGTCCACTCGATGGTGCGTCTCCTCTTACCACACCAAACAGCTGCCCCTCCTGATATCGCCTTTTCCAGTCTGGTTCCTCGGTGTCGATGTTGTCTCTGCCGGAATCACTTCTACGACCTCAACCGAAACCCTTTCTGGTACCTCAATGGCTGCTCCGTATGTCCTCCTCTCATTGACCTTATCTCCGCTCACCTAGGTTCGTCATGCTCCAGTGGTGTTGCTGGTATCCTCCTCGTCCATCTCGGCGACAACGGCCAGACCTCTCGTACGTATCCCGTCCATTGTCGAGCCACGTCTGGCTGATTCGACCCATTCTACAGCGGCCGCCCTCTCCTCCAGTCTTGTTGCAGCTGCGCAAAGCGACGTTACTGGCGCTCCCAGTGGTACAACAAGAAAGCGCGCCGTTCCTTTCTAAGAGACCTAGATATTGGATGACAAATGCCCTTCAATTCGCCGGTGGCCGTTGCTGAAGCGGAGGCGGATTGTCATCCATCAAGTATCTTTGTCGCCTTTCGTCGTTTATAATAATTGAAATCAGGGGGTCTTTGGGCCACATCGTCCCAAAGGCCATTGTAAATATTTCAGCTTCGTGCTATTGTAGGCTAGGAAGCTAATAAATATGGGATAAATCTGATGTTCCTTCTGTGCATAAGGTCTTATCTTAAGAACACCTCACTCAGTGTCAACACCCTCACGGTGCCTTGTTGTCGATACCTTAATGAGCTTAGAACCATATTGTGTATTTTGCCATACGAATATCCGTGAGCACAGCATACAGCGTAATTACTCATATCACTCTCACCCTTCACCTCACTGGCCACTAAATGAAGAAAGACCATTCGCATCAGCTCCCAATCGGCCAGAGCCTCATCTCTGACTGTTGGTCCAAGCGTGCGGGCGCTTCGTATGTTGCAAGTATACGAATGGTCTCTGCTCTCATCAACGGCTAGCCGCCCACAAATGAAGCTTAAGTGAGCTAACTGGGAAGAGGTGGGTGGTGTCGAGGTGTGCTTAATATAGCCGGATCGCCTTGCCCATCGTGGATTTGATGTGCAAGGACTTGACGTTCTGCCAGTTCTTCTTGAGAAGCGAGACCAGGAAGTTGATACCTAAAGTGCAGTGATCAGCAACCGTATCTTGCATGTGCTATATATGTAGGTGAGGTTGACGTACTCATCATCACGTTGGACACAACCTGTTCGTCAGTCATCTGGACGTGTCCGACAGCGACACCAAGACAGAGGACCTTCTTCAGCTGGAACTTGATGGTCGAACGGACCTCGG
>Ga0307515_10008021_pt1 | contig 20709 bp, 13 predicted proteins | sample 17_EM_MG_FD_194513 | JGI IMG/M metagenome (GOLD analysis project Ga0307515, IMG submission 194513) | Populus trichocarpa ectomycorrhiza microbial communities from riparian zone in the Pacific Northwest, United States - 17_EM | ecosystem: Host-associated > Plants > Roots > Unclassified | place...
CCCTTGCCTTAGAATCTCTGAAAGACCAGTTAGGTTTCCTAGTGACCATAATACTAGGTGGCGACTCCTTTACACAAAAAAGACCCCGAAATAAACCGATGGTCGCCGCGACGCCGCGCTCCGCTCGGGAGGGTGCGACATGTTAAATGGAATACTTCGATTGCCTAAAATATATTATATAGCTTGAGACAATATTTTATGTATAGTTTAATGATACTATACTAGGGTATCGATTTTGGTTGGAATGGTGGTGCAAATGTATAATCTTTCATAGGCTGGGTTTTTCAATATAGCTTGTCATAAAAGTCTTGTTTTCATGAGTTCAATTTTGTTTTTTTACATATTAATATTCTATGAGTTTTTGTTCATTTTAAATTAAAACAAAACATTAGTTAGAAAAAATAATAATAAAATAGTAGCATAAATAAACAAAAAATAACATATAATTTTATAATTTGTTTTTTATTTTTTTGACTCTTTTGAAGTCAAGTCAAAAACATTTTTTCCAATTAAAAAGATTATTTAAAAAATAAAAAACATCTTCCAACGATAAATAAGTGAAAAATTATCAAGAAAAATAAATACAAAGTATTTTCTAAGAATTTTTAACTTTTTATGAATTCTTAAGTTAAATTGAAAAATTCTTGCAAACATAATAAAAAGTGAACTAGAAAAAAAATAGCATTTTTTAAAAATCCAATATAAATAAATAATAAGCTTTAATAGAGTTTTTTTAATCATTTTATATTTTTTAGTATTTTTAAATAATGTAATTTGTTTTTGCCAACCTAAATAAAAAAATTGACTTAAAAATTGCTTTCAGCAGAAAATAAATAAACAAAACTTTTTTTTTTGTTGAATTTTTTAACCATATCAGAACTTCTTAAAATACACATAACTATGTTCGAACATAAAAGTATCAAACTTTTCTATCACTGTTTAAGTGACTACTTCAAGCCTTACAATGATTTCTCAAAAAACATACATAGTCTTCCTTACCTTGAATAATGAGACTCTCTAGTTAGTTAATGCATATAGATCCTCTCTTCTAGCTTATCATGTAAAAAAGTTATTTTAACATCTACTTGCTCAAGTTTTAATTCAAACAAAAAAATAATAGCAAGCAATACCCGAATGAAATTATGCATCACAACTAGAGAGAATATTTAATTAAAGTAATACATTCTCTTTGTGTAAAGCCTTTAACAACTAGACTTGTTTTATACTTTGTATTCTCAACCCCTAGGGTTCCATCTTCCTCTTGTAAACCAATTTACACCCAACAATCATTTGGCTCTGTGATGGTTTAACAAGCTCTTATATTTGGTTCTTATAAAGAGACTCAATCTTCTCATTTATAGTAAACATCCACTAAGAAGATTATTTGCAAGAAATTTTCTCTTTATAAGAACAAGGATCATAATAATCAGGATTTTATGTAACATTTAGGCCATGTTTGTTTTCCGGAAAGTAGTTTCCAGAAAACCACTTTCCAAACTTTCCTGTGTTTGTTTGCTATTAGGAAAGTTGGTCAATGGAAAACACTTTCCGGTCAACATAAACACTTTCCGGTCAACGGAAAACACTTTCCAGTCAAAGAAAGATTTGGTTTGGTTTCCAGAAAAGTGTTTTCCCTTTTGGTTGTGTTTGTTTTCCGGAAAGTGGTTTCCGGGAAATCACTTACAAACTTTCCTGTGTTTGTTTGCCATTACAAAAGTTGGTCAACGGAAAACTACTTTCCAGCAAACAAACGGGGCCTTAAGTCAAAATCAACTAAATTAACATAACCATACTTAACTAGTGATTTTATCTGTCTTATTTTCCTTCATGTAGCAATATTAAAAGGTTATTCTTCAAGTGTATTTTTATCACCAACATTATGCATTGCTTCCTTAATAGGCTCAGCTGAAACATCTTTTTACATTGTCTTTGAAACTTTAACATCAAGTCCTATCTACTTGTTAGTACCCTAGTCTATCTCAATATCAACATCAACATCAGTGAACTCCTTTTCATTGCGAAACATAACAAACTCATCAATGGTTACATACCTACTAGTAATAAACTTAAGTGACTCAGGATCAACACACTACAACTGATACCCCTTCACCCCTTATGCATAGCCTAGGAATATGCATTTCCTCTCTCTCCACCTAAGTTTGTCTTCCTTAACATGAGTATAATTAAGACAATCATATACTCTCAGTTTAGACTTTTTAGTAGTAGAACCAGACCATACCTTATATGGAGTCTTTTAACTCTAAAACTATTGATGAAGATCTATTCATCAGATAACAAGCCATGTTAATTGTTTCAACCTAAAAGTCTTTTGACATTTCGGCTTATGAAAACATACAATGTGTTTTTTTTTCAAAAGTGTTCTGTTCATACATTTTAGAACCCTATTTTGTTGTGATGTATTCATAATAGTGCGATGTCTAGAAATTCCTTCATTCTTGCAGAACTCATGAAACTCATATGAGCAAAATTCCAAACCATTATCAGTTCTTAAACGCTTGATCTTCTTACTAGTTCGCTTCTTAATCATAGCTTTCCATTGCTTGAAGGTAACAAACACATTACTCCTTTTCTTCAAAAAATATACCCAGACCTTTCTAAAGTAGTCATTAACAAATGTCAATAGATATTGTGCTCCACCTTTTAACATAATCAAAGAAGGACCTTAAAGGTCAAAATAAAAATAATCCACAATATCTTTAGTACATTGAATAGTCATACTGAATTTCACCCTGCACTGTTTATCATAAACACGATACTCACAGAAATCCAATTTCCCTCTTTTATAACCACATAACAAATCTCGTTTGTTTAGCTCTACCACCCCCTCTCATTTATATGTCCTAGTAACATGTGTCATAAATGAGTAAAAGCACTATATGAATCAACTACATATGATACACTAATTGAATCAATAATTATTAAACCTTGAAGATGGTAGAGGTCATTAACCAACTTTCTTTTCATCATGATAAAAGCACTTTTACAAATCATCAAAATTCTATCTTTAGCAAAATAATTATAACCTTGGAAATCAAGAAGACTCAAATAAATTAAATTCTTTTTCATCTTTAGAACATGTTGAACCTCCAGTTTTCTAACAATGCCATCATACATCCAAATTCGAGTTGTGCCCCCACCAATAACAGAAAATCCTTTATTGTCTCTTAATAAAACAATACCATTAACAATAAGTATTAAACTAGATTTTATTAGAGCAAATATGAAATGTGCAAGCCGAATCAAGAATCCACCTATCACCTAACCTACCAACAGACATAGCCATAACACTTTCAACGTCATCAGAAATTTCTCCTTCACTAGTAATATTTTTAACATCAGAGGCTTTCCCTTTTTTTCCCCTATCTTTTCACTTATGATAGTTCTTCCTAAAATGCCATACTTCATAACAATCACAACATTTATTTTTTTAGACTTTTATTTTGATCTAGATTTGCCTCTATTACTTGAACCACCCTTATTATTTATTTTACCCCTCATAATCAAGCTTTTTTTATGATCATCATTATGACGCTCTAACACTTATTTTCTCAACTCCTTGGAATTTAAGGAAGCTTTAACATCTTTTAAACTAAGACTATCTCTTCCATACAATAAAATATCAACAAAATGATTATAAAATTAAGGTAAGTAACACAATAAAATAAAAACATAGTCCTCGTCTTCAAACTTAACATCATTATTTTGAAAATAAAAAATTACTCTATTAAATTCATCAAGATTGCCTTTAATGTGCATACCTTCTTTCATCTATAAAGTATACAATCGATGCTTTAGATACAATTAATTCGTTAGGGATTTGGTCATGTAAAGAGTTTCAAACTTTGTCCATAATCCAACAACTGTAGTCTTATAGAACCTCATTAGACCAACAAAGTTGAATATGACTATGTACCTGTTCCATGAGATCAACTGTGGCTTCCCGGTGATGGTGTATGGGCTTCCTAAGCCCTCACTAGAGAGTGGTTGCATTGGAGTGAGAGAAGTATATTGCCTCTCTAGTATTGATGTAAATATGATAGGCTCTTATAAGATTTTTATACACTTAATGAGGGGAGAGTAGGATCCAAAATGAAGTTATGCTTATAGAGCTTAAGCTTCTTTTCCAAGTTGAGCCCATAAGAGCTAGGCTATTCATCTAGGTTGAGCTCATGAGGGTTGAACTCTTCCTCTAGGCTAAGCTCATAAGTGGTTTTGTGTAGGTATATTATCCGAGACCATGTGTTTTGGGCCTTCGGGCTTTTTAGGCCCGTTAAATCTAGGCTTATCTCTTTAGGCATTGATTTATGACAAGCACATTTGGTGGTTTCAAAGTGAGGAATTGTGTCTTTGATATTTCAATGTGGTAGCAATGCTAGTTTTACCGCTCATAGTCCGCTCATGTTGTCCATAGCTAAAGTTGAAAGGGACACGATGTTTTATGATTGGTTAATAATTGAATTCATTTCCAATTGAAAACCACCATTTGTCAAATTAATTTCATGATGATTGAAACTGATTTTGGAAGAATAGAGTTACATTGCTTAAAACTAAAATGTGAAGGACAATAGTGTTTATATATCTCGGAACCAAATAGTTGTATTTGTTCTAATTAAATTGTAACTGAAGAGATCTCTATAGTATTATTAAACCTAATCATGTCATTAGCATTTGGCAAGTTATTCTATCCTGAATTTTGGAAGCGGCAGATGCATTACATTGGTTCTTGTGATTCACGAGTATTGGTGCACCACGCGTTCCATGCCATGATATGTTGAACCTATTTGGTGTGTCTTTACTCTCTCTTTTACAGCATGGGATAAACAATCATGGATATGGGGAATTTGAAATTGTTGTAGGAATATATATATATATATATATATATATATATATATATATATATATATATATATATATATATATATATATATCAACTCATTATATTCACCTAGCTAACCCTTGAACCAAATATTTGAACAAGGAATAAACTGTGGAAACATGGCATCTTTTGATGTTACATACCGACTTCACTGAAAATGCTCTCACATCTCTAGATTCCTCACATTTTAGTCATGCTTTACGTCCATGCCTTTGCCTCTCTGGGATTTCATGATATATATTGGACCTATATGGTATCTAGACTAGAGTGGTCTTTTGGACACTAGTCCATGACTATAAGGTAACATAACAATCAACAGTCTTCGATAGATAGGCATCACACGTTGCCTTTTTGTCGACCACTTTCGCATGCATATATAGCATGAACCGGCGGCTTTTCCTTTCCTTTCCTTTGTTTTTTTCTTAGATATGATAATAGAGTTCATAATCAATAGTTAAATAGTCAGGAAATGAATATTAATTGTTAATAATTAGGTAGAGATAGACATAAATAAAAAAGAGAGAAATAACATATGATCAAAAATGATAAAAATGATCATATCTATTAAAATTTATTTATTTTTACTCTTTATATCGTGTTTCTCTTCTTTTTTATATCCATGCCTTTTATATTGTAAAATATCTAATAATAACTTGAACACCATAAGAACTTCTTGTCTTATCATCACGTTCTGCTAAATTAACCATAGTTATAGAAAACATTTAGTAAATTTAAATACTTCACACTTAGAATTTGTAATCACGCATTTCCATTCTTGGTTTTTGAATCTTCAACAATAATAGTTGGAAACTAGTGACGAATACACTAACTTGGCTTTTCATGAGCTTATCGTCTTGTTAGGCGCAGCTTAAGCTTGCAATGTTAGACAATAGTCATGGGTGCACACTAAGAAAAGCCAAAATAGATCAATTCATCACTTACATCATTGTCCCAACGTGCCCAAATTTGCTGTTTTAATAAGTGAAAAGTATACATTTGCTCCATTATCTTCGAAAGATAATGCGAAAGTTATGTTTGGAAACTAGCTGACGGTGCCCTTCGACCTTGTTTATTAATTTATTCAACATCCAACGAGCCCAGCTTTTGGCTAAATTTCTACACGAGCTAATCTCTACAACTCCCTTCTCCATGTTCTTGATTTGACAGGCGAAAGACTTTCACTAAAAGGTGCTTGTTGAATTGTTTTTCTTTTCTTTTTTTAACTTGTTGAAAGTTCATTCCACTTTAATGAATAATTACTCCTGCATGAGATCTTTCCTCTCACTCCTCCTTGTCTAAAATGTGCGTAAAATGAATTGTTATCAGAACCTCACTTTCGAAACCGTGGCTGAGAGGTCAATGATCAATATCTCATTTGTTCATGTGTCAATTCCTTTCGTGGGGCCATAAATCGAAAATTCAGAAATTAAGGGCACGGGTCCATTAAGGCTTTCCCAGCTTGAGCCACTGATCAAGACTTGACATCCTTTGTGGAAAATCCTACATCTTCAAGTAGGGTTGGCTATTATTATTATTACTTTCATTAGTATTTTATGATCGATACTATACATCTTTTGTACGGAATCCTACATCTTTTTATAGTTATATCTTAAAAATTTTAACATATTTAATACTTTTTTTTTTATGAAAATAGATGCAGAATGCGTTTTCCATCGTGTTTTGAATGTCATTTATTAAAAGTCTGATTTTTTATTTAAAATTAATATTTTTAATTATTTTTGTTATTTTGATGTGCTAATGTTAAAAATAATTATTAATAAATAATAAAATTTTATTTTAATATATTTTTAAATAAAATATATTTTAAAAAATAACCATTATATAAATTAAAAAAGATGCCACAAGGAGTGACCGAAAAATACAAAGAGTTCATAAGAAAGATAAAATTACTACCAAGCTACTAATTTAGTTTCTCTATCAAAACTCTTCTTTGCTAAATTATCTGCCACGATTTTGTCTACATACATGAGTAAAGGTGACTGATTCAAGCTCCTTACACGGGCAAAAAATTGAATTGAACTTATTCTGAAGCCTCTACGGTTGATCATCTGAAGCCAGCAAACTGCGTTTGCTGAATTCGACTAAAACATCCTATCAACTTGAGATGAATTTTCATAGACGGAGCTAAGCTCCGAAGTCCTTTTATAGCTGAAATCTGTCTCATATGACTCTTTCTTGCCAATAGGAGGAGAAAAAACAAATAAATTCACCAGTACAGTCTCTCAAAACCCCACCTATTTCTGATTTACTTGGCTTTCCAGTTTAAAAAACCTTTCCTAGAGATGAGCCATCAGTATTCCAGTTTAAAAAACCTGCTTGTGGTGCTTCCCAACTCAAAGGAGGCCGAAACCATACTGGGTTATTCCGCATAAGAAGACCTAGTTCTGAACTTCTAAGCAAATCGTTCGTCTATATTTTTTGGCCAAGAAGCTGCTCTATGAAAAATCAAGATATAGATACTGTCCCAATCTGGAGCTACACATTTAACTCTAAATCATTCCGTGCAAGTCAAGCTGACCAAAGTATTGGATATAGAAAAAGAATCCAGAGCTGTCTCTGGAAATTTCCATGAACTCAGGAACTCCAAAACTGAAAAAGCTCATCTACCGTGCTTGGAAAAGGCCATTCATGGCCAGTCGAATCCAACGCAGAAAACAAGTCTATAACAACCAAACCTGTCAACAGTGAATGAAAACATGACTGGCCGGCTCTACAACTGTTGTAAATTTGTTTTGATTAAATAATTAAATTATAGATGAATGAAAACTTAATTTTAAATAATTATTGATTTATTTTATTTAAAAAATTCTTGGTTTTTCTAGATTTAATTCTTGGTTTATGGTGGCTAATTAAATGTTGATAATAATGTGAATTAATTCTTTAACTTTTTTAACTTTCAAAATTCACTACAAAAAAAAGGAGGTGAAAGAAGAGTTTCATCTAATAATTTTTCATATTTTACACACCCTTCCTCATCTAATTTAATTTTAATGTTTTTCTTCTTCTTTTTATACTTTGATTGTCTTTTCAAATCTAGAGTTTAGATTCATCTTGGTGAAAGATATTTGAGTTACATGATATTTGGTTCAAAGACCTTGTTTAGAAGTGAATTTAAACCAATGTGATTATGTTGGAATCTTGTAAGACATATTGCAAATATCATAGTTGTACAAGTGATGAACAATAAAATCTTAAAGACAAATGATTCATAATTGACAATAACAAAAATTTCATTCTTTTAAAGTGCTTTAACAAGTAAGTATCCTTATTTATTTTAATTTAAGCATTACTATTTTTATTATTAGTATGCATGCTAAAAAATTGATCTTATCTATATTGCAAGTTTAAATATATGTTTAATATGCTTGCTAGAGTTCTATTATTATTTTTGTGTTGAAAGCATGTTTTTCTTTAGTTATGCTTTTACATGCTTATATTTCTAAACATGTATAAACTCTAAGCTTTTGTTGGATATTTTTTGTTTAGCATGTCTTTATGATGAAAAACTAAATATCTTTGCTCCCTAGACTAATATATATATATATATATATATATATATATATATATATATATATATATTAGTCTAGGGAGCAAAGATATATACAAAGTTGTCAAAAACGCATTTTTGACACGGCACAAAAAATACAAAATAAACTTGGATCGTAAACTCGGATCGTAAAAACGATTTAAGTTGTAAGTCAATTTTACACCTTTCAATTGTATCAAACACCATCCTTTCTAAGCATTGATATAATCTAATTTTAATGTTGACATTAACCTTAAAATTGTGATTATAATGATAATGAAGATTCAAATAATAAGCTGCTGCTTGTAAAGGTCTATGGAGTTGAAGTTCTCATCTTGCATCAACAATATTCCATATAAGTATATAACTATATAAAAAAAATTAAAAATATCATTACAATCTAGGAATATCTCAATTGAAAGTATCTCTAAAGACATTCATATTAATAGATGACAACATTTGAAATAAACAATTAGCAAGATATATACTTTTTTTTTCACAAAACCAAAATTCATTTGTATCTTCTCTTTTGCTTGATCCATTGCTTTATATATAAAACCAATAGCTGGTTTCTCATCTGAATCAACTAATTGAAGAACTTTAATTAGAGGATATGCTGCCTTAATACATATAGTGACATCATGCCAAAACCTGTTGTCCAAAACACAATTTTGAATTCGTTTCCCTTCTTCTATTCTTGCAAACCTACATGAACTCCATTGTTTGGAAGTAAACATAGTCATTACCTGTATTTTATGATCATTCAAATGTCCTAGAGTCAAATATGCAGTAGCAAACCGAGTGACAGCAGGCCTAATCAAATCCCTTCCTTTCGTAAGCATGGAAATAAGAATAGTTCTTAAATAAATATATGAAGTGATTCTCCTCCCCTTAGCAATAGTTACTTGATGAACCTCTAACTTTTTCTCAAAATCTTCCAATATCAAGTCAATACAATGGGCAGCACATGGTCTCCAAAACAAACTCTTTCTTTTTTCTATCAATAATTGTCTTGTTGCTTCATAATTTACACCATTATCGGTGACTACTTGAACAATATTTTCCTCCCTAATCCTCTCCACAATGGCATCTAACATCTCAAATACCTTATCAGCAGTCTTGGACATATTAGAAGTATCCACCGATGAAAAAAAAAACTATCCCTTTAGGAATATTAACCAAAAAGTTACAAATACAATGTCTTTTTTTTATCTGTCAATCCATTAGACATTATTGAACAACCTGTTTTTTTCCATTCTAGCTTGTACTCCTCAAGCAAGTTCATTGTTTGATCCACTTCTTGCTTCAAATATTTCTTTCTAATATCATGGTAAGATGGAGGCTTAAAACCTGACCCATGCTTTTCAACAATTCAAGTGCCTTAAGAAATTCAGGGTTTTTTACACAATTAAATGGAATTGTACTAGTATAGAAAAACCTTGCAATTTGTCGACATGCTTCTTCTCTAATATCCCTTTTTAGCAATTGATTCAGGGTTGTTTGTGTACTTCCACTCCCACTAGTTGCTCTCTTTCCTTTGTCCTTGGAGCTAATTTCTTTTATTTCATCATCATCATCTTTTCCAATATATTGATGAGCCTTTCTTTTCTTTTCAGTTGCTTCTAGATTTTTCACCAAAACACCCAAAATCATCCGCTTTACATTTTCTGGTACTTGCTAGTATGACTCAACATCTTTACGAGTGTAAGCCAAATGATGTTTGAAACGAAAAATATCTCCACTGATAATTTTTTGACAATACTTGCACTGAACTATTCTAGAATTCTTATCAATATATATACCATGTTCCCATCCCACATCAAGTCTATTACCAGAAGAATTTTTTCTAGATGCCATAAGTTCAACAATTCAAGAATCAACTCAAATCAACCATGTAATCAATCCAAACATAATATGATTCTAATTAATTTTTTGTTAAAAAAGAAGTACCATAATACATGTGTTAAAATCTGCAATGATAACAAAACTCACTATAATATTCTCATTCAGCAACTAAACAATTAAAATCCATGCATGATAGTCCCCAAAATATACTACTATCTAGATTAAAATCTGCAATGATAAAAATCAAAAGGGAAGACCAAAATCTTATTTCTCCAATTCAAATGACAGAGAGCATAAATGGAGTAATTATTTCTCCGATTCAATAATAATTGACATCTCAATTATTTTTTATTCTCTCCAGTCTCCACTATTAACAAAATATTATGAACAATTAAATATATTCCCTTTACTGAATTTTCCCTCAATAAAACAAACGAGAGAGAGGCAGAGAGCATAAAATGAGAGTATGAATTTTTGAATAAAAATTCATTACCAAAGCACTTCAAAATTTCTACTACATATTCATTACCCAATCACTTCAAAATCATCATACTAATCATTCCATCAAGCAAAACACTATAAAGGGAATAATTTTTATTCAAAATCATGGGCAATTAGAACCGGGAAAATACAGGGGATTGAGGAATATCACATTATAAATAGAACAACTTACGGTGAAGACTAAAGAGGAAGTCGACGAGCCATTGATGTCTTGATGATGGAAAAAAAAGAAGAGTGTTGTTGATGAAGATTGAAGAGGAAGTTGTTGATGAAGAGTGAAGACTAAAGAGGATCCCGTTGATGATGGAAAAAAAGAGAGAGAGGCAAGGAACTGTTGATGAAGAGTCGAAGACTGAACTCTGAAGTCTGAGGAAAAAACTGTTGATGCTGGGGAAAAAAGGAGATCGTTGCCGCTGTTGATAAAGAGTGAAGACTGAAGAGGATGCCGTTGATGATGGAAAAAAAACAGAGAGAGGCAGATAGTTGTTGATGAAGTGTCGAAGACTGAACTCTGAAGTTTGAAGAGAAAACTGTTGAGTGTTGATTATGGGGAAAAAACAAGATCGTTGCCGACTGCCGCTGTTGATGAAGATTGAAGAGGAAGTCGTGAGCCGTCAATCTTAAAGATTCTCTCTTCAGAGATTAGGAATTTAGGGTAAAACATGGATGAGTGATGTGGACTGTGGACAACTGGCATGTGGCTATTGGCCTAGAGGAAACATATATTGCACTATTGTAGTGTAGTATATGTTTTTTGTTGAAATCGTAAAACCAGTACCAAAATCATGATTTTTGGCGATTTTATTTGATTTTATCGATTTCACTCGATTTTAACCCGATTTTATCAATTTTCTAGTTTTTAAGGCAATTCTACACGTTAAGCATATATTGACTCGTACAATCGTACGATTTTATAAGTCAAATCGTGATTTTAATAACCTTGTATATATATATATATATATATATATATATATACATATATACACACACAAAGTTTGATTTTACAATCTTAAGGCTTTATTTTGATTTTCATTGTCATAACCCATTTTTGGGCTATTCCTTAAAATTTTACTCTTTTTTCTTTTAAAATAAAAAATAATAATAACAAGAAGACTGGCATTTTGTCAAAAACAAGCTGAGAAGGATTCCAAATATACAGAAAAATCAAGCTGAAATTTTTGAAAAGTTAGAAGTCTAAGTGTACCTCTTTGTACCAAAACTGGAGAAATAATGACGATTCAAGTTCAAGTTAAATGATTTTTGGATAAATCTATATAAAAATTAAGCCCAAGGATATAATTAGATTTTTAATAAGCTAATTTGATTTAATCATGGGCCAAATTGAGAATTTAATTATGTTTAAGAATTAATTTGGTCCAATTAAATGATTTAATTAGATACTATGACTTAATTATACTTTAAATGGGTCAAACTAATTTTATTAGGGGCTTAATTGGTAAAAACTTAAGTTTGGGAGCTCAATTTAGGCTTCATTGAGGATATTAGAATTTTAGGAGACCAAATATAATTTTATCAAGTTAATTGATTCAAATCAGGAGTAAAATCACAAGAAAATTAAAGCTTTGGGGTCAATTAAGGGCTAAATTGAAGACATATATAGTCAAGGACCATTTTAAAAAAGACGTTGAACTCTAGGGATAAAATTAAATGAAATCAGGGGTGAAATTGAAGAGATTTGAAAGTTAAATAGTTAATTAGGGGTTAAATTGAAGAAATTCACAGCCAAGGACTATTTTGAAAAAAGCGTCGAAGTCTGGGGACAAAATTGATTGAAATCAGGGGTGAAATTGAAGAGAATCAAAAGTTTAATGGTCAATTTGCATAAATCCAAGACCAAGGACTAAAGTGAAAAAGATGTTGAAATCCAGGGCTGATATTGAATTCAGTAGGTGGAAAATTGCATAAAATTGAAAGTTTATGGTCAATTAGAGGTGTAATTGAAAGAAATTAAAAGATGAAGGACCAAATTGAACTTTGGCCAAATCTCTGAATTAAAACCGTAAAAGCCAAAACAACGTCGTTGTATTTAAATGAAACAACATGTTTTGACCAAAACATGGCTGTTTTGACCAAACAGTTAAAAAAAAATAGACAGACCAGACAACTTCTTGTATTTTCTACTATTCATCATCTTCTTCCTTTTCAACCCTTAAAAACTACTCAGGAGGCTATGTTTTTAGAGCATTTAATGCTTCATCTCTCAATCAAACTAGACAAACCATACACCAACATGATGACTTGACACTTGACCATACCTTGATATAATTCTTTTTGGTCGCTTGACATCATAGCGGTCATGATGCCAACCTAAAGAGGCCAACTTAGACAGCTTTTGATTGCCAAATTTGACAGTTCATGATGGTGACCTTAAACCAATAGTTGAGATCCTTCCGGTTCAAATCAAGGGCCAAGATTTGTCCCAAAAGAAACAAAATGTCCTTCTTCCACCCCCTATAAATAGGGGCGGATTCCATGCCCCGAGCATGGAAAAATTTGAAGCCAAAGTCTAAAAAAAACCAACCATTCCCCATGTTTCTATTATTTTCTCTCCCCACTAGCTTTCTGCCTCTCCTTTCGTTGCATCTTAGTCATCGTTGTCACCACCAACCACACACCGGGCCACCCAGCATTGCCAGAAACACCACCAATACCTCTTCTTCTCTGGTCAAGTGAGTCTTCCTCATCTCTTTCTTCCTAATCCCCCTTCCCCTCGTGATTTTTACTTCTGTTTAAATTTTCTTAATTGTATTATTTATTTTAACTTAAAAAAAACATAATTACATATAATATTGACAGAATGTGAAATACCAATGGAATTACCAACTGGCTTAGTCCCTCGAAGAGTTCCAGAGAGTTGAAAAAAAATCACAAGTGGTTGTATTCTGTTAAATGTAAAATGTAATTATCCGAAAAATTAATTATATTGGTAATATGCATATAATTATTGATGAATTTACCATTGGTTTATTCCGTCGGTAACATACATATAAATGTAATTCTCTGATGGATTAATTTCATTGGTAATATTTGATAGTGGTTGTAGTCATCATATCATTGGTGATCGCTTAAACTTTGAAACTCTTGAAGAAACATTTTCTTCTCATGTTTAACTTGGTGGCAACAAAAGGGTGGAAATCAAAGGGAGAGGTGATGTTAAAATCCACTCAAATGAAGGTAATAAAAAACATATTCATGATGTGTTTTACTCTCTTAGCATTGGTCAGAATCTATTGAGTGTAGAACAAATCATGAGAAGAGGTTCTAAGCTATTTTTTTATGAAGAACAATGTGAGATTTATAATATGAAGACAAATAAGAGAATAGTTGTTGTCAAGATGAGTTCTAATAATATTTTTTCTTTTAACATGAAATCACTTCATAATGTTGTTATGAGAAATGAACATGTTGATAAATCTCATCTTTGACATTTAAGATATGGGCATCTGAATTACAATGGCTTGCAACTGTTAAAGCATAAGAATCTGGTGTCTGGTCTTCCTTCTATCCACAACCAAGCTGGGATATGTGAAGGATGTGTGTATGAAAAAATGCATCATTTTCCTTTTCCAAAGACTGGCTGGAGAGCCATTGCACCTCTTGAATTAGTTTATGCAAATATTTATGGCCCTACTCGAACTCCATCTATGAGTAATAAGAGATATTTCTTACTCTTTATTGATGATTATTCTACAATGATTTAGATATAATTTCTTGATAAAAAAATCAAAAGTTTTCCCTGTTTTTCTGCAATTTAAAGCTTTTGTAGAAAAGCAAAGTAGGTGCCAAATGAAGACCCTAAGGACAAATCATGGAGGAGAGTTTATTTACAAGCCTTTTCTTGATTATTGCAAAGAGAATGATATTTAAAGGCAACTTATTATTCGACATACTCCTCAACAAAATGGAGTTGCAGAAAGGAAGAATAAAACTATTGAATAAATGGCAAAAAGCATGACTTCCTAATAAATTTTGGGTTAAAGTTGTTAACACTGTAGCTTACATTCTCAATAGATCTCCAACAAAGGCAGTCCAAAATCAAACTCCATTTGAAGCATGGCATAAACAAAAGCCTGATGTTAGTCATCTTAAAGTATTCGGTAGTATTGCTTATGCTCTTATTCCTTCTCAAAGCAGAGACAAGTTTGATGAGAAAGGGGAGAAACTTATCTTCATTGGCTATAATGATGAATCAAAAGCCTTTCGACTTTTCAATCCTAAAAAGGATCAATTACTTATTTCCAAAGATGTTATTTTATTTTATGAATCTGCTACTTGGAAATGAGAAGATTCAGTCAATCCAGAATCAGCAATACTGGAGTTATTTCAAACTCCAAAGCAACCTGATGTTTTCAATTCTCAAAATGAAGGAAGCTCTTCAAGTTCTAATGACGAATTAGACTCAGAATCTCATCCAACGAGGGCTCGTCCATTAATTGACATTTATAACTCTTGTCATGTTGTTTTCCTTTCAGGTGAACCTCAGAATTTTGAAGAAGTAGTAAGAAAGAAAAAAAATGAAGGAAAGCTATGAATGAAGAGATGACAAGTATCGAAAAGAATCAAACATGGAAATTAGTTGATCTACCAAAAGAAAAGAAGGCAATAGGATTAAAATCGGTGTTCAAGATCAAATATAATGAAGATGGCAATATTCAGAAGTATAAGGCTAGAATTGTTGCCAAAGGCCAGTAGCTTGGAGTTGATTTTACAGAAACCTTTGTGTATGTTACAAGAATGGAAACTATTAGAATAGTTCTTGCCTTATTTGCACAACTTCAATTACAGGTTTTTCAACTTGATGTTAAATCAGCATTTCTTAATGGAGAATTGTGAGAAGAAGTCTATATTCAGAAACCCCCAAGATATGAATTAAGAGGAATAGAAGAAAAGGTATACTGACTTACAAAGCTCTTTATAGATTAAAACAAGCTCCAAGAGCGTGGAACAACAAAAATGATATCTATTTTCATCAGAATGGATTTGAAAGAAGTCAATCGGAACCATCACTTTATGTAAAGAAGAAAGGAGAAGACTTTCTAATGGTCTGTCTCTATGTTGATGATTTAATATATGTAGGAATAAGTAAAGATATGGTTGCGGAATTCAAGGATGTTATGGTGAAAGAATTCAAAATGAAAGATCTTGGTTTGATGAGATATTTTCTTGGCATTCAAGTGAAGCAATCTCTAAGGAAAATCTTTATTTCACAAGAAAAGTATGTTGCAGATCTTTTAAAGAAATTCAACATGTTAGAATGTAAACCGATAGCATCTCCAATGGCAGCAAATGAGAAATTATAACAGAATGATAATGCAGTTAAAATGGATTTAAAGATTTTTAGAAATCTTGTTGGATCTTTAATCTACCTCACAAATTCAAGACCTGATATACTATTCTCAGTTAGTATTATCTCCAGATTTATGGAGAATCCTAGCAGATTTTATTTTGCAGCAACAAAAAAGATCCTGCTATATCTTCAAGGAACCAAGGATTATGGAATCCTGTATAAAGAACAAGATGATAACAAGTTGATTGATTATTCTGACAATGATTAGGCTGGAAGTTGTGATGATAGGAAAAGTATATTTGGATATGTATTCTATTTAGGAACAAATATAATCTCATGGTGTTCAAGGAAGCAGAATTCTACAGCTTTGTCTTCTACAGAGGCAGAATATATTGCTGCAAATGAAGCCGTTTGTCAGTCAGTATGGTTGATGAGAATTCTTTTTGATTTGCAGCAAAATGCCCTTGATCCTACTGTTATATTATGTTATCATATGTCAGCAATTGCAATGACCAAGAATCCAGTTTTTCAACTTGGTGAGTTAAAGAATCCAATTTTTCATGCAAGATCAAAACATATAAAGTTAAGGCATCATTTCATCAAAGATATGGTAAATAAGAAGGAGACACAACTAGAGTTTATCAATACAAATGATCAATTTGCAGACATTCTCAAAAACATTGTTTCAATTGAGAAGTTTCAGCAATTCAAGGAGTTTTTGAAGATTACAAATTAAGGAGTGTTAAAGTATAATTTGTAATTCTCAATATCATTTATTATTAGCTTTTATGGCTACATGTTCTCTTGGTTTTTCCTAGATTATAAAAGTTTATGTGATCCTAGATTTCATTAATTTAGTTATTGTTATATAGGGCCTCTCTATTCTGTTTTTGTAAGTAATTAAATTGAAAAAAAAAAAAAAACATTTATGATATTGCACTGCAACTCTACGATTTATCAATCCCATTCTTTTTCTTCTCTGTTTCCGCAGTCTTTCCAACAGAGAGTTGGATCCCTTTGACCTGTGGGGTATAAAAATACTTCATCATGACTTATCTGGGAAGACAAAGGGGCATAGCCTGTTATCATAGGGTGGCACTGCTAGTATTGCTCCACATTGTAAATTTTACTGTCAGTTTTAGCTTTATGTTCAAGTAATTCATCTGATAGAAAATCTCCTGCTCTATTGATTCTAAAAAACAATGTTTTGATTGGTCGGGGTATCGACCAGTAAACATAAGTAAAGTGAAAATATTTTATGAATGATTGGATGTCATATACACGTTGTTTCATGTGCTAGGCCAGTATAGGAGAAAAAAAGGACATATATACGTTGAAAAGTTGCAGATAAAACAGGGCAAACATTGCCGGACATGGACATGGCTCTGGGTTTCCAGCCACATGATCGGTTTCCAAAGCTGGGTTTCCAGCCACATGCTCGGTTTCCAAAGCTGGAAAATACCTTAATTTTATGTGTAATATCGATTATATATCTGTATTTTTTTTATAAGAGTCCAATTTTATCGAATATTACATAACTTTACGTGTATATATATATATATATATTAAAAAGATATACATGATTGAAAAAATAAATAATTATATATCGTACATGCGAGCACACTATGAATTTCTCTTAATCTTTGTCAATATTAGTTTGAAAGAATAAAAAAGGAACTCTTTGATTTTTATTTTTTTTCTTTCATAATGGATTTAAGAAATGGTTCACACATATACGTATACTAGTTCACTAAATGTGTGGCCAGATCGTATAAAGACAAAGTTCTAAGGTCAGAGAAAATAGCTTAGTATTTTCGTTGATTTTAATGTTATTATATGCAATTATATATACAAGTCCCAAATCTGTAAAGAATATATCTAGCTAGGTTACCATTCAAATATAACTCACCAAACAATATAGTCGGATAATATTCCTCTGACTGTCTGTCGGAGTCTTCATCAGCTGTGTAACAACATACGACCCCATATTCCAATCGGTGCTCTTCAGTTTTACTCCATCCCTCCGCCACATACTAGGCGTGGGATGATGGCCAAATATAGTGCGAAAGAGAATCTCCTTGGACCACCAGCCCCACTGCTGCACTATATAGGTGAAGAAGGAGTGCATGGTCCCTCGAAAATAAAATCATAAGACTATAGAATATTGATTTATCGAGAATAAATATCTTATAATATTGATTAGGGTTCCGATTCAAATCATTTCTCTCTGAAAGAAGCAACGAATTAACCACATGCATGAAGGTGTAATTCAACGCATAGTTATCAAAATTAATGCGAGACCTAATATCCCGCAAGGTGTCTATTCTAACCTGCAAGTCATTGAGTGGTCTGGTTTTTTTCTCATTTTTTCAAAACATTATTTGTGAAGATCAACCATCGTGTTGTTTTTGTCTAGGCCACGAATAAAAGAAATAGACTGATATTTTCTTGTGAGAGTTTTCTTTGGTGTGATCAGGTTTTGGATAACAAGATATTTGTTTGTGTGTGTTTCATTAGTGGTTGTGGAGCCCAATAATGAAGATTTTGTGGAGTAGGTTTTATCAAACTCTCACTTAACATTTTTAATTAATCTATTTATGAGTATGATCGTACATGTAAGTCCATGTACACGTAATTACTATAAGAGTGTTGAAAGCGTCCGGTTGTATATAAAAAATTAATCTAAAGTTTTATGGGTTTAAAAATATTTTTAATGGTTTGAGTATAAAATAATACCCAAGTTTTCATATTTAATAATTGAGAACTTCATAATTATGGACTCAAACGTAGTTTTAATTGGGAAAACTTAGCTAGCTCCTTTAAATTAGAGAAAACACTGGATACTTCACCGCACGACACTGTGGAGGTACCAAAATTATATTTTTTTTACATTTAAAATAATTAATGTCTAGATTAAGGGGAATTTTTTTATTAAAAAGATTATTTTTTTTTATCTAAATTAAGTACCAAAACTAGATACTTCTCATTTCTTATAATGAGAAACTAAAACATCAAAAAGTTTGTCATCCTTACTACCTTCTCTTAATTATAATTCCTCTCGTGTATCTAAAATTGTGTTCAATTGTCATATAAAATCCATCAATTTCGGAGAATTTTTTTAAAAAAACTCAGCTATTAAAAACCTTAGTATGTCTACGAAATTTTAGCAATTCAAAAAAATCATCATTGTTAAAAAAAAAATGAGAAATTAGAAAATTAAAATTTCTCAACATTAAAACTTTAAAAATGTTAAGAAATAGAATTTTCAAAATTATATTGAGATTTTTAAAAAAAATGCTAAATTCTTATTAGAAGAGAATTTATAAAATCATGTGTTTATTACGGTTTTAGATTTCTTTGTATCTTAAATATTTTCATAAGTTGATTTATTTTTTAAAGAAATATTTTTTATTATTTTCTTATTTATTGAAAATTTTAAAATATTTTATTTTCTAAGAATTTCTGAAAAAAAATTATTTTAAAGAATTTTATATTTTTTATTCCTTAAAAAATTTTAAAATTTTATTTTTAAAATTTTTTCTTATTTCTTAAATTTTTTTAAAAAAATAATTGATATTCATCTTTCAATTTAATGCAATCTAGTTCAAGTGTGAATGGACAAAAATTTCAAACAAAACTTTTTCTTAATTTCTATGTTGAAATTAATTTGATTTGGCTGGACAAGTCATGATTTATTGATTCGACCCTAGGAATGACCGGATCAATATAAAAACTTGAAATTTTTTTCTTTAAACCAGAATAATGTTATTTTAAACTTATAATTTTAAAAAAAAATAATTAAATTGATTCATTTCAATCGTTAATCTTGAAATCGGTCTCATAACAATACTAGTTTGTCTAATCTAAGTAAAACACATGGGCAATCTTGATGGTTCTTCTAAAAAAAAATTTAAATTTGTAAAAGTGTCTAAAAATCTTTGAAAAATTAGTCACCACCCAACTATATTAAATCCGTGCAAAGTCCATAATAAAACTCAACAACATGACTATGACTATGACTATATAGTTATAGATAGATGATGCCATCCAATTTTTTGTATGGTGATTAGCTTAGCTGCCGTGGAAATTGAAAATTAAAATTAAAATTAAAATTTCCAAACCAAAAGTAATTCTTCATGTCGATTCACGTGTACTTTGTGGTCATGAATTTTTGGCAACGTTGGCCACGTGATGTAAAAGGGTTCAAACTTTAAGTTCGGTAATGCTCCAATCATGTCGGCCACACTCGTAGTGTTGGACTTTTACCACCCAAAACTGATCTCCCTCGTACTCCATTCGCTTTGTTTATCATTTCTTATGACTTGCCATCACTTTTCTATATTACTTTTTATTTATTTATTTATTTATTTATGTATCCCATTTTTGATTAATTTAACACTTTTTTGCACCGGGATCTTGAATGGGCATGTTAAATTATGTATAAACTAGTAAAAATATTATATTCCCTTTCAAAATTGTAGCACAAATTAAACTTTTTTTTTTCTTTGAGTAAATCATCAGTCAATGAATGATGATATTATTGCATTTTTTTTCTTTTAGTGAATCATTATTATTAGATAAAGGATTCAGTAGGGTAATCTTGGAGTCATA
>Ga0307515_10008022_pt1 | contig 20707 bp, 12 predicted proteins | sample 17_EM_MG_FD_194513 | JGI IMG/M metagenome (GOLD analysis project Ga0307515, IMG submission 194513) | Populus trichocarpa ectomycorrhiza microbial communities from riparian zone in the Pacific Northwest, United States - 17_EM | ecosystem: Host-associated > Plants > Roots > Unclassified | place...
AGGGCAAGGGGTGTACCGGCTTCGGCATCTGTAACAATGGTAGTAACATCTCCCTGGTTAATCGTAATAAATACCCGGGTTAAAGCCCAGTTCAGCATCACCTCATCATTAAGCTTATAGTTATGGACCAGCGGATAAATCTCGCCGGGTAAAATGGTAACTTTATTGCCAGGCACGTTATCATCAATATGCAGTTGGGTTGTTATCGCCTCTTTACCTGTATTATCCAGGAAAACAATTTCGCCGGCGGGGCTTTTGCGGGCACTTACTTTTACCGTTAGTTCCGAAACAATTTTGCTATACTGGTCAGTATTGTTTGCGCTATTTGCCAGTACGTCCTGAAATCTGCGGGCAAACAAAGCCGCCCGTTTAAAGGCATAATATATCGGCCTTAAGTCGCCTGCCTGGCCAATGGCCGCGCCGTAATCGTATGATGCCGCGTCTTCATCGTTATTGGTGTACCCAAAGTTCGATCCGCCGTGCACCATGTAATAATTATAACCATTGCCGCCGTTGGCGATGATTTTCCAGGTACGCCTGTCGTAAAGCTGGTCGTCGCCCGGTTTGGCGCCGTATTGCGAGTACCATACACTCCAAAACTCAGTAGAAAACCATGGGTTTGGCCGCGCAGCGTCGTCCAGTTTGCCATCTCCTGCCGGGTCGCTGGCGTGGTGCAGGCCGCTAAAAAAGTAAGGCACCTGCAGGCCCATACTCAGCGCCTTGGTTTGCAAATGTTTAAAATAGCCATCGGGCATAACAGTACCCCATCCTTTGGGATGCTCGTTCTCCAGCTGCACCATTATCACCGGCCCGCCTTTGTTTACCTGGTTATTCATCACGATAGGTAAAAGGTGATCAAAAAACCTGTCGACATATTTTTCAAACAATGGATTATCTTCCCGAACACTCAGACCTTTTTTAAACTTAAGCCAGATGGGGTAACCGCCGTTATCCCATTCGGCACAGTAATACGGACCAACGCGTACAATGGCGTACATGCCTAATTCATTAACCTGTTTTAAAAACAGGTTCAGATCGCGGTCGCCGGTAAAATCAAATTTGCCTTCCTGGGCTTCGTGAAAATTCCAGATGGTGTAAATCTCGATACAATTAAATCCCGCACGCTTGATGCGCAGCAACCTATCGTACCAAAGCTGGTGGGGGATACGGGCATACTCCAACCCTGCAGATACGATGAACGTTCGACTGCCATTTATCAAAAAGCCCTTGTTATCAAAATTGATATAGGGTTTAGCCGCTGCAGATGGCGGAAAGATGTGGTCGTTACTATCCTGGGCTTTTATGGTTGTATTGAATGCCAGGCAAATCAGAATTGTTAGAAAGAGGTATATGCTTTTGATCATGTGTTTATGATTCAATGTATTTTGTTGTTGTGGATAATGCGGGCTTCTTCTTTCATCTTTTGACCAACTTTCGTGTCATTTGAACGCTGGCGACGACTCACCCCGGCTACGCTGCGCTGGCCGACCCTCTCTCTCCGGCTTACGCCGCATAGAGGGTAAACCCCATTTTTCTTTTTTAGCCCTTCTATGCGACGCAGTCGGAGAGAGGGGCAGAACGAGCGTAGCGATGTTCGGGGTGAGTCGTCGCCGCCAAATAACATACGTCATTCTTTTCCAGATGCATTCGTGGGACCTCCCACCCCTAATCGAAAACATTAGAACAGCGGTCTGTGAAGACACAGACAGCTGGGAAGTATTGCCTTTTCGATGTAGAGACGCATAATTGCGTCTCCCGGCTGCAAATCACACATGCAAATTGACGACTTACAAATTCGGAATGTCCTCAGGGAGACGCAATTATGCGTCTCTACAAAAAACCGAATATCTGCTAATACGTCGCCTGCAACACCAAATTATTATACTTTGCAAACAGCGCCTTCGCCTTTTCTACCCCGTCGCCTTTGGCAACATCAGTATAGGCGTTATCGTGTTTGTTTACCCATTGCCATTCCCAGTTTTTTACCTGGGCGTCAAATGCTTTGGCATCAAAGGCGGTGCCTGTGGCCATGGTTTTGTTTAGCTGGCTAAAGTATAGCTCCCAGCGTTGTTTGTAATAGCCTTTTATTAAGCCTGCCCATTGCCTGTTAGAGTATTCGCTCAATCCGCTTTCTTTATCGCCCCAAAGGGTTACCAGGTCGCGGGCATTTAGCTCATACAAATTCTTTTCTTTATCGGTAATGCCATTGGCCCTGGCTTCGTTAATCCATTTGCCTAATAAAAAATCTTTGCGGGTGCTTAGCAAATCGTCCATATCATCCATCAGCTGTAAAAAGGCGGTGCTGTATTGTTTAAAGGCTTCCTTATCGCCGCTTTTATAGGCCGATGCCAATTTTTGCTGCAATGGCGATGCATAATTAGCCAGTACCTGCCGGGTCACGTCAATTACATCGTACTGATAGCCGTCGCTTTGTTTCAGGCTATCGGCGGCGTTTACTAACAACTGCCAGGCTTTGGCCAGCTTTAGGGGATCGTAACTTAGTTTAGTTAAAACCCTGTCGATAGTTTTCTGCATGGTTGGCCTGGCCACAATGATTGATTCGGGGCCGCCCTCGCTCAGGCCGCTGCTGTAAACCGTGTTCAATAATATCTGCCACGCTTCGGATGCATTGGCATTGGTTTGGCCATAGCGCCTGTGGGCATAATTATTTACCCAGGCATCGGCATCAATAGGGGTATCGCGCCAAACATTCTCCAGCATCAGGGCAAACAGGGCCGGGTTTTGCTCAATACCCTCAGGGGTTATGCCTATGCCTACCATGTTTTTTGATTCGGGGTCATGCAGGGCAATGGCCGGATCGGCAGCCACATGGCGCATGCGGCCAAACAGGCTGATGTTGCCGCCAAAGTTTTGCAGCATACTCCAAATCCAGGGCTTACCATAATAGGCTTCGGTACGGTTCCATACCGGGTGCGCATCGCTGTACAAATCAAGTACAATCATCTGGTCGTTAGGTACCGCATTCAGCAGGGCTTTGATTTGTTGCGGCTGCCAGAATTTATTGTTGTAATGGAACATCCAGCCCTGCATCACCCAAACAGCTTTTGGGTCGGCAGCGGTCATGGAACGGAATACTTTTTTGCTCATGCCATCAAGGTAGGTTGAATCATTGGTAGGCGGCACATTCTCGTTAAAAGTATCTGCCGAGTACAAATGATCGGTACCAAACTCCTTGTTTTGAGCCTCGATATATTTTTTGCCGATGGTTTCAAAAAGTTCATCGTCGGGGTCAAGAATGAATACATCAGGAAAGCCTGCATCCCAGTTGGTCCTTTTTACCTTAGCTTTCGGGAACCTGTCCTTAAACGATGGCGGTACGTGGCCGGTAAATGACGACAATACCGGCTTCATCCCAAATGACCGTTCGCGTTCCAGGATCTTTTTTTGCAGTGCCCTATGACTATCCATCCAATGCTGTGGCAGCGGACCGCCCCAGGCATCAATGTTGCCCATCCAAAACCAGGAGAAATAAGCCGGTCCGCAGAAAAAGGCATCCAATTCTTTATCGGTAAAACCCATGCTTTTGTATACATCCTGCCAAACGGCTTCTTCGCCGGTAATGGCCAACGGCATGTTAATGCCGTTGAGCGCCATCCAGTCAATTTCTTTTTGCCAGCGGGCCCAGTCCCACCAGGCCATGGTATAATTAAATGTGCAGTAATTAAGGTAATAGCGGTATTGATACGGCGTGGTTTTATGAATTTTGGCGGTTACCGCGGGCAGGTTTGCAGGCAGGTTTAAATTGGTACCATTCCAGCCTATATCGCAAAAGCAGTAGGTTTTAAGGTAATAATTTAAAGCTGCAGCTACAGATAGCCCGTTGTTACCACGTAAAACTATTTTACCATCGCGGCTATCCAGCTCAAACGTGTCTTTATTGTTATCTGCCGTTATTGGCTCAACCAGGAATGCGCCCGATTTGCCGGGGATGATACGTTCAATAAACTCATATGATGCTTTCTGATCAACCTGTGCATAGGTATTTAAGCAAAAAACGGAAGCAATAAGTATCAATAAACCTTTTTTCATTATTTAAGCTGGCTCTGTTTGTTTGGGGTTTTATAGAATAAAAATGCCGGTGACCAACACAAATTGACTTAACAAATTATTGATGGCTACCGGCATTTAATAGATTATTTTACTTAAAAGTTTGGATTTTGTACTAAAACGCCCTTACTCTTATCAATCTCTACCTGTGGCAGCGGGAAATAATAATTTTTAGGACGAACAAATGTTACCGTTTTCGATTGATCAAGCGGTGCTTTTGAAACCGAACGGTTATATATCGCTGCAATATCAACAATATTTTTCTTGTCCCAACGCATCAAATCCTGGTGGCGCTCGCCTTCACCGGCAAGCTCCACGCGGCGCTCATGAATTAACTGCGTCATACCGGCGCCTACAACAGGCGGCAACAATGTTGAAGCGCGGCGTCTTACCTGGTTTATCAGCGCATCGCCTGCACCGGCACCTTGTGTACGGATAAGCGCTTCGGCTACCAACAGGTAAATATCGGCCGACCGCATTAAAGGTACAGCAAAGCTATGATCAACACCACCACCATCGGCCGCAGTGTTAAATACGGCAAACTTTTTGAAAGCAAAACCGGTTGCCGACAGATCGGCAGTAAAAGTAGTTAAACCATTACCATCGCCCAGGTTAACTTTGTCTCCAACACTTAAAACAGTTGCAGCTTTACGTGGATCATTAGCTTCAAACTCATTTACCAATCCCTGTAAAGGCTGGCTAAAGCCATAACCACCCCATGGTCTTGGAATGTAGTAAACGGTAAAGTCGTTTTGTACTACGTTTTGTACTGCCTGGATAGAGAAAAGCAACTCGGTGCTGTTTTCATTTGCACGGGTAAAGTTATCAGTATAGTTGGCAGCCAATGCATAATGCGAATTGGAGATTACTTTTTGACCGGTTGCAATTGCCTCCGGAAGTTTTTCCCAATACATGTATAGCTTGGTTAAAAGGCCCAGAGCCGTTCCCTTGCTCACACGGCCACGATCGGCAGCGCCATAGCTTTCGGGCAGCATATCAACCGCTTTCAACAAATCTGATTCTATTTGCTTGCGCACTTCTTCAATCGGCGATTTAGGAACGTTAAAGTTTAGTTTAGTATAATCATCCTCGGTGATGATAGGCACATCGCCGTGAATAATCATTAAACGCCAGTAACCAAAGGCCCTTAAAAAGTAGGCCTCGCCCATGCTGCGGCTTTTAATATCGGCAGAAATGGCGGTGATTTTTGGGATATTGATGATACAATTGGTAGCGCGGTTGATTTCTTCGTATCTCCACTTCCAGGGGTACCTGATAGCGGCGTTTGAAGCATCGTAAGTTAAATTTTCAATACCTTCATCCTCGCCGTGGTCGCCAGAGCGCCAGTAATCGTCAGATGGTACGTCAAAAGTACATTCGGCATGGCCAATGTAATCTTCTTCAGGTAAAATGCTATAGATACCAGTTATCGCGTTAACAGCATCAGTTTCGTTACGAAAATAGTTTGTTGAGCTGTAAACACCTTGTTGCTTTAAATCGAGCGCTTTTTTACAGCTACTGCCAAACAGGGCAAGTGCCGTAAGCATATATAATATTTTTTTCGATTTCATGATCTTATAATTTAACTGTTAAACCGAATGTGATTGTTCTTACCGACGGATACTGGGCTACGTCGACCCCTCTTTGCAGGTTACCGTTAGTATAACCCAACTCTGGCGTATAGCCTTTGTATTTGGTTATAAAAAACAGGTTTTGGCCTGATGCATAAAGCCTTACGCCTTTTAAAGTGGCCCTTTTTGTCCAGGTGACAGGAAGGGTATAACCTAAAGTGGCGTTTTTAAGGCTCACGTAATTTCCGCTCTCCACAAACAGGTCAGATGTGCGGTAGTTATCGTTTGCACGATCCAGAGACATTCTTGGGATGGTATTGCTTGTACCGGCGCCGGTCCAGCGTCCTAAGTCTTCGGCATAAAGGTTAAACGGATAAGTAGGATCGATGCCCTGCATCCTGTCGGCATTATAAAGGCTCACACCAAATACCCCGGTAAAGTTTACCGAAAGGTCGAACCCTTTATAGGAGATACTGCCCTGTAAACCTGCCGTAACATTCGGATTTGGGTTACCAAGATTAGTACGGTCGTTACCGTCAATCAGCCCATCGCCGTTTAAATCAAGAAAACGCACATCGCCGGGTTTAATATTGGCCTTGCGGGGATCATTTTTCAAGGCAGGGTCGTTATCTATATCGGCCTGGGTTTGATACAAGCCATTGGTTTTCCAACCATAAAATGAGGCTATTGGCTGGCCCTGGTAGGTTCTTGAAATTTCCTGGCTTGAGCGGCCGTAAACTGTGGCGCCCACAAATGTACCTTCGCCGTTTAGCTTGGTTACCTTGTTTTTGATGAACGAGGCATTGGCACCAAAAGAGTATTTTACTTTATTACCGCCCTGGTAATTAACTTCAAACTCAACACCATGATTGTTCATGGTACCGATGTTTTGGTTAGGGATAGATACCGAACCAGCCGCTCCTACAACAGGTGGCGATAAAAGCATATCCTTGGTGTTTTTGTTAAACCAGGTTAAGGTTGTTGATAACTGGTTATTTAAAAAACCGGCTTCAACGCTCACATTGGTCATGGCTGTACGCTCCCATGCAATATCCGGATTGGCCAGGCTGTAAACTGCCGCACCTGTATAACCTGTGCCGCCAAATGTGTAACCATTGTTTTCATAGGTACTGCCCAGCTTAATTAAGCTGGCGTATTGAAATGTGCCTATGTTTTGGTTACCCAACTCGCCATAACCACCGGTTAGCTTCAGGTTGCTTATCCATGATATATTTTTGATAAAAGCTTCGTTTGATAACCTCCAGCCCAAAGAAAATGCCGGGAAATAACCCCATCTTTTGGTTGGTGCAAACTTTGATGATCCATCCGCACGGAAAGTTAATGTAGCCAGGAACCTGCTATCGTAGTCATAAAACAACCTGCCGAAGCCGGATTGCAATGACGATTGATCAGGAACTACGCTTGAATTGAACTGGCTGTTACCAAGGCTAAGCACCCTTTGATCTTCCGACGTATCATCATATCCTAACCGAGATGCATTAAAACCATAGGTTTTAAAGTTTTGGTAGGAGTAACCGCCGGTAAACGTTACGTGGCTTTTACCAAATACCTTATCATAAGTAAGGAACGACTCCAATAACTGGGATGATAACTCGCCCTCGGTTTGGGTTAGCGATGATGTGGTGTTTTGCCGTGCCTGGTTAACATCAGCTATACTAAAGTTGTATGCCCTGTTCAGGGTGCCATCATACGCGTAGTTTACCCGTAGTTTTAATTCTTTTAAAAACGTAACCTCGGCAAAGGCGTTGGCCAGGGCACGGTATTTTTTGTTAAACCTGTCTGCTTCCTGGATGGTTGCATAAGGGCTGTTGATATCGCCCAACTGGTTGGCAAAAGCCTTTGATGTACCGTATGATCCATCGGTATTAACCAATGGTATGGCAGGGTTAAAGCGCAGTGCCGAAAACAGAAGTCCTGTTTGCGAATTGTTATTGTCAAAACCATTGTTATTGGCATAGCTCAACTGGATATTTTCGCCCAGTTTTAACCAGCTGCTTACTTTATGTTCTGAATTTATCCTGGTGCTGAAGCGCTTGAAGTTGGTTTTATCGATGATACCATCCTCATTATAAACAGCAGTTGAAAAATAATAGTTAGATACCTCGTTACCCCCTGTGATGCTGACATCGCCATTGGTTACATGGCCGGTTTTCATGATGGCCCGCTGCCAATCCGTTCTTTGGGTGGCATAATAGTTATCGTTCCAGGGTGCATCAATGGCAACACCATCATTGGTGTAGCGTTCCCTTTTCAATTTGTAAAGATCGGGGGCGGTTAACAGGCTCAGATACTTGGTTGTATTTGAAAAGCCGTTGTAAAAGTTAACATTGGTGGCCAATTTTTGATTGTAATTGCCTTTCCTGGTAGTTACCATTACCACACCATTGGCAGCACGCGTACCATAAATAGCAGCAGAGGATGCATCTTTCAATATCTCAACAGATGCAATGTCATTAGGGTTGATATCACTTAATGCATCGGGGTTGCTGGTAGGCACACCATCAACAACTACCAACGGGTTGGCATCGTTTAACGTACCCGTACCACGAATCCTGATACTCGGCGCGGCGCCCGGCGATCCATCGTTGCGTACAATGCTTACACCGCTGGCACGGCCATCCAGGGCCTGTGCAGCAGATGCTACCGGCAGGTTTTGAATATCAGCGCCCTTAACGCTGGCTACAGACCCCGTTACATCTATTTTTTTACTGGTACCATAACCTACCACAACAACTTCTGTTAAAGCAGATGGCAAGGCAGCAAGCGTGATAGATAGGGGCTGATCGCCGGTTACGGTCACTATCTTTTTCTCGAAGCCTATATAACTAAACTCCAATACTCCGTTAACCGGGGCGTTTATTACGAAGTTACCGTTAATATCAGTTGTTACCCCAAGGTTGGTACCCTGCAACCTAATGTTTACGCCAATGAGCGGTTCGCCTTTGGCATCAACCACTTTTCCTTTTACAAGCAAAAGGGCATTGGTTGTTTCGGCTGTTGATATGATCACTACATGGTCATCGGCCATTTTGTAGGGCAGCTTATTATCCATAAGCGAGCTCAACACTTGTTCGATAGAAGCGTTTTTAACGTCCAGATCAACCTTACCCAGTTTTTTTATGGCGGCGTAGTTGTAAAAGAAACGGTAATCGCTTTGTTTTTGAATTTTGGCAAGTATGGTACTTACCTCAGTTTGCTTAATGCTGAGTGTAAATTTCTGTTGTGAATAAACACTGGCCGAAACCTGCATGCAGGTAACCAGGATTAGCAAGAAAACTGCTTTCATTAGCAAAATAACTTTAAGGCATACGGGGGCACCCGGAATGGCAAATGCCCTTCTTGTTTTTTTCATTACATTTGTTTTGAAAATTAATGGATAGAGTAAGCTCGGTTCCAACTCGCTTACTCACAATGATAAATCCCAGATTTTTGCGGGGAAGAGTTGCACCTCTTCCCTTGTTTATTTATGGGTTTTAGGAGTCTGTTAAGTAATTGTTTTTGTTCATGTGCTGCTGTTAAGTTGATATTAGTTGGTTGTTTTATTTTTTACTCTTGTAGGATAAGTAAACCGTGCCGCCATCAATTTTTGATTGCAACGGCACAATTTGCCTCAGGAAATTCAGGGCGGTATCCAGGCTTTCGTTTTCAAGCACGCCGCTTATCTGCTCTTTTTTGAGGGCTTCATCTGCAAATACTATCCTCACATTGTATTTGCGTTCCATTTGCCGGGCCACGTCTTCAAAATCATTATTGGCAAACATAATTTTGTGGTCTATCCAGGCATTTTCTGCATACGCGTCATTGCTTACAACCGGTAATGTGGCTACTTCATATTTTATCTTGGCTACAGCTGCTTTAACGGGCTGGCTAGTTACAATTTGTGCCGGGTTATTAATGGTCAGTTTTTCGTGGGGCGATAAAATGATCTTTTTCTCGGGGTCATCGGCCAGCTCAACCTGCACCTTACCTTTTAATAAAGTAGTTTCGGTGGTTTTGTCGTCGCGGTAAGCCTTTACGTTAAATACAGTACCTAAAACTTTTACTGTGAAGCCGGCGGTATGTACCAAAAATGGTTTCTTCGGATTTTTGGTTACTTCAAAAAAGCCCTCGCCTTCTAAACTAACCTCCCTTTGCCCGGCCTGGAAAACCGAAGGGTACGAAAAATGACTGCCTGCATTCAGCTTCACCTTGGTACCATCTGATAAAGTAACCTGCATCATTTTGCCAAAAGGCACATCTACCTTTTTTGTTACCGCGGCGTTAAGTTGCTGTTTGGCCTGCTGTCTATAAAACAAAAAGCCAAACAAAGCAAGTACGGCAACAGCCGCAGCCGCGCCAATCCACTTCCAGTTAAATGGCCGTACATGGTCTGCAACAATTTCGGTTTCGGTTTCTTCAGCGTCTTTTATTTTAACCCATAACTCATCCAGCTTACTGTTTATGGTAGTGGGCAAAACCTCGTGGTTGTTATTAAGTGTACCCGTTAAGGCGTCTGTTACCTGCTGAATTTTTTTATATCCTGGGTGTTGTTTTAAAAACAGTTCGAGTTCATCCAACTCTTCCTTATTGGCCGATCCGTCCATGCTTTTAGCCATCAGCTCAATAAACCTTGATTTTCCCATAATTTAGTCGATCTGATGTAAGGACACTTGTCAATAGCGATTTTCCTAAAAGAATTTAAAATAAATTTTAAGCCGGAAAAAACAGTGCGGCTATCAAGCTTATGATGATCCCATTATGCAGCAATTGAAGTGCCTGGTGGCAACTTTCACGGCAATGCCAAAAACGTACGCAGATCGTCCGTTTTTGATACAGTGAAAAGCTTTAAATAAAATCGAAAAATACTGATAATCATATAGTTAAAACTAAGGCATAATATTTACAATGATTAGGGCAATAACGTCTGTTTGTAAACTCCTAAAGCCCTGGCATCATGTTTAAAAACTACATCAAAATTGCTTTCCGCAATCTAAAAAAGGATAAACAGTTTACTTTTTTAAATGTGCTTGGTCTTTCGGCCGGGCTGGCTTGTACGCTGTTAATTTATTTGTGGGTACATGATGAATTGAGTTACGATAAATTTTTTGATAACGATAACCAGGTTTATCAAATTATGGAACACCGCACCGGCGGCAGCCAGCAAATTACCGACGAATCATCGGGCCTGGTGAGCGATGTACTGAAAGCCCAGGTACCCGAGGATGTGCAATACGCCGCCGCCGTGGCCCCTGCTGATTGGTGGCAAAAATTCACTTTAACGGTTGGTGATAAAAACATTAAGGCCAGCGGGCAGTACGTGGGTAAAGATTATTTCAACATCTTTTCTTTTAAAATGTTGCAGGGCGAGCGCGGCAAAGTGCTTGCAGCCCAAAACGATATTGTAATATCAGACGAGCTGGCCAAAAAGCTATTTACCACTGTTGATAATGCCATAGGCAAGTCCGTCCGTTTTCAGCACGACAGGGAGTTTGCTGTCACAGGTGTATTTGAAAAATTGCCTGTACACTCGTCCCAGCAGTTTGATTTTGTGTTATCATTTGATTACCTGGCCGACGTGCAGGGCTGGGTAAAAACCTGGAACAATGGCGGCCCGCATAATTTTGTGATGCTCAAAAAAGGGGTTAACGTGGCTGCATTCAACAAAAAGATATTTGCCCTGGTGAAAAAGAATAGCGGCGATACCACGCGCAGCGCCGTAGCCATGCGCTTTTCTGATAACTACCTAATGAACACGTTTAACCATGGCGCACGGGTGGGGGGGCGCGAGGAGTACGTGAAACTATTTTCGATTATAGCTGTGTTTATTTTACTTATTGCCTGTATCAATTTCATGAACCTGAGTACGGCCAAAGCGTCGGGCCGGATGAAAGAGGTGGGCATTAAAAAAGTAGTAGGTGCAAAACGCGGCCAGCTGATTGCCCAGTTCTTGTCCGAATCGTTGCTGATGGCCATATTTACCATGATATTGGCTATAGGTATAGCCTGGGCATTACTGCCCCAGTTTAACCAGCTTACCGGCAAACAAATACGGCTTGAATTTGACTCGCAGCTTATCATGATGCTTGCGGGCATTACCCTGTTTACCGGTTTGGTATCGGGCAGTTACCCGGCGTTGTATTTATCTAAATTTAATCCGCTGGCTATTTTAAAGGGTAAGCTTAGCTCATCATTTACCGAGCTGCTGGCCCGTAAGGGACTGGTAGTATTTCAGTTCACCCTATCCGTAGCACTTATTGTGGCTGTACTGGTGGTTTACAGGCAAATTCAATACATCCAGCATACCAAACCTGGTTATAATAAAGATAACCTGATCCGCATTGACTCGGAAGGCAAGCTTGCAGGAAACGAAGAGAGCTTTGCCGCCGAACTGAAAAATATCCCCGGTGTTTTAAATGCCAGCTTTACACAGCACAACATGGTTGGGCGCAATTTTGGCACCGGTGGCCTGAGTTGGGATGGCAAACAATCAAACGGCGACGTGTATTTTGAGGGCTTTTTTGGTGGTTTCAACTTTATCGAAACTATGGATATGCAATTGGCTGCCGGCCGTTCATTTAACAAAAACTACGGCACCGAAGGCAGCAAAGTAATACTTAACCAAACCGCCGTTAAGGCCATGCAGCTCCAAAACCCGGTAGGCCGCACCATTAAAGTTTTGGGTAATACCTGCCAGGTTATTGGTGTGGTAAAAGATTATCATTTCGAATCGTTGCATGAGGTGGTAAGGCCATCGTTTATCTTGCTGGCCCAAGACAGCAGCCCGTATTTTAAGATGATGATCAGGCTCAAAGGCGATCATCAAAAAGAAACCATTGCCAAAATTCAACAACTATATGAATCCTTTAACCCGGGCTTCCCATTCGTGTACAGCTTTCTGGATGAAGCTTACCAGAAACAATATGAAACCGAAGTAAGGGTATCTGCACTGGCGCAATATTTTTCGTTCCTGGCTATTTTGATATCCTGCCTGGGGTTGTTTGGTCTTGTGGCCTTTACCGCGCAAAAAAGGCAAAAAGAAATAGGCATCCGCAAGGTAATAGGGGCGTCGGTAAACAGCATCATGATTATGCTTACGCAGGATTTTTTGAAGTTGGTGGCCATCGCGGTAATCATCGCCTTCCCCATATCCTGGTACGCCATGAGCCGGTGGCTGCAGGGTTTTGTTTATCGTATTGATATTGGCCCGGTTGTTTTTGTTATTGCAGCTATGTCGGTTATTATTATCACCCTGCTTACCGTAGGCTTCCAGGCTATCAAAGCTGCATTGGCCAACCCGGTAAAAAGTTTGAGATCGGAATAATATTGAAGCGGGAGTGGTAATTTATGCCACTGTTATGAGCACAGGAAAACTTACACTCTCATTTATTAATGGAACTTAAGCCGGTTGGTATTCGTTAAAAGAAATGTACAGGTGTAACTGGAGCAAATATCGCATAGCACGTTTAAACCATTAGCTAATCGTTTCCATATCGGCAAACATCAAATCGGCCATTAACAGGCCTTTGTTGCCGTTAGCGGTTTCAATGGTATGGATGTATTTATACGTGTTGCTAAACTGGTCAAAACACTGGTCAATTACCTGGATGTTTAAATCGGCAAGCGAAAAATTTTCACTGTTCTGGAGGCAAAAAAATTCATTTTTTACGGGTAAAAAATCGTCAGTGTAACCTTGGTTATGCAGGTCTATCACCCTGCTGGTTAGCGCATTATTAAGTTTAATTTTATTGTTTTTCATGATCAAGCGTTTTAATAGTTAGTAGACGTAAAAAGTGAATGTTTTGTTACGTTAAATGCAACAAAAATCAAACCATCTTCATGAAAAACACATTATTAATCAATTAGTTATATTTTTTAATTTGAAATATGGATAGATGAGTAACGACTGTTTGGCTTTCAGTACATCAGTAAAAAAGGGTGCATCTTTTTTACACACTATAACAAGAATGTTTAGATGACAGTGGCAGGTCGAAAACAGGTTTTAACAATTGGTGCTTAAAGGAATTTGCTTTTATTGATGTCAACGGGTATTACAATAGGGTAGCCGAGCGCATTTAGGCATAACTGTGGGGTTTGGTTGAGCCCGAACGACACACAGTGACAGTTTTTTTTATCAGTTAATACGCATTCAATTATACATCACAATAACCTTATCAATCATACCATCACCATTAAAAAACAAATTTTCCACGGCATTTTTGCCGCTATCTGTATTGTGGTAATAAATGCTGATGCTGTTTACGCCGGTAAGCACTTCCAACAGCTCGAAATGCAGGTTAGGCAGTTTGCTCAGGGCGGTTTCCCAGTACAGCCTCACGTTGCTTTTGCCCGCTATGATGCCGCCGCAATGGGGGTATATTTTCAGGGCGTAGGGTGTTTGAATGCTAAAATCATCGGTGTAGTGTGCCATCAGCGTATCTAAATCCTGCTTGTTCCAGCAGGTTATCCATTCGGCGGCAAAACGGGCTGCAAATTGTTGGTCTATCATTGTTTATATTCAAAAAGTTTAAAATAAAGCGTTGGCCCAAAAGCAAAGGCCGGGCGCTACATTTCTTTTTACTAACGCATATAAAATTACCATTATTTGCGTTTAGTGTAACTTTAGCCGTTTAACTTCGTCCTATCAATACATCACCCAATAACAAATTGGGGCATCCTATGCGTAAAACATGCCCATTTTGACCCTCATTAAGCCCTATACTGATCAGCAGCTCCTGGATTTGATCAGGACGGACGACCGCGGTGCATTTACCGAACTGTACAATCGTTACTGGGATAAAACCTATGCCGTTGCCCTGCACCGCCTTGACGACGAGCACGAGGCCGAAGAAGTGGTACAGGAAGTGTTTTTAAGTATCTGGCAGCGGCGGGCTACACTACAGCTTACACATACGGTGGCTACTTACCTTGCTGTTGCCGTAAAATATAAAGTGATTAACCACCTGGCCAAACAATACCGCAGGCAATTGCAGCACGATGAACTTACCATGACATCGCCAATTGTTGCCGATAGCACTGCCGACTGGCTGTATGAAAAAGAATTGCGGCAACTGTTAGAGAAAACCATCAGCCAGCTCCCCGAAAAATGCCGCATTGTTTTCCTGCTCAGCCGCGACGAAAATAAAACCTACGCCGAAATTGCCGCCGAACTGAACATATCGCAAAAAACAGTAGAAGCACACATGAGCAAAGCCCTGCGCGAATTAAGGGAAACGCTGGGCGTATCGGCACCCGTACTGGCTCTCATATTGCTCAATGCAGACAGGTTTTTGTAGAACTTGGCAGTGATTTTAATATTTTAATGATTATTTTTAATTTATGATAGCTGTAAAACTATCACTCAAACAATTGATGGATGCTGTAAAGCAATTATCACCCTCCGAAAAACTCGAACTCAATGAGATGATTTGGAAGGATGATATGGCCATTCCCGCTGAACATCAAAAATTAGTTAAGGACAGGAAAAGCAAATCTGACGCAAACCCTGATCTACTGTTGGATTGGGAGACAGCATCCAAAAAGCTTGTTTCTTAAATGTCCCGTGCAAGGGATAAAACTTCGCAAAACGCTGAAGGGGCACTGACGTATATCGCATAGCGGCTACCACTCACCCCGCCCCCGATGCATCGGGGCGACCTTGCTCGGCTTCGCCGGAAAGGGGGTTTTGGAAATTATAACTACATAAATAACTAATTGTCAAGCAATTAAAACAAAGGCCCTCTTTCCACCTTAGGTGAAGAGGGGGTGGTCGGGCGTAGCCTCGACCGGGTGAGTCTTAGCCAGCGTTCAAGCGGACGTTTAGGTAAATTCCAATATGCGATAGGTAAATACGAAACCATGACAGCCTGTTTCTTTATTTTTAGGCAGCGCCTTAGCAATCTTTGCGCGAAATCAAACCCCTCATATTCCCTTAACTTACCCCCTCCCCTTCAAAATAAATTTCATTTCCCACTAAGGGTATCCGGCCCCGCCGTTGACTATATGTACAAAAGGTAGATATATTTTACGATGGAAAACAACACCTACGATATTAAAGAGCTTGCCCATAAGCTTGAAAACGGCACCATTACTCCCGAAGAAATGGCCTGGTTTGAGCAATGGTACCAGGGGTTTAATGATGAAGAAGTGTTGCTTGCGGGCAGCAGGCACTCCGGCACCAATGAACTTAAGGATAGCATTTTTAATGGTATTGCATCGCAAATGGAAGCGCCTGCACAACCAAAACGTAAGGTTGTTACTTTATGGCGTAACATAGCTGCTGCAGCGGCTATAGTGCTATTGGTTGCCTTTGCGGCCTTTTACAAAAACGCTATCCTGGATATTGTCGACCCGGTGAAACAGGTGGATTTATTGAGCCAAGCAGGCCAGCACAGGCAAATCAGTTTGCCCGATGGAACCCTGGTGTGGCTAAGCCCGTCGACCCACATTAGCTACCCGGATAATTTCAGGGGCGCACAGCGTTTGGTAAAGTTAGATGGTGAAGCCTTTTTTGATGTAAAGCACGATGCCAATCATCCCTTTGTTATTCAATCCGGTGCCATCAAAACCGTGGTGTTGGGTACCAGCTTTAACGTAAGGGCTTACGCCGATGCAAAAGCGGCCGAAGTTACCGTAGTAAGCGGGAAGGTGGGCGTGCTCACATCGGCAAGTGGCAAAAACCAGCGGCAAATCATAACGGCCAGGCAACGGGCGGTATTCAACAAAACTGACGGCTTGCTGGTGAAAGAAAGCTATCCCGATGCCGCAAAATTCCTTGGCCAGCGCAATGGTAATTATGATTTTGAAGGTGCATCAATGCAAACCGTTGCCGATGAACTTGGCAGGCAGTATGGCGTACATATAAACGTCGATCCGCGCATAGCCAATAGTTTATACTACGGACACTTAAACACCACACGCCTTATCGGCACCGAGCTTGATGTGCTTTGTACCGTAATGGACAACACCCGCTGGCAAAAAGCGGGCAACCAGTATTACATACGGGAAACTATAGCTAAACATTAACCTTTTGGCCCGGTAAATTACCGGGCATGAAAATCAACTCAAACCACGTAAGCTTTTTACCGGCTTACCCACATTTAAAAAACCTACACAAATGAATAAAACCAAACCCACATGGTTATCCATGTTGATTTGCGCTGTACTGCAAATACCTATCCTGTTCCGAACGTTACTTTGTGCCATCGTTTTATTGATAGCAAGCCAACAGGTTTACGCGCAAGGCCCATTGGATAAAGCTTTGACTATCAGCATAAATAATGAACCTGTTAAACAGGCCTTAGATAAAATAACCGCCGCCTGTGGTGTTAGGTTTACCTATAACCAAACCGTTGCCCAAAGCCCGGCAAAAATCAGCATCGATGCCAAACAACAGCCTTTGGGCGATGTATTAAAGCAGGCTTTTGCATCGGCCCCCTTCAGCTTTTCGGTGTTGGACCAGGACATCATGATTAAATATGATGCGGCCAAAATAAAAAAGTTGCCGGCCGCCGTGGCAGGCGGCAAATTCACCCTAAGCGGTACCGTTAAATCAAAACAAAGCGGCGAAACCATTATTGGCGCTACCATCAGGGTGCCCGATGCCAGCCAGGGCACCTCGAGTAACGAATACGGCTTTTATTCTATTACCCTGCCGGCCGGCAGCCATCAGCTGGCCATCAGTGCTGTTGGTCAAAAAAGCGCTTTTGTGCAGGTAGACCTGGCAGCTAACCAGCAGCTCAACATCAGCATGGATAATAACGAACAGGCCCTGCAGGAGGTTACCATCAGCGCCAAAGCACCCGGCACCCGCGATTTGGCCAGCCCGCAAATGGGGGTTGAACATTTAAGCGTTCAGGAAACTAAAAACATCCCGGTTTTGCTGGGCGAACGCGATATCATTAAAACCATACAGCTGCTGCCGGGCATCAAATCGGCCGGCGAAGGCAGCGGCGGCTTTTATGTGCGTGGCGGCGCATCTGATCAAAACCTGATACTGCTGGATGAAGCGCCTGTTTACAACGCATCGCATTTGCTGGGGTTCTTCTCAACCTTTAACTCCGATGCCATCAAAAACATCAGCATTTATAAAGGCGATATGCCGGCCCAATACGGCGGCAGGCTATCATCTGTGCTGGATATTAAAATGAACGAGGGCAATAACCAAAAGTTTGGTGTAAGCGGCGGCGTTGGGCTGATAGCCGCCCGGATTAATGTGGAAGGCCCTATTCAAAAAAACAAATCGTCGTTCCTTATCTCGGCCCGTCGTACTTATGCGGATGCTTTCCTGGCTTTCTCCAAAGATTCTATCGCCAAAAAAAGCCAGCTGTATTTTTATGATATCAACGCCAAGGCCAATTATATCCTGGGCGATAGGGACAGGATCTTCTTATCCGGTTATTTTGGTAAAGATGTACTGAAGGCCAGCGATATAGCAGGCATTAACTGGGGCAATACCACCGGCACCCTCCGCTGGAACCACATTTTTAACAGCCAGTTATTTTCAAACACTTCGGTTATTTACAGCGACTATGATTATAAGATCAATATTAAAGAAGATGTAAACCAGTTCCAGATTTTCTCGCAGATAAAAGACCTTAACCTGAAGGAAGACCTGCAATACTATGCCGGCGATAAAAACACCATCAGCTTTGGCTTTAACGCCATTTACCATACCATTAAGCCCGGCGAAATATCGTCGACAGGCAACTCAGGCATTATATCGCAAAGCCTGCAAAACAGGTACGCGTTCGAAAATTCGCTGTATGCTACCAATACCTGGAAAGCATCTGATCGTTTTAACCTTACTTATGGTGTACGCCTGTCGGCCTTTACCATCCTGGGGCAGGGCGATTATTATACCCTTGATGCCGATGGCAATATCACAGGCACAAAACACTACTCCACAGGGCAGGCGGTTAAAACCTATGTTAACCCCGAGCCACGCATCGCGGCAGCCTATTCATTGAATGACTATAGTTCGGTAAAGGCATCGTATGCACGTAATGCGCAAAATTTGCACCTTATTTCCAACTCCAACTCGGGTTCGCCAACGGATAAATGGGTGGCCAGCACCAACATTATTAAACCCGAACTGGCCGACCAGCTTTCGGTAGGCTATTACCGCGATTTTAGCGACCATAAATATGAGTTTACCTTTGAATCCTATTATAAAAAGCTGCAAAACCAGGTTGATTACCGTAACGGGGCCAATATTTTTACCAACCAGCCTATTGAAACCCAATTGCTTTATGGCAAAGGCCGCGCTTATGGCGCCGAGCTGCTGCTTAAAAAGAAAACCGGCCGCTTAACAGGCTGGATAAGCTATACCCTGGCCAAAACCGAACGCCAGATTGATGGCATTAACAACAACCAGTGGTACAATGCCCGGCAAGACCGCACGCATGACCTGGCCATTGTTGCCATGTACAAAGCCACCGAAAAGTGGACTTTATCGGCCAATTTTATATACTACACCGGCGACGCGGTAACCTTCCCCAATGGCAAGTACCAGGTAGATGGGGCCAATTACTATTACTATACCAGCCGTAATGCCGACAGGATGCCGGCCTACAACCGGCTTGACCTTGGCGCAACCCGCCAGCTAAAAAAGAGCAGTAAATTTGAGTCGGATTTAACTTTTAGCCTGTACAATGCCCTGGGCAACCACAATGCCTACCGCATTTATTTCCGCAATAATAAAGACGATGCCAGCCGCACCGAAGCCGTGAGGACAACCCTGTTCACTTTTGTGCCTTCCATTACCTATAACTTTAAATTTTAATTGTATGCACACCACTATAAAATATATGATACCCGCCCTGTTTGCCATAGCGCTATGCTCGTGCGAAAAGGCCATTAACCTGACACTTAAAGATACCACGCCCCAATACGTTGTTGAAGGCGTGCTCACCAACGAAACCGGCGGGTGCAAAGTAACCCTGAGCCAAACCAAAAACTTTACCGATAATAACGATATAGTAGGTATTGATGGCGCACAGGTAACCATTACCGACGATAATACCGTGTACCCGCTTACGGCATCGGGCGGCGGTATTTATAAAAACAACACCCTGACAGGGGCCTACGGCCATATTTATAAACTGAATGTGCTGGTTGCGGGCAAAACATTCACATCAACCTGCGCCATGCCCGCACTGGTACCACTGGATAGCATTTACCTGGTAAAAAGCGACTTTGGCAACAACAAGGATGGTAGCATCCGTAAATTTGTAACCGTGAAATACCACGACCCCGTGGCTACCAAAAACTACTACCGTTTTGTGCAATATGTATACAACCGCAAAGAAGAATCGGTACTGCTGGATAACGATGAATTTACCAACGGCCAGGAAGTAAACACCCGCCTTAATTTCGACAACAATAACGACGACCCGGCCCGCGACATCCGCCCGGGCAACCAGGTAACCATCGAGATGCAAAGCATCGACCCGGCCGTGTACAAATACTTTTTTAGCCTTACCACATGCGCCACCGGCGATGGCAATAACGCCGCACCGGCCAACCCACTTAGCAACGTTACCGGCGGCGCGCTGGGCTATTTCAGCGTACACCCAATTTCAAGGAAAACACTAACCGCGCCGTAATGGGGCGTGGGGTGGTAGCGGGCTCAAAACTACTGCTGTTTAACGCGAGCTCGAACAAACCCCCTAACCGCCCTGCACACAATTTTTTTGACTTTTGAATTTTTACTTTTGACTTAACAGAGCGTTCCCCCCGCTGATAGAAGCGGCGGTCAGGCTTTTCGTTACAAGTCCTCGCTTTGCCTTTGCCGCCCCGGCCTACACACGCTGTGGGCTTTTCACTGCAATCCTTAACGCGAGCTGTGGGTATATAAAAACACCCGGATGCAATTGTACATCCGGGTGTTGCATATTTATTGTTGGCATACAGCGAAAATACTGTAGTTATAAACTACGGGCATAGCCGTTCGAAGGTACTGTCATTAAAAACAAATTTATTTCGATAATATTTTCATTTAACTTTGCCTTGCGAAAGAAGGCATACGGCGATCATTCGACGGATGACTATCTTGTGCAGCCTGGCTTTTG
>Ga0307515_10008023_pt1 | contig 20704 bp, 7 predicted proteins | sample 17_EM_MG_FD_194513 | JGI IMG/M metagenome (GOLD analysis project Ga0307515, IMG submission 194513) | Populus trichocarpa ectomycorrhiza microbial communities from riparian zone in the Pacific Northwest, United States - 17_EM | ecosystem: Host-associated > Plants > Roots > Unclassified | place...
AGCTTCGCTGGGGGTAATAACCACCACCAGAATCTAATTGATGGCCACGAAGAAATACCATAATATTCAAGGTTCAAACAAGAATTAGTCCTTTGATTACCCCTGCCATGCTGACCATGAGAAAGTATTTTCAATTTTTTCACTATGAACTTTGGACTGCACTCTTTATTGGGCTGGTTTTTTAAATACATTTTTTAAACAAAAAACAATTTTTCTATATTTTTATTTTAAATTAATATTTTTTGATATTTTTAAATTATTTTATGTATGAATAACAAAAATATTTTAAAAAAATAAAAAATAATATTATTTTAATATATTTTCAAATAAAAAACCAGATCACTACCGAATATTTAATCTCATCGTAAAAACCACATCAGAAAATCATCTTAGAGGCTACAACTTCCTCAGGGACATACAGAATGGTCTCTACTGAACAAAATTTTGCCTCTCCACAGACTGCTCCAGGTTAGCAAACACCCACCAGAAGTGTTGACAAGATGATCGTGCTAAGGCCCGAATGGCAATCAGTGAGCCATGGAAGGAAGAATGTAACAATGTTTTGGCTTAAATGGTTGCGGTTTAAAGAACTAGTAATGTCATAAAAGTTGAAGAATGGAAGGACCAATCTTCTTTGCATCATTACAGAAAATAAATTTTACAAGGTAGGAAATACGAAGGACTACCTCTATGAATCAAATCCTTTATAATACACACTTACAATTTCATGGATGAGAAGAAAAAAGGGAAGAGCATAGAAACCAAAAAAATAACCTCAGTGTCTCAAAACCGAACCTCCGTCTTCTGCACTGATGAAATATGGACTTGTGAGAGAACCATGCGAAACAAGGCCGAACAATTCCTACTTGCACCAAGGAGGTCACCAGTCAACACCTTTATATCCTTCATGAAGGTAAACTCAGTTTACACCAGTCAGAGCTCTCAACCAGCTGCAGTGGCCCGAGGACTTGTCCCGCTGGCAATGGCAACAGATGAGATGAACTTCGAGACAAGCACAGCTTCATTGCTTACAACCTTAGAGGTCGCCACATCTTCCAAGCACTTCCAAGTTAAATCTCTTTTCTCCCGTGTCTCCATCTGTTTGACTTCATCTTCTTCAAATTTGACCAAGCATTCATCAAAAATTTCTTGATCAGCGTCTGAGAATATCTTCTTGACATTCAGGGTCAAACTCTGAACAGCTTGGTTCCAATGCCCCCTTGTATTTCTCTCCAAAGCTGGGAAGATTATAGGCAGTATCACTCTGCGATTCTGCGTGATCAAATTTCTTATGTGATCATTGTTCCACAAAAACAAAGTACGTTCTGCAACCTGCCACAATACCAGATTCCATATGAACAACCCAAAGTTCAAATCCAAATCCTTCAGATGGAGCAGAAATTTAGTTAATAACAGGGCAAATAATATGTAAATCCATATGATTCTATCAATATAGATTTCAGCAAGCCAGCGTAAGCTCTAAAGTGAAAATATCTACTACAATGGATGTGAAACTCGCTGCACGCATGCTGGAGTGAGTCTCACTCCAGCATCCTTCATTTCTTCATAATAAAACCTCAATATAATACACATGCAGATTTGAAAACTGAAAAGCATGCTTATTGTGCTAAAACTTCAGCAAATACATCAATGACGAAAGACAGATCATAGCAAAACCACGAGTGATTTGCACTTCAAGAAAAACCAGACAGTAGAAGCTTCCTCAAACAAGGCTAAAGGTGAAAACCATATTCACGGCACAAAATACTCTTTACATCCTCTACTACAATACAAATGCTGAACTTTCAGCATCTAGACATTCAACATATTTTCAGAGAAGTCCATTGCCTTTTTCTTCCAACCATTGCCCCACCTGGAAGCATAAAATTACAGTGGGAGTGCAGAACAACACATACCTGTAATCATAATGATAATGCAAATGTATAGAAATGATTTTGTCGCTTGTAAATTGTTAAAAATAATTTAGCTTCTCGGCCTCATTAAGTGTCAAAATTATCTATTAGTGCTCATAAGATAACCATTTAATTGAGGGGTTTTGACAAGAAAAGAGAGGTAAAAAAAATTTACATGGCCATGTGGGTAGTTCCATGAAAAGGCATCTGTAAGGTGGACACTTGAGCTAGCCTTTTTTTACTTGGAGTGCTGCTATAGGGAAGATTATTATGGTGATAGCATAATCACAAAGAAACATACTACTATAGAGTGGTGATGTGTGAAAGAGATGTGAGGATCTGATAGAGGATATGGTGGAGAATATAGAAAGGCAACAATGTAAATTAATATTTGATTATTTACAAATTTTAATGTTGTATGATCATTCTAGATTTTTATTATTAAATTCAGAAATATTAGCATTTATTATTTAGAAATTAAAAATTCCCAAATAATCAAATAATTAATATTATACCTTCTGCAGTAGCTAAGGAGTTATGGTTGCGAGATTTCTTTTAGAGTTGGATTTGTTGAATTATGTCTAAATCAGAGACACAAGTTCCTAGGCATGGCAGGGGACAGCAGGGGCACTTGTGAAAGATGAGAAGTGGAGAGCTATTGTGTTATTCATTTCATGTACTATTGGCGTGAACAAAATGTCACCATTATGGAGTGGAACTCCCATCATAAAGACATTAGCTCAAGTTGTAAGGCCCTTGTACAGAAGGATGCTTCCATAATACCTACTTTTTTTTCCATTATCATGGAAAGTATCTCTAGACTTTTCAATTAACCTCATAATGGTAAGTTACGCTTCTCGTTGATTTTATCTCAAGGGGTAATCTTATATACTTCCCATGAGCTGAGTGCACCCCTAAGTTTATCTCAGAGAGAAAAATCATGGCACTTTACACAGCCTTCTTGATTTGGATATCAAATAGCAAATTAAATACAACAATGGAGTCTTGAAAGAGCATATTGAACCCTTTAAGGTATTGAATACTTAGTCACATGAGAAGAGGATACCTATCAAAGATGCATGATAAGAAAAATATGGCAAATGACGTGGAAAAGAAAAGCTTATTCTGTTAGATCCCTTTATGATTTCACAATATTTGCACATGTTAATTCTTTATTACATGGAAAACCCAAGAGCAAACAAAGTTATCAATGGAATTGCATGTTTTTTAAACCAAGACAGATGTCTACACCTCTCTTCATCAATATCATAAACCCAACTTGTACAATTCAGTGCAGAAAAATTACCGCAACCAAGTAAGCACATAAATGCAGAAAAACACAAATCCCTTGTAAAATACTGAAAATCCACAAATTTCTAACTTATTACGAAGTGATCACAAAGATATCAAACTCTCAATTTTATACACACACATAAAAAGTGGTAGAAATACTAGGTGATAATCTACACGTGCAACTATCCAATTTGGAATTCATATATCCTCATGAAAATTATTAAAAAATCATCTAATGTGAGATGGAAAAAATATTAAATTAAACAAGTTTCAGTTGCAATGAAATGAAATGAAATGCAAGAATGATCAGTAATTACAAATATAATGTCAATAATGAGATGATAAATGAACTTACTAAGCAGCAGCAGCAGAAACAATAAAACAGTAGAAGCTAAAAAAAAGGCTTAATATTTTATCAACACACAAACACAAAAATAATAACCATTCTAAACCCAGTACCTGAAAATGTGAGCTGTTGAGGCAGCGACCAATTTGATGGAACAAAGGGACCATGCACCGCTGAAACTCTGCTGCCTGAGTAGCCTCTAAAACTTCCTCCAACTCACCAAGAAACATAACTTCCTTGGAACTATTAGTCATGGGCCAATACTTCAACAGACCTCGGACTACAGTATCAGCCAGCTTGAAATCTTTCTCCACAAATTGAGTTATACAATATGACAGTTGCTGATGATACATTGATACACATTTTGGCTTGTGAAGTGGAATTAAGGCACGGAGAAGGAAAAGCTTGTGCTCTTCCTTCAATGGCAAAGCAAACCCATTAATAATGCTGCCCAATATCTCAAGCATTTCTGCAATCCCGTTATGCCTCTCTGTCTCGAAAATGAATATGTAAAAGATATTGTTGATAGCTTTTCTAATGAATGGTCGATGTACCATGAACTTTCCATAAATACGGTGGAGTATCGTCTTCAAATACTCCCTCTCTCTTTGGTCTTCAGAATCAAATAAGTCCAGCAATCTCAACACAAATGAATGGTCAATGTATCTCTTGGCGAGCTTGGCATCAGTCTCTGATGAAGCCACAAATCTAAGCAGAAAATCATACACAATCTGAAGATGAGGCCAAGCAGGCTCCATAGCTGGTTCTTCATCTTCAGGGTCAAACATTTCTAGAATCTTTTTATCATGGTTCATAGATGGAAGTGTTCTAAACAAATTGGCTGCCACCATCCTCGTAATTTCTTGCATTGCAATCTCATTGAACTTTGAAGTAACAGTTGAAATATAATCAAGAAGCTCATGCAAAGTCTGCCTCTTAATGTCCTTCTCTTTAAGATTCTTAGAAGGATCACTAAAATCAAACACAACGCAGCACATATTCAACTTCTTCATAAAGAGATTATGCTTCTCCGAGTTAGGAACATCACGAAAGCTAGGCAATGCCTCATAAACCCCAGAAGTCATCAAAGGATCCAATTGAGGAGCTGACTTTTTCCCTTGATTCCCCTTGCTATTCGGCACCAGGCTCCCATTGTTCAAGCGTGAAGCGCCCGAACTCGGATTCAAAGATTTGGACGAATTGGAAGAGAGCTTTGAGTTGCTAATGGAACTGGGCCCATTAGATGAGTTCAAGGACGAGTAGGCATGGAGTCCACCGTCATTGTTTGAATCGTTACTGGATGGTTTTGAGGGTTTTCGAGGTAGCTTACCCAATATCTGTTTGATCATATCTGTTGCTAAGCCAAAACCTAAGCCCTAACCCTAATCCTAATGTATTCCCAGCAAAAAAAAACCGAAGCTTCCACCTTGAAAACACCTCAAAACTAATCCATTTTTCACAGCTAGGCAACAGAAGCCTAATCAAATTTGTACATTTAAAAAAGGCTATCCATGTAAGACTCTTAAAATTCAAATTCCTACCTCAGGATTCATCAACAAATCAGGGGGAAAAAACCCACTTGAGGAAATTTCATATGCAGAGGGGGAAATTACTTACATTGATGACATGAACAGAGAGATCTGAGAAAACCCTAGAAATTTGATCTGAGATTGATAAACCCACAATTTGATTTCAGAAAGAGGGGGGGAAAACAACATGAACAAGATTATCAAATAAAAAAAAAGTCAAATTAAAATTTTATGACAGGAAAAAATAGGAAAGTGGGAGTTGCATTTATAAAAATAGTCAGATTTTTTTGTTCTTTGTTTCTTGCTCTGTGTGCCAAGTTTAGGAAAGGGTAAATTTTAGATTAGCCCAAAAACAAAAACATAAGAATTGAAACTCCGGACTGAACCCAGCCCGGCATGCTTAGCCGCAGCCTAACTCGGATCCAGTTTTACAATCAATAATTTTTTATTTTTTTTTTGAACTGGTGTGATTTTGTTAAAAATTTAGATTAACTTTTATTGGAATTGATTTGGTTAAAACTAAGTAAAAAAGAACACATTAATTATTTTTAAAAAATAAATTTAGATTAATATATTTCAGATCTTGCCACAGGTTGATTCCAAAATAAATTTAATAATTATTTTTTTTTGTTTTATATTTTATTTTGTTAATAACTATTTTTAGATCCTTTCTTCTTTTTCTAAATTATTTATTTTTAATGAATTTATCTTTTCTAACCTCATCATGTATTTTGCACAAGTGGGTAAAGGATTACAATGAAACCCATTATCTAATGTCTTTCATATGAGGTTGACTTTTTCATTTGACTAACTTCTCCTCCCATCTAAGTCATCATATGATATTTATTTGTTAGATTTCTTTTTTTGATTAAAATCAATCCACTTTGTCTTTTATTTTTTTAATGAATATTGTTAAATTTCTTACCTTCTTGGATTCACTCGACAATTGACATTCCTTTTCATTTTTACTATTTTTTTTTTATGAAAATCACTAGTACAAATTTATTTTTATTGTTTAGGTGGAGTTGAATTTCTCATGGTTATTAAATTTGATTGACTTGGTAGATTGATTTAAAAAATTAAAGATTCAAAGTATGACTTAGGTTGGATTTTTAGCTAAATTAAATAAGATATTGATTCAAACAAACTTGTTTGATCCTATCAAGTTTTAGTAACCTGGTTGATTGACAAACCCAAACCGAACCTGGTTGAGTAAAACAACATGAATAATTTAATAAAAACAGTTGATAAAAGCTGACCCCATGATCCAAAGGTTAATCGGGGAGCAAATAACTTGGGTTTTTTTCCAAGTTAGTCTCTGGATTGGGTTCGATAATTTTAGAATTTCTTTCCTAATATTGCAAATGCAAAATTGGATTTTATACTAATTTTGTTGATATGTATGGTAATAATGATATTAACTAGTGGAATTTAAGATCCAGTTACAATTTTTTAAACATAAATAAATAAAGATTCTCTTTTCTTTTTAAGTACTTTTATTAGTTTTGAAATTATAAGTTGACACAAATAAAGTTAAAACTCGAGATCTTACTCTTTTCTTATTCTCTACAAGTCCTGATGAACTATAAGTTCATCTCCCTTAACAAAAAATAAAAAATATTTCATGAAAGCTAGCCCCCTCAACCTCATTAACATCTATTATCATGAACTCTTAACGAGCTTACAAACAAGCCCCTTAAGGATAGGAAACCACTCTCTTATCTTTTCTGAATTATTGTTTGATACATGGAGCAAAAACCATGTCAAAACCCATGTCACATATTTCCTTCTCTCTAAAGGAATGACATGCTCTTCCAAAAATGTTGTAATCGCTCTCACTTATACTATCTCTCATACTCTTGTTAATACTTATACTACTTGGGGATGTGGCCTCTTCTCCATCCTTGTCCAATCATATCCAAGTTTTTTTTTCTTTATTATTTTAAGCTAAAAAATGATAAATCTAAAAGGCATTCCTTCTTTTAAGTTGATTGGGTCAAGATGAGATACATGTAGTTAAATTTGATCAGTGAAAAAAGGTTACATGTAATTTGTCATCACTAGTTATATCAACAAAAAATAGCTAAAGCATATGATAAGAAAGTCAGACCTAGGGTATTTTATGAAGGAGATCTAGTGCTGAGAAAGATCTTACATCTACCGGGAGAAGATTAGAGTAAGTGGGCACCTAGTTACGAAAACCCATATATAGTGAAGAAAACATTCTTTAAGAGAGCTTTGTTTTTTACAAGAATGGATTGAGATGACTTGCTTAGGCCTATGAACTTTTGACTCTATAAAGAAATACTATGCGTAGTCTACTAATATTCTTTAAATCAATAAAGTTTGGATATTCATTCACATTACATCTTGTATATTTTGCAAATGATCTCTAAAGGCTCAACGAAAAAAAACTCTTTTTCAAAAATCATTCTCTTAAACAAAGGTTTTCAAGATTGGACTTTGACTAATGATTTTAAGAAAAATCAATGATCTGTTAAGAGCAACAATTCACCTAGCAAGTCCTTAGGAGATGGCTAAATACCCAGAAACCCAAAGGAATGACTTAATTATCAAAGTTTGCTATGTAAAAACTACATGAAAGAAAGACAATAAAGTTTTCATGAGTCATGAACTCGCAAAACAATTCCGTGCAAATCACTATGGTAATGAAATCAAAATTTATCAATCCTAATTAATCTTTCTTGAAATGAGAAAAGGCTATTTTTGATATCCACTAAAGATGAATATGTCCTTTGTAGTCCTAATTTAAGATGATGTGTTTTTTTTCCTTTGTAAAATAACATTAGCTAAGATCACATCCCATATTTGGGGCAAGTATTAGAAAATGATAAGAAAGAAGGTATTTGAGAATTTCCACTAACGATGAGAAACTGGTCAGAAAACACAAAAAAAAGATAGAATACTTGTGAACAAAATCCATGAGATCTTGATTGAGGACGCAGAATAGAAAAGTCCAATAACCCTAAAAAGAAAAAAAGGCTTTGATGAACAAAGCAAAAGCTTCTCCTGTTGAAAAGACACACGAGTATCTAAAAACCAAGCAAAAGCTTCTCTTGTTGCTTCGATGAACAAAGAAAAGGAAAATCATTAAGGAACTCGCAAATGGAATAGAAAAAGGCATTGGTATTGGTATCTTGATATGAGCAAATAAAGAGATTTCAGAAAAGAAAAGCCGATTAGGTGTTCGATCAAAGGTTTATAGTGAAAAGAAAAACCCGGAAAGATCCCTTGTCTCACTTCTAAAAATGAAGGTATTTGATAGCATAACATATGCTAGAAGAATAGGAAAAAAAAATGAAAGGGCATAAAGGAGTGAAAGTGATCCTAGACCCATAAAATCCCTCAAACATTATTTGAGCCCATGAACTCCTTTTCTTATTAGCTATAAAACTCGGTCTTTATTACGTGTCTTGAAAAGTTTATTCTAATCGAGCAAGCAGGAAAAACTAATAAATAATGCTCTCAAAATATAAAGAACCATTTATAAGAGTCATGATAAAGTGAGTAACTATTCATCTTTGTTCACGTTGAGAAAATCCAAACACAAAACTTCAAACAAGTATTTGATCTTTTTTGAACTCAATACAAAATGAGGTCGTCTTCTATACCAAATCACCATACTAAAATATCTTCTTCAAAAACCAATACAAGTTATGAGAGTTGCAAGAACATTGTTATGTAACATGACATTGAAAAATCTCAGGTTTTGAAAAAGACAAAGTAAATCTTGTGAAGTCTTTGTTAGGGACCCTAAAAAAAAACAAAGCATGTGTCATGAGTATTTGAAACAATCATTAAAAAAAACAGCAACGTTGTCTTAAAACAAAGAGTTTTAATTCATTCCCAATTAGAAGAAAAAAAAATATGATACCATTCACCATGACCTAAATACTCACAAAATAAGAAGGCTACAAAGACGGCTCGACACTCATGATTAGAAAGTAACTTGCACGGACTTGCCCGAGTAAACTGGAAGGGTGAGCCAGTAAAAGCGACCATCTTAGAAATTATAACCGTTAGCAATAAGAAAAAAAAGAGATTGTGAAGAAATAGGGGGCTATATTTCAAAAGGCATGTATTGCATATGGTTTAACCTCAACTTTGAAATAGTGTTGGCGCGAGATTCACCAATCAAGAAGAAAGGCAGTGGAATCTGCATAGGTGAATGGAAGCTAAGAAATGGCAAAGACATCCCATCTATAAGGTGTGAATAACTCAAGTTATAAAACTATAGTTCTAAAACCCGACTCGACTCAGCAGGTCAACCCGGGACTCGGCTGACCCGGGGCTGGAATCGGAACGAGTTTAAGAAAAAACCAGCCAGGGATTTGGCTCGGCAAAACCCGGTCAACCCGAATGGTTAACCCGGAACTTGTAAGACCCTGGTAAACCTAGATGAGACCCAGTTGTTTACATATATATATATAACATCATTGTTTTAGCCTTTTACTGTCAAACTATTTGCAACATGAAGACAGAAAACCTAAACTCTTCAATCTGCAAAGCCATATCAGTTGCAAAAAAGAGCAGAGGAATTTAAGCCACACGCAAAAGACTTTAAGGCAAGTCACACCAGGTTTTGTAAATAAAGTAAGTAAAAAGATCAGTCAGTCATTGCCTATTTTTCTTTGCTTCCTCCTCAAATCTTAAAATCTTCTCGGCATGCAATGGGGAGAGAGATGCTAACGAGATGCTGCTAGAGTTAGAAGGTGCAAAACCGACAGATCCTGGGTTTTGGGTAATACACAAAACCATTTGTTGTTACATGTTTCTCTTCAGTTTTGTGTTCTTCATTGCTTGATTCTTCCAAGTAAAACAGTATGATGGCTATTAAATCATCAATGGATCTCCGTTGTGGCTTTCTAGCTTTTCTAGTTTCTGGCTTTTTTTTGTTATTAATTTGTTGTCATTTAATTACCTGGGTAATTCATTTTTCCTGAATTAGTTCTCTATCTGCATCTCCCCAGTTTTAGGCAAACTAGTCTCAGAACATTTTCTGATCCGCCATACATGTTTTAAGAAGCCATCAAAATTGGTCACTTCAATTGCTGGTTTTTGTTTATATTGCATAAAGGTGCAAAAGTAGTAATGCAAGTCCTCTTCAATGGAACAATCTAAACACGAAACAAGGGGATCTGAACCATTAGGAGCTTATCATAATTTCTATTTATGTCTTCAGCAATAAAAGCCTGCATTATGCAGAATATATAAGATCTAGTTAATAATTTGTTATTGTTCAACATGTACATATTGATGAAAAAGAAAAATGACTAAACACTAAGATTGCAAATGCTTGAAGCTGCTGGTAAAACATTGCATTGGAATTCTTTTTTTTTGTTGAACCGGGTTAACCCGGGTCAACCCATCTTACCCATGACCCGATCATTATACTGAGTCAACCATCGGGTCAGGTTTAAAAACTATGCATAAAACAAGGCATTCGTTTAAAGAGTTTACTCTTGGCGAGTATTTTGTTTTGAATTTCGTTTTAGATCTCATTATTTGAAATTTGAAAAGGGTAGGCCATCCATGAAAATAGGCCAATTTTTAAATTTTAAAATAGGCAGGTTGCCGGTAAAAATAGACCAATTTCAAGGAAACATGAAAGCTTGCTGAAATTATTTTTGGAATTTAAAAAAGGACAAGTCACCTATGAAAATGCACCAATTTTTTAATTTCAAAATTGGTTGGTCGCTAATGAAAATAGACCAATTTCAGAGAAACATGGAGGTTGCTGAAATTCTTTTTAGAATTTAAAAAAGGATAGGTCACCCGTGAAAATAGAACAATTTTTTAATTTCAAAATGAATAGGTCATCTATGAAAATAGACCAATTTCAAGAAAGCATGGAGGTTTGCTAAAATTCTTTTTAGAATTTGAAAAAGGTTAATCATGAAAATAGACCAATTTTTAAATTTTAAAATGAGTAGGTCACTTGTGAAAATAAACCAATTTTAAATTTTAAAATGGGCAAGTCACCTGTGAAAATGGACTAATTTTAAGGAAGCGTGAGGCTTGCTGGAATTCTTTTTAAAATTTGAAAAGGGATAAGTCACTCATGAAAATAAACCGATTTTTTAATTTCAAAATAGGCAGCTCATCTATGAAAATAAACCAATTTCAGGGAACAATGGAAGTTTGTTGAAATTCTTTTTAAAATTTGAAAAGGGATAAGTCACTTATGAAAATAAACCAATTTTTTAATTTCAAAGTATACAACTCATCTATGAAAGTAGACCAATTTCAAGGAACAATGGAAGTTGGCTGAAATTCTTTTTGAAATTTAAAAAAGGGTAAGTCACCATGAAAATAAGCCAATGTTTTAATTTTAAAATGGACAAGTCGCCTGAGAAAATAGACCAATTTCAGGAAAACATGAAGGCTTGCTGAAATTCTTTTTTGAATTTGAAAAGGGGTAGATCACCTATGAAAATTGATCAATTTTTTAATTTTAAAAGGGACGGGTTACCTGTGATAATAAAACCATTTTCTTTTAAAAAGCAAAATCTTTGGAATTCCAAGATGGGTGAATCACCAAACAAGTCTGATAGACACTTTGTTTCACAAGTTCACTATGCAAAATCTTGATGAGATTTTGCTTCATGACCATTGTAAAGAAGAAGCATTTGTTGTTATCTAATTTTAACCCTACAAAAAATCAAGAAAATAAAAAATAAAAAATAAAAAATAAAAAAGAAAAAAAGAAAATCCAAAATACAAGATGATATACATAAAGAAAGCCTAGAAGATTGTCCAAGTTGGTGGTGAAGGACTAAAATGAAAAAAAGTTGGAGGACTAAAATATATAAAATTGACAACTAAATTCTGATTGACAAAGAGCCTCATTAGTGAAAAAAACAAATTTAGGTAAATAAATACAAATTCGAATAGGTAAGGACTTAATGAGAATTTTAAAAGGTTTAATTAATCTTATTGGGGACTTGATTGCAAGGAAAATTAGTTTTTGGAGTCAATTTGGGTGTTAATTGGAAAAATCAAAGGCATAAGTGTAAGAATATTATAGTTTGATGGGTAATTAGGGACTTGATTGAAGAAATCCAAAATTAAAGACCAAATTTAAAAAGGCGCATGATTGTAGTGACCGAAATTGATTAAACCAGGGGTCAAATTGAAGAAAATTAAAAGTTTGATGGTTGATTAAGGGTCCAAGACCACAAATCAAAAACTAAATCTAAGATGAAAATGGCACTGAACTTTGGGGCTGATGATTGAGTTTGGAAGGGTGAAATTGCATAAAATTAAGAGTTTAAGAAGCAATTATGGGTGCAATTAGAAGAAATTAGAAGAACATGGACTAAAGTGAAAATTTTCAGATCCCAATTAAAAACCCTAATTTCTAGGGTTTAACATAGACGGCGTGTCGTTCAACCATTTTTTAGCTTTTTCTTGACAGTTTTGGTTGACCGAGTAAACACTATCAAGCGAGTGAATGTGACGTCTCCAACCACCTCTATAGTTGTAACTACCACCATTCAACTGAGAAACACTCCCTCTACAAAGATCAACTACTCTCATCAAACATTTACATCCTATTTTATTCAAGGAACTCAACAATATCTTGTCCCTAATTAACCATCACTGTATTTTTAGATTCTTGGTTGATTGAGTTGGCTCCTTTAAATGAATGAATGTGAAGCTACAGACCTCTAAATTGAGCAAGAATGGATCCAACCCAAATGTATGTTTCTCCTTTACCAAGTTCAGGTCTCTAATGATGTTTACATCAGAGTTGCTCTGACGAAACCTCGAAATTAGTTTACTAAATTAGTCTTAACTAAGATACCAATTTGTGCAAAACCATTTAATTTTTTTGTGTATTCATATGTAAATTCTTAAAGGGTTCTTATCAAAGGTCATAAATCTTTCATCCAAAATCATAAGATGAGGGATGCATGCCTTTGTCTACAAACAAAAGAAAACCACCTAGACAAATTTGTTATAAAACCACCATCCTAAAACCATTGAAGAGCAGAGGTTCCTGTTGTTAACATTTGTCTAGAACTCTTTCATTTTGATCAAAGGGCTAAGTTTTGATCCATCTATGTTTGAATCCATCAAGAACCCTGGCAAAACCCTATAATTAACCCCTGGAAAATGAAAAAAAAAAGGAAAAATATAGAGAAACACACTATGAAAAGATCCTGGTGTGAAGGTTCAAGAGCCTAACATAGAGGGTTTAACAAGCTTTGGAAGGAAAAGATTGTGAAAGGGAAAAAAGGAAAGAAAAGAGAAGGAAAATAACAGTTCATAGCCAGCAAGCTTGAAGAAAGTATAACCATGTAAAAGTTCAAGTGTGGAGTCCATGTGACCTGCCTATTCATGTTTTCTTAATGTTTAAACCTCTTTTGATGTTGTTTGAGCTTATCAAGCATTTTTTTGTTTGATTTTGGTGCTTGAATAATCTAATATTTTTTAGCAGAGTTTGTTTTTTTTTTCTTGTTTTAAAGATGTTTTAAATTGCTCGAGCTTTCGTTATGATAGTTTGTTTTAGTTTTAGTCAATAATGAGTTAGATAGGCTTGCACTAAAAGCATGATTTTTGGTTTTGATACTTATTTGATTTTGTGTTTTTAGCCCAATAGCATGTTGATGATGTATTTGAGATGTTTTGATTGGTTTTTTAATCTCTTTTATAATAAAACAGTAAGTTGCTTTTGTTTATGGGTTAAAGATTTTAGAAGCATGATAATCAATTTGATATCTTTTAGTGTAAGTTCATGGTTCATACAAGTATGTTTTGGCATATAAATGTTAAAAATGTCAAGTTTTGAATCCAAATAGCATGAATATGTTTGTTGTTTAGCTTCGGCAATTTTGAACTTTGAAACTTCATGCATGTTATTGATGATTTAATATTATTTGTTAGTTCTTTTGATTTAACTATGCTTAATATTGGTAATGTGGTTTCGGAGGACCAAAAGCAACATGTTTTAGAAGTCTAAGAGGCTAGTTCTAGGTTTAACAGTAGGTTGGGACTGAGTTCTTGGGTTTCATTTCTTCATGTTCTTAGGAAGAACATTGTCTTGACCTTATGATTTGGCCCAGCTTTGGTCCAATGTTTTACACTAAACTATTTAGGCAACTTGACTAGTATATAATCTAGGGTTTATTTGTATCAATAACAAGTTTTTAGGTGTTTTAATCCTAGGATTTTGGTTTTGAACCAAAACCTATTTTGACAAAAAAACAAAAAAACATATTGATTCTTTAATAATCTATGTGAATGGATGCTAGATTATGAATCCTTACATGATTTTGAATAAAACCCTACCCTTGATTGCATGAAAACTTGTCTGGATTGAGATTTGTGTTTGCTGAGTTCATGATGAATGTTCTTTGTGTTCTTTATGATTTGAGTGTTTGATCCCTTTTTTTGTGAAAATGTTTATGTTTTGTGTTAATTTTCAACTTTGGTTTTGTTTTGGTTTAGTTTTGGGTCAAACCTTGGTTTTTGGTTTCGTTCATGATTGAACTAGTGTCTTTGGGTCTACCCGTTTGGTTTTATTTTGGGTCAAACACTTAAAGCTTTGTTTGTATGAACAACTTTTTGTTAAAGGTTTTTTTATTTTCCCTAAGAGGGTGTTTAGCAGACACACTCTCAAGTCCAATTGGCAATTTTCTAGGGAAAGAAAATATAGTTTTGTCAAACATGACCTTACAGAAATACATATTAATAAAAAAAAACTAAAAAATAATTTTTTCTTGTTGCATACGGCCCAATCCGTACAAAAATTGCATTTTATTTATCAAAAGGAGAGAAAAATGTTTTTAACATTGTTTTAGAAAATTTGTGTTTTTGTTTTTGCAAAAAAAATTTTGAATTTACAATAAGTTTGTAAAATTTCTTAAGTATTTGGCCAATATTTCAATAACCCTAAAAATTTTAATTTCTGAAAATTAATGGTCAATATTCTAGTATAAATGCAAGACCTATAAGGAGGCTGATATTTAAGTACCAAGAGTTGACTAGAAAATTCTTAAAATTATTTTGGATATTCACTGATTTTAATTAGGAGTGTTTTTTCACCACAATATACGAGTTGTGAAACACTTTCATTTTTCAGGATAGGTGAACCCTGTTAGGGCACTTACATGGATTTTTCCTATAAAAATTTACCTGGACATATGAGCTCACAATCAATTCAAAAGGCCAAATTTATTCATAAGCGTAAATCTTTGTTCTGAGTCATAGACGGACCACCAGGTAGGAACCCATCAAAACTTTTAAACCACATAATGCATATTACCTCAAGTAAGATGCACTAGGGGTGCTAATATCTATCCTAACTACAATCAATCATTGTCCCTGAAATTTCAAATAAGACTAGTCCACTCGAGTCTTCTAATGACCCTGACCCAAACAACTAAGTGTTGATTCCTTGATCTCAACGTTACAATGTCGTGCACCCACATGGGACAAAGAGGAAGATATTCCAATTAAGAAAGTGGAGGATAAGGGTATTGTCTAATAAAAAATTAGGGTTGTAGGAAATATTGAGTTTATAGAAGCTTGAAGGCTATTTGCACTTTCTCTATTCTTTCTTAAGCTTATATCTTACTCGTTCATGTATTGGCTACCATTTTATTTGAGTCAAGAAGGTATGTTTTTCTTTCATCAAGTATGTAGTTAATAATTTTTATCTGAGTCATAGAAAGTTATGAATAATGACTCTGGAGGCCTTAGATGACTTTCTTGATTCTACAAAATAATAGTATGTGATGAGTTGTGTGAATGACATTTTATTTTATACTCAAATAAACATAAAACAAAAATATATTGTATATTCAATTTAACGATGAATGTATCATGATACGAACCAAGTCAGATCCAAATTTTGCCTTAAAATATTTGTTGACTAGTTTTGCAACATCATGTATATATCTCTAATTGTACATAAGAATGGTTTGAAATTTTTCAAGGAGGTACTAGACACATGAAACTATATTTTTGTAAATTTTCAGGTCAATTGAGGTTTGAGAATATATTATTTTATAAGATTGATATTTCTAGACAAATCTTGTTAAATATGCTAAACTAAACCTTTGTGTGCTGTTTGGGACATAACTGGAGCTATATGAGCAATTTTTCTGCGATTCAAGTTGGTTTGGAAACTAAAAATCTCAAGATTTCCAATCATATATGGTAGGCCTAGTAATTCATCAAAACGAGAAAGAATGACATGTTAGCTTAATTATAGATGGTAGTAGTTGCACTAATATAGCTAGTACTGAATTAGTGAGAAAGTTGAACTTGCACACTAACAAACATCACATACCTTATAAATTACAGTGGTTGAATGATGTTGGTGAAGTGAAAGTGAATAAGCAAGTTTTGGTTTCTTTTTTTATTAGTAAATATTGTGATGAGGTGTTATGTGATGTTGTGTTAGTGCAAACTAGTCACTTGTTACTTGGTAGACCATGGCAGTATGATAGGATAATTATAGACCATGGCAGTATGATATGATAATTATGTATGATGGCTAGTAGCTTGTTCCTGATGCCTAGTAAGCCAGGGTGGCTGGTGACTAGTACCTGCAAAAGATCTTCTTTTATAGATTGCGGGACTCTCAAATGCTCAAGTAGGTATCATTTTAGAAAGATAAAGTACGATGATATTTTAAAGAGATAGACTTTAAAAAATATGTCTGCTAAAAATGTTAAGAATGAAGAGATTGTGAATCTGAAGCTTGAAGAATTCATAAGGTATTTATAGCCCATGAATCTTGTATTTTTTGTGGGAAAAAAGGGCTAGAGAGTAATTTTTCCCTAATAGTATTAATGAGGGATAATATGGTCTTAGAAAAATTCTTATACACCTAAAGGTGTAAGAGGAGTAAGATTCATAATATAGCTAAACTCATAGCGTTGGGCCCTTCCCCAAGGTTAAGCCCATGAGGTAGGCTCTTCCTAAGGCAGAGCTTATGAGGGCTGAGATCTTCCTTAGAATGAGCTCATGAGGTTAGGCTCCTCCCTAGGCGAAGCCCTTGAGGACCGGGTCTTCCTCTAAGTTGAGCCTAAGATGTTGGGCTCTTCCCTAGACTGAACACATGAGAGCTAGACTCTTCCCTTAAGTTGAGCCCATGAGGTTGGGTTTTTCCCTAAGCTGAGCCCATGTGTTTTTGGGCCTTTAGGTTTTTTAGACCCTTTAAATTTGGGTTCATTGGTAGCCCCCCAAGTCTTTGTGATATTGATATGTAAAGACTTGTAAAAATACTTTGTTACTATGACGAGTTTTAGAATTTTCTTTATATAAGAAAAGGGATAGAAACCCCAGGTAATATACGAAAGAGTATGTTTGTAAGGGTATGCACCATTGTTGGAAAAAAAAATTTATAAGTATATAAAGGGAACCATGGAGGAACTCATACTTAAAAAAATTTTATAATAGTTGGAGAAACTCATTGAGAACTCTATTGGAGGAGCCCAATATGGAGGAACTCATTATATTGGCCATTGAAGGAACTCATATCAATAAAAGAACCCATTTCATTGGAGGAACTCTTATATTCGAACTCATTAAGGGAACTTTCTTTAGAGGAATTCTCGTCTTCGAACTCATTAGAAGAACTCAACTCCCATTGGAGGAACTCTCATTTTCAAACTCGTTAAAAGAACTCCCATTAGAGAAACTCCTACTGAAGGAACTCTCATTTACAAACTCATTGGAGGAACTCAATGGAGGAGTCGAACCCAATTGAGGAACTCATTCCATTAGAAGAACTCTCATCTCTAAACTCATTGAAGAAACTCAATTCTAATAAAAGAAACTCTTATCTCCAAACTCATTGGAGGAACTTAACTCTCTTTGAAGGAACTCAAAGAAACTTATTCCATTGGAGGAACCTAATAGAGGAACTCATTCTGTTGGAGGAACCTTATGAGGGTGAAACCCGTATTTAGAGAGTTTATAAGTGTTTAGGAGGGATCTATGGGAGGATGAGCCTATACATAGAAAATTTTTAACTAGCTATGAGGAACCCAAAAAGAGTGGTGTTATTATACTAGAAAAACCAAGTTAATCTCTTGAAGAGTGTGTTATTACATTAGGGGGACCTCATACCAATCCCTTGAAGAGTGGTCAATAGAGTGTGAAAGGTATGTGACCTTTCTAGGATGACACGAGAGCCTTTTAATAAAGAGAGGTTGTACCTAAGAGTGAAAAATCTAAGATCATTCCTAGAGATAATATAAAGTCTAGAAACCTCATTAAAGAGTCTTGCCAGTCTGAGACTATATTGGAGAGGCGAGAGATCCAATATCAATCATTGATAAATTGGTGAGAGGTTCATTCGCATTGGAGAATATGTCAGTCCGAAACTACACTAGAGAATGAAATATTTGAGATCAACCCCTGGAAAATTAGTGAGAAGCCTTTAGGCATCACCTGGAGAATGTATCAGCCTAAGACTGCATTGGAGAATAAGAGATCTGAAATCAACCCCTAATGAATTGGTGAGAAGCCTTTATACATCACCTAGAAAATATGTTAGTCTGAGACTGCACTAGAGAATGGGGGATCCAAAATCAATCCCTGGTGAATGGGTGAGAGGCTCTTAGGTATCAGTTGGAGAATGATGTTATTGCAATAAAGAGACCTCATACCCATCCATTGAAGATTGTGAGCCTCTTAGGCATCACCTAGCCTCTTCCACCTGTGTGTGATTTTCTATGACTTACTTCACCTTAAGCAAGTTTATGTCTAGTAAGGCATAAAGTTTTCTCTAGAAAGCATATTCTCTTACCCCTCTTATCAAGGCATTTAAGGTTACTAGCTCAAGCAATGTTTTCACCTTGATCATTTCCTCATTAAACATCTTTAAATATGTTCATGTAGACTCACCCTCTTATTAAGTAACACTAAATAACTTCATGAAGCTTTTCTTGAAGGGTATGTTGGTGCTGAAACATGTCACCAGCTTGGCACGGAGGTCATTAAACCTTTCAATGGAGTTTGGATCCAAATTATTGTACAATGCACATGCATACCCCTAAAAGGTTATGGGGAGGATTTTTCACATTGAGTTATTTTCCTGGATGATTAACTCTAAGCTACCACGCAACATGCTCTCTTAGGTCAGTCAGGCCATCATAGTTGTCCAGACTTATTTTTGTGGAAGTATAGTCCTTAGGGATTCAAGTGTTCAATATTTGTTTGGACAAGGAAGAACCTCTCCACTGATGGGGGTTATAGTCATTCTCTTAGGTATGCTCATGTATAGACTTGTTGGGGTGGAAAGGTTTGATTTTGCCATTAGGTTGTCAACACAACTTGAGTAAGGTGTTGTACCTGACTAATGAGTTGTTGAAGGTCTGGTTAGGTAGAAGTGTTCGCGGTAACAGGTAGATTTGTCCTGCATCCTGGCTCAGGCGTGTCTTGGTCGTGTGCCATGAAATGACCTAAAAATATCAAAAACAAGTTTTAGAAACTAGTGGTTCTTTTTATCTCTTTTCCACAAACAGCACCAAAGATGAGGTCCCAAAAAATCCTACTTTAGAAGCAAAACTTATATGTTGGATAATCAGTTAATCTCTTGATTCTAGCAATTTGATCCATTTTTCTTAGTCAAGAAGGTTGGTAGTTTGTACTTGGTGTCTAGTAGGCCAAGGTGACTGGTACCATCAAAAGAATCTATTTTTTATAGATTTGAGGATTTTCATATACTTAAATAAATATTTTTTTAGAGAAAGGGTGCAGATATTTTAGAGAGATAGACTCTGGAAAAATATATGCTAAAAATGTTAAGAATGAAGAGATTGTGAACCTGAAGCTTGAAGAATTCAAGGGATATTTATAGCTCATGAGTCTTCTTCTTTTTTTTTTTTGTGGAAAGAAGGGGCTAGAGTATTATTTTTCTCTAATAGTATTAACGAGGGATAATATGATTTTAAGAGATTGTTTATATACCTAGAGGTGTAGAAAGAATAAGATCCATAATGTACCTAAATTCATAGCGTTGAGCTCTTCTCCAAGGTTGAGTCCATGAGGTTGGAATCTTCCTTGGGCAGAGCTTATGGCGTTGAGCTCATTTTCAAAGTCGAGCTCATGAAAGTTGAGCTTTTTCCTGAACGTATAAAAATGAGCTATTCCTCAAGACTAAATCCATGAGATTAAGCTTTTCTATAAGATTGAACCCATAAGGTTGGGCTATTCCCTAAGCTAAGCTCATGGATTTTTTGCGCCTTCTAAAGTTTTCTAGACCCGTTAAATATGGGATTGCAGTAATTGGAGGAGAGGTCATGCCCGTAGAGAAAGCTGGAAATTTCTGTATTCTGTTTGATGTCAGGGCCCTGTTTGGTGGAATTGTTGCTGGTTGTATATCTGACAGATATGAAGCTCCAGCTAAAATAGCAGCCGGTTTCATGTCTGTTGGAATTCCTTCAATCTTACTATACCAAAATTTTGGAAGGGTCTTGCAGCTTGTGAACTCTACACTTATGGTGATCGCTGGCTTCCTCATAGGTGGGTCAATTACTCTTTATCACAACTGCAGTCTCTGCTGACCTTGGCACACATGGTTCTAATAGAAGGAATCCTCACGCCCTAGCAACTACGACTGCCATTATTGATGGCACTAG
>Ga0307515_10008024_pt1 | contig 20703 bp, 22 predicted proteins | sample 17_EM_MG_FD_194513 | JGI IMG/M metagenome (GOLD analysis project Ga0307515, IMG submission 194513) | Populus trichocarpa ectomycorrhiza microbial communities from riparian zone in the Pacific Northwest, United States - 17_EM | ecosystem: Host-associated > Plants > Roots > Unclassified | place...
TCGCACAGAAAGTGGACGAATAGAACGTACCGGTCATATCCACAACGATAACCCGGACTCCAGCTTCGATGAAAACCAAGCCAAATGACTTTCTCCTGCTCATTGACCTTCCACTTGACATAATTTTACGGACGTTCCGCCATTGTCACATTTTTGACCTTTTGAACCTCTCGGCCCAAAACCCACAGGTCTCACCTACCCCCGGACCTATCAATTTTTGATTATCCTCTTGTGCCTTCTCTTGGTTAGTATCTCTCGCTAAGCTTCCTGCGCATCCTAGGAAGAAGACGGTGGTTAGTCGGCTCTCTGGCGAAATTTTAATAAGCGTTCGTAGGAGAGGTTAAGGAACATCTCCATCTTGCAAGGTCTCCCTGGGACGGTAGGAATCGATTCATGGGCAAGCCCTTCTCGTAGGCAATGATAGTATAACTACAGGAATTAGCGGACCTGCTGGAAACCCTAGAGCTTGCACGTCGGATGTGACACCGGATGTACGATTAATCTTCCAACATTTCATCCTCCCCGTCTCTCGCCTAGCAATTGATAGGATTAGTACGATTGTAATAACCGTGACAGTCAAGTCCCACACGCTCACCTTCTCCACGAGTTTTCGCCTTTTCTCCCTTGCCTTCTTCTGTACCTTCATGTACTTCCCAAGCGGTGTCTCCTCAACGTTCAACCTCTCTTCCCACTCGTCAACCTCTTTCGTATCTCCCGGTCCAAACCTCACGCTCAGTCTCTGTTTTTCAATTACTTTCGCGCTCTCCTCCACCCTCTCCACTAAGCTCTTCACCATCCCGACCTCTTTTGACTTGGCGACTCCACCGGATGTCTTGCCTGTCTTGAGAGCTCGACGCAGAGTGACAATAATGGGGGTTGCGACTTCTGGGAAAGCGATGCTGCCCATGATTGGCCTGGTCGAGAGGTAGTCACCAAGAAGGTAAGTAGCCTCCTCGATCAAACCTTCCTCATAGACACGAGTCCGCAGGACTTGCTGAGGTGCTCGAATGTTTGTTTCCATGTCGAGTGGTCGAAGTGTGGATGATTTTGGCTTCCCGGTACTCAGGGTAGAAGTGATGACGGGAAGGAGATAAGGAGCGAGAGGAATGTAAGTATGAGTATGTCGAACGAGGTGGGTCAGGGACTTGATCAAGTGGAAGTGATAGGGATAAGACCGAGAATTCGAGATGAGCTTGATAGCACCAGTGGTGACCTGGACCAATGGGTAAACCAAAGGAGCCAGCTCGCTGGTCTCTCCGCCACGCTCAGCCCTAGCGTCAGCGCCGCAAGCACGGGCTAACACGAGGCTCCAGAAGTCAATGCAATGCACATATTGCCAGTTGTAAACCTGCTTATATGCATCCTATGGGGCTCTGAGCAGCTCGTTCCGGAAGTCGGTGATGGGGGTTTCACACGTACTTTGGTTTGGACTTTGATGCTTTGCCTTAGCAAGATCGCAAGTTGGCGAGTATATTTGAAGGCGTGTTGGTAAGCTGTACTGTGGTCGGCGGCGTAAATCTCGGATGCAGAATTCTTCATCAGGTTGATGAAAGGTAGGGAGTGTACAGTCGTCGACTTGCAGGCGCTGACAAGTGTTTGATATACACCCTGAAACGCGCGAACCCGGTCTGAGAACACAATTTATAGTTAAGAGAATCGCATCAAACCTTGAAAACGGAATTGATGATGGATTCGTCACCCGAGCTGACGAACTTTCGGATAGCGAGGACCGCAGCAATTCTGACACGATCCTCCGCTGTCGACCAGGTTTCTAAACACGACTAAAATGCTCTTAGTCAATTTCTGGACCCCAGAGGTTCTCACTCCTACCGTCAAGAAAGCTTTCACAGTCTTACGACTGGTGATGATGTACGGAATGACCTTGGTAATTTCCAGATAAGCAGTGTGGAGTAAATCGTTGTCCGTGAGCTGCGAAACGAGGTGGACGGCATTGTGGAAGTACGCCAGAATCAGCTTTTGTAATGCCTTGAACTTAGCCGTCTGGGTTGGTTGTTTGCTGAGAATCAGATGAGTAGGTTGGAATCTGTGGGGCAGAAGTAGGATTTACAATTTCCCGTTGGCCATTTCCCTGTAGGGGACATGGTGTCGTAGCACGATCGGGGTATACTTCAGCGTTGTTGTGACAAGTTTATTGTAAACTAACAACTTCTGTTAGCAAATATCCCAGTGATGTGGAAAGCGAACTTACTTGATGAATTGTCGATCGTGTACGCCAGTATCCGGTCTTCATCGTTCATGTGTGCGGCAGAGCGGAATGCAATCACGAGTTTTCTCCATGCCCGAAGTGAACGATGCTGGCGGCATACACTGAGTGTCTCCGAACTTGAAAATAGATCGGCCAAATACCTCCAGTAAGCTTTTTTGCCACCGTTGGAGCTCCTTCTTAGTTAGTACAGGAGCACGTTTAGTTTCCTGGGCTTCACCCATGTCCACGTCCTCCCCTTCATCGCCTTCGTCGGACGCAAGGTTATCTTCTTCTGGGTCGAACTCGAGCAGCTCTCTGTCGTTTTCTTGTAGATACTTATAGAACTCCGGATCCTTTTTGGCAAGCTCAGAAAGCTCAATGAGATGAGCAGCACCTTCATCTGTGTTTTGTCGTAAGCGTGCATCAAAGGGCCAAAGAGTACCCACGTCCCACACACCGTCGAGGTCATCAACTGAGGGCAAAAACCCATCATCCTCGAGCTCCTCTTCGTCCTCTTCTTCGTCAGAATCAGGTCCTTCCGGGTCATCTCCCTGGAGACGTTGAATTCGAGGCGCAAAATCGCATGGGACAAAATACCTCGTTGATGTCCGCTTCCATGAAACCAGCCCCGAGGAAGTCATCAACAGACATTCCCTTCAATCTATTGAACGGGGAGGAATTAGTCAGACAATAAGATGTAGAGGTCCAGCACGCGCTTGTTCTCGGTCTCCTCGACCTCCTCGTCTTCATCTTCATCTGATTTAGGCATCTCAACAGACGGCTGGGACTTTTCCTTGTTTCCCCGCCGTTTTTCAAACTTCTTTTTAGTCTGCTGGTGTTTGTGGCGGGCCTGAATCTTTTTCTTGAGCTGGCCGCTTGCAGCGAATTTTCGCGCCGATTTTGCGACTTTTTTCCCCATCGTAAATACTGGAGAGCGGATGAACGGAGGAGAAATTTCGGTTTGATCGGTGATCGACCGCAGTGACCCGTATCACCAACACCAACACCGCCAGCAACAACGGCGGGTCAAACGCGCTATGGCTAGTCGTGCACTGCACCCACGCCACCTGCTAGACCTGAATGTTCCACGTGCCTCGCAACGGGTGTGGGGGAGGCAACCGGTGCAGGGAGTTCACTCACAAGCAGTCAATTCCGCATTCGCGTCTCAACTCGATGCAGTCGATGTACTGGCCCCGAGCTCAGGCCAGGGAAGAAACCCGGACAGTGCTTCATTGTACTCTCTGTTCGTATGAATCTTTTTTCTCCGGTGGTCATCCTAACCCCCGTCACAGGAAACGGCGTAGCAACAGACCGTCACACGCAGTCGGTATCCCACCTGAGAAGGGCAGACAGGGTATGAGTTTTCTCGAACAAAAGGTGGACGATCTAAAGCTTATGGTTCCGGGCCAGGTAAGGCGGCACCTAAAATATTCCCTCTGCAGTGATGCTAATGCCCCAAAGGACGATGCTGATCTCGCGTATGGTCGTTATGAGCCGGTTTACACGGAAATGGAACTTCTAGACATCTACCAGGATCTTCTCAGCACCGAAGTTCAAGGACCTGAGCCGGTTGAATCAGCCACAAACGGGATCAAGGAAAAAAGGAACGATCGAGGACTTGTCCATTCGCTCATCAGCCGGCTCAACGAGCATTCACCCCCAGAACCAGGAACTTCTCAATCGCACGCAACAGGTATCGATTCACAAGGACCCGTCAATCGTTACCGAAAAACAGTCTCTCGGTTGGCTGCAATACTTCAGGATTCCAATGCTGCGACGGAACTCCCTGGTCCTTCATCCTCGATCCCTTCACCATCGGAAAGTAATGCAGTACAACGGATCCTCCCATCACCGTTGGAATGGGCTGCTTTTATTCGAGAATGTGTGAGTACATTGGATGATGAAAGTTCTGCGCACCGACCTCATTTTTCAGATCCGTGTAAATGACGGAGAATCCGCTGCCATGTCGCTGTCCTTAATCAAGGTCCGTTGTCTGCTCGTCGTTTTAGTTAAGCTGTCATAACATTGTAGCAGAAAACCGGGTTAAAGTTGGATGATAATGTCATCACACCTGTAATGGCTTTCTACGCTCGTGCAGGCGATACCGCAAAGACAGAATCCATCCTCTCTCGCTTTGTACCTGGTATGGTCAAATTTTGTCTGATCACTGACACGACCTCACCGCAATTGATTTTTAGACGTCCCCAACCCCTCACAACGGCATCAGCACATCAAAGCGTACATCAAGTCGACACCTCCAGGTACCATACCACTATCCGCTCTATCCCTTCTCCACAAGTATGAAAACGCGAGCCTCGCGCCTCCTATGAAAACCTACACCTATCTCATTTCCACCCTCACCTCCGTCCCGTCGTCCCTTGCTAAAGCTCAGGCTTGGGACCTCTTCTCGCACATGCGTTACGTGGCCCACCCGACCCCTGACGCCGTCATCTATAACCTGATGATCCTAGCGTGCGCTCGCGCTCCTCCCTCTGGAGGGACTGGCGATACCGAACCGCAGAGGGCATTAGATTTGTTCACGGAAATGACGGTAGATAACAACATCCCGCCAACCCGAGATACGTATACTGCTGTCATCCTCGCATGTGCTCGGTCCGGAAAGCCTGAATTCGTCAATGAGGCTTTTAGACTCGCGAAGGAGATGTTGGATGGTCACAGAGATGCTCTCGGTCGCCCTGCCTTTACGCCGAACAATATGCTATTCGGGGCTCTACTTCAAGGTGCTAAGAGGATAAGGGACCTTCTACGGGCAAGATGGATATTAGCAGAGATGGTCCAGGTCATCATTCGGCAGCACCGTGCTCGCGTTGACGATGGAATGGATATACCTGAACAAGACGAGATAGTGCTGACGGAAAACAAGATGATCCACGTGTTCCACGCCTATGCTTCATATCAGGTCCCTTTCCATCGTTCTGTGACACGAATCGCAGGAGGTCGGGGAGACACGATTGAAGCTGTACCGCCAGAACCTATTTCATCCGATCTACCTGAGGTCCCAATTGGCGCCGCCGAGACGGAGGTGGACAGGGGGGAGGTTAACAACGCTGCAACCTCGGACGCGGATCCAAGGTTCAACTCGATCCCACCTCAGTCCCGTAAAGAGGTCCTGGCGGAAGCCAAGAATCTTTTTGAAGGTATCCTCCACGATACCCAACGTTCGCAAATACCCCCTCAAAATTCTGGCAACGAGTCTCCGATGTTTTTCAAGAATGTTCGCGTCTCTACATCTCTGGTTAATTCCTACCTCTCGGTCCATTACAACCACGGAGGAGTTACTGAGAGCCAGAATCTGTTCAAGACTCTATTCGAGGAGGTCGGTGTGAAGAGGGACTTTTTTTCATACGTGGAGGCACTGGAGGCATGCAGTCGATGGTCGTGCATTAAAACCAGGCGGGATCTGGTATTGAAATTCACCGAGGAAATTTGGGAACTGCTTCAGAAGGACGAGAGCGTCCACAGTGAGATGCACAGCGTCCGGATCCGGTTGATTGAGAGGGCGAATGTCGCTTTGATTCGCGTCCTTTCTTCGTTAGTTTATTCCGCTTTCAACCCCCCTTCATCATTGGCTCAATCCGTCTCTAGACTCAACCTGCTCGACAAAGCAATGGAGCGCATCAGGCTGTTCGCGCAAACTTTCCCTCCCAAGACACTCCTCACTCTTCCAACCTCCACGAAACCTCCCCTCCGTTCCACCAACACAACCCTTTCTACTTCCGATCAGAGCGCCAAGGCCCACACCATTCCCAGACCGTCCGCGTCTTCGATCTTGTCCAATATCGGAGGGCGCCCGCTTGTCCGACTGACATCAGACGCGGAATTAGTCGACGACTCTGTTCCACCGTTTCTCATTTTCAAGGACGTCGAGTTCCTGCATCTTCGTTTGGTGGCGGAGAACCGATCGGCCGACGTCAAGTATCTCACGTGGCTCCTCAAGTCATATTCAGGGTCATTGAAGAAGAGGAGAGAACGGACACTCCAGCAAGGCGTAGTTCGTTCCCCTTCGAACTGAAGGGCATATGTCGGAAGTTAGATTACCAGTATTGTACGCGAATAATATAGACTTATGCGCCGTGGGTAATATACCCACTCAACTGTGATGCTAAACCGGGGGGAAAGGGTATCTCGCAGTGTTGCCCTCGGGATGATCTTAAAATTTAATTCATCGTCATGTATGCTATCGCAAAACAGCACATCTACTCCTTTCAACGACTGTATCGAGACTTGGAAACTAGTAGGGTGCAAGGGGCTAATAGGGAGCACCCTAAGGTCATGATTCAACGGGATTCCGTGCCTCAATACGGGCTCACCCCTCCTACACGAGCCCCGCCGCGTTGCCCAGTATCATCATGGGTCTTCATGCGAGCGAATGGGAAACCCGAGGCGATCCAGACAAGACCATCAAATTCATTTACGACTTTGCTAACGACACCCCATGTCGGACTGGACGCGATAGGGATGATTAAGGTGAAGGTGAAGGTGTTGCAAGATGATCTGGAGAACGCAGAGAAGGTCCACAAGGATAGCGTGTTGACCAGAGCCGGATAGATGACTTCACCGGCAAAGAAAGTGCGGTTTGCATAGCGACCAGGTGCCTTCATAGTATACATACCGCGATCACGTCCCTGAAATTCCAAACATAATTCCGTATCTCCTATGAGGCAAGTCCTGCTGGAATGTCCCACGGTGTTATCAATTCGCTGTACAAACAAGAGGTAAAGATTACTATTGAAACACACTACGAACCACCAGCATACGTCGATGGACGAACTGCTCCGCCGGGGATTACTATAGCGACTGCTGACGCGATGTATCGTCGAGATGAACCCAAATATGACAAGTCGACCATTGTCTGTGCGTGTGAGGATCAAGCCAACTGAGAGTGACGCCGGGTGGTAACGCAATATCCTGGACCATCCCCCTGTTTCTTCAACGCCCTAGCATCTACTCTGCTCGGAAGGAACGAAGGGTGTGTATCTTCCACGACACCGGGTCCAAAGTCGTACGAACGGCCTTGTTTGGGTAGACCCGAACAACCGCGAGCTTTCCAAAACTACCGAGTACACGGGTGATGAATCATTCCCTCTGGGGCATAGACACTCCAGCCCGTGGACCGGCGACCATGCCGTGCCGCGCGAGACCTGCGAAAATGTAGTTGGATGAGCCTCTACGTACCTGTCGCAACGCAGTAGATCGGATCGACGGAAGGCTCAACAAAGGTCAACACCTGGAGAAGTTGGGGTGCGGGTGATGGCGACAAAAGGTTGCGGAGACGTATGGAAGCACGGAGGTCATGAATATTGACGCTCCCGTTGTACCATCCAGAAACGAGGACCTGGTCTGAACCCCAGGCAGCAGAAGGTGGTGTTCCACATACGCCAGAGACGGCAGACTTCGAGGGGGTATCCTGGGAAGTGGGGTCCAAGACATAGGTAGGCTGTTTGGATATTCCGGACGGCCGTATCGTGTGGGCGATCAACGGAGCCTTGGATGTCATTGTCAAACCGAAGGGGCAGAGATCACGTGGTAGACCTTAGGCGCCTAATCACCCACTGTTACCGACCGAGTCAAATAAAAAAAATCAGCGGAGACATTATCTCAAGTTCGGATATCCAGCTGCACGACATCACTCCGAACACCATCATGCCTGGAGACGAGACGCGTCAGTATCTCTCCGACGAATCCGACTCCGAAGTTGAGGAGGAAGAGGAAATCCCTCACATTGAAGTGGACATTACAAAGCTGACAGCACTCTCACCGGAGGTAATTTCGAAACAGGTACGTTCGCTACGAATATTTTGCGAATTGGGAATGATAGTTGATTGACTACGGTGGGATAGGCCACGATTAACCTGGGTATGTTTCGCCTTTGCTGGCTAAACCGGCGGATCTCTCGTAGTTCCATCGTTAACCTACTTCGTGGATCAGGCACAATCGGACATGTCGCTCACGGAAAATCGACCGTTGTGAAAGCCATCTCGGGTGTCATGACCGTCAGGTTTAAGAATGAGCTCGTCAGGAACATTACAATCAAGCTTGGTTATGCCAACGCCAAGGCACGAGTGTCTCATCATCTCATTCATGGCACTGGTGTCCTGATTATCGTGTCAGATCTACAAGTGCGAGAATCCCGCTTGCCATCGACCAGGGTGCTACCGATCTTATCGTTCCGACAAGGAAGACAACCCTCCATGCGAGCGACCGGGATGCGGAGCCAGGATGAAGCTGGTCCGGCATGTGTCTTTCGTTGACTGTCCTGGACACGACATTCTGATGGCCACGATGTTGAACGGTGCTGCCGTCATGGACGCTGCCCTATTGCTGATCGCCGGAAACGAGACGTGCCCCCAACCACAGACATCAGAACATCTTGCCGCTGTCGAAATCATGAAACTTGAAAACATCATCATTCTCCAGAACAAGGTCGACCTCATCAAGGAGGCCCAGGCTCTGGAACACCAAAAAGAGATTTCTGCTTTCGTGAAAGGTTGGCTCGATTTTATCGAGAATATTTCTGTTCACTTGTTTACCATTCGATAAGGAACCGTCGCCGAGTCCTCTCCCATCGTCCCCATCTCGGCACAACTGAAATACAACATCGATGCTGTAAACGAGTACATCGTGAAAACGATCCCTGTACCAGTACGGGACTTTACCTCAGACCCACGGCTGATCGTCATCCGTTCATTCGACGTCAACAAACCAGGTGCTGAAGTCGACGACCTGAAAGGTGGTGTCGCTGGTGGCTCCATCCTCACCGGTGTTCTGCGGCTCGGCCAGGAGGTTGAGATTCGACCCGGTATCGTCACGAAGGACGCACAAGGCAGGAACAAATGCAAGCCTATCTTTAGCCGAATCGTCTCGCTACACGCCGAGAGCAACCACCTTCAGTTTGCCGTCCCGGGTGGACTAATTGGCGTTGGAACCAAAATCGACCCCACTCTCTGTCGTGCAGATCGCCTGGTTGGTCAAGTACTCGGTGCTGTCGGGAAGCTTCCAAAAATCTTTACCGGTGTGTGAAATATCTCCCGTTGTTCGTATCTCCATTTACTGATAGCGGTCGACGTTCAGAGCTGGAGATCAGCTTGTTCTTGTTGCGTAGGTTACTGGGGGTAAAAACGGAGGACAAAAAACAGACCAAGGTGTCTAAGCTCGTGAAGAACGAGTTGTTACTCATCAACATCGGTTCGACATCGACGGGGGGACGTGTTTTGAGTGTGAAAGCCGATCTAGCGAAGATCCAGTTGACGTCCCCGGCCTGCACGGAGATCGGGGAGAAGGTTGCGTTGTCGAGGAGAATCGAAAAGCACTGGCGGCTAGTTGGTGAGGATCTCACTTGGTCCGCTATCCGAATGCCGCTCACCCCTTTATTCATAGGATGGGGGAGTGTTCAACGAGGAACAGTATTGGAGGTCGATTAGACTACGAATTATCTGTATTTCCGGTGTAAAAAGCTCCATTTCCTTCAATTTGTGTTCGCCTGTAACGCCGCTGCCTTTGAGCGGGAACAATCTCGATCGTGAGAAATACACGTCACCGCAAGAGCCACTGGACGCGGTCGTGCTCGGAATCTGGGCCCAAATATCCGCTGAAATCCATCCTCCTCGTCTTTTACCTATCTAACATTTGACCTCCACCTAGTGGCAGGTACGCGATGAGTGAACCATCATGGATCCCGACTGTTGATGACCTCAGGGTGAGAACGGGATGTCCACGGACGCGCTGGTGAACGCTGCTCATGGGGTGTGATATAACAGGTCAAGATGTGCTACATCTGTAGAGAAGAGGAACGATACGATGGTGTGTGGCCTAAGCATCAGTTGGAGCGTTGATCTGACGACGTGTAGTTCCTACGCAGGCGAAAACCAAATGGACACACCCATGCCGATGCACTCTTATCGCCCATGGTGCGCCGCCTCGTCCCTATTCGCTCTCAGAATCCAGCTAACGTTTCTCTGTTTCACGTGCTACTAGAGTCCTGTCTGCTTCATTGGATTCAAAGCTCTCAAGAAACCCAGACACGGGCCGAGAAAGCCTTCAAGTGCCCGCAGTGCGGCGCCGACTACGAGATAGAGAGCGAAAACCCCTTGGTGCTGAGGTTTTTGAACCAGCTGAACAAGATCTTGACGAGCACCGGGAAAGTTGCCACGGTGGTTGGAATGGGGACCACTGTCTTCACGTTTGGAACGTGTGCGTTTGCTTCCTTCAATTCGGCCGAACTTGAATTCACCCTAACATATCACCTTCTTGGAAACGTAGGTATCTACCTGTTGAGCACGTCGTATGGAGCTTGGGCAGTTCGTGAGTTTTTGGGTCAGGAGATGTGAGTTCATGAAGGGGGACTTTAAGAGTTACCGGCTGAATCATCATAGCTTTGATCTCATCCTCACCGAGGACCCAACCAATTGGCCATGGCACGCATACCTGAACCTTCCCCTAATCCCCCTCAGCCTCATTCTGTCCCGAACCACCTTGTGGCGGGGCACCGTGTCACCTACCGTCCCACTGTTTCTTGCCTGGCCAACCACACTACCCGTGCGCGAAAAGAGACTTGACCCCCAAACGTGGTTGCAAATCCAACGAGCGGTTCCACCTGTTCACCCTTTGCCACCCCTTGTGAGTTGGCCTCCGGCACCGATTGTCGCGACCATCTTCTTGCCCCTCATCCAAAACGTATACCGGAATCTGTTCTCGAGGCTCCATCACTGGGTATTAAACTCGGAACCTTCTTCACAACCTCCCACTCCAATTTTTCCGTGGCGGCTTGAGATCCGGTTTGGACAGGACGCTGAAGAAGCTGGTAACGAAGAAGCACATGAAGATGAAAACCGGGTTAATGAGCAACAGAACCGGGAGGGCGATGGAAACCAGGATCCGGTAGCCGCTGCCGAACGTTTCCAGAGCATCTCGAGTGCATCTGCTGGAAGGTTCATCGGCGGTGCACTGCTCATCCCCCGAATCTCCAACTTCATGGGGTCGTTACTGTTCCGATTGTCAAAACACTCAGACCTCCTTCGGAAGTTCTTGGCTATTCGACCTCCGTTGAAGGATAAGTTAGATGGGTTTAGTACAGGCGAAGCGGGGACTGCCCGCGATTTGAGCAAGGCGGCGAAAGCGGCATTCAGGGTGTTGGTTGGAGGAACCAGGACCTGGGCTGAGGCTGACCCGGTTTGGTAAGCGTTTCGGGGTCCCAGCACGCTGTCCCCCCGCTAACAAATGTGCTCTGCGCACTTGTTAGGTGGCGAAATTCCGTTGGACTTGGCATTTTTGTTGTGGTATGCATCGTTTGTTTCGACCAACTTCTCCCCATGGCTGACACTGCATCTTTAGGTGAAAGACTGCGTTAGTTTGCTACACCTCTATCTCACCAAGCGGGAAATCCAGACCAGGAGGGTTAAAAACAAATCCTTCAAGGGAATTGACATCAGAGAGTTGGACCTGATCCTACCACCTCCAATGACCTTGTTTTGAGATCTATACCGGTCCGATACGTACTGAGTTTCTAATAGCGATTTATATCTTCCCATACATCTCGCTCTGCCCGAGTCCGCGCCCCTTTGGAGACCGACTGCGCGGCCCGCCAAGTCACCGATCATATATGAGGTCACAGTGCCCCACTTTGGAGGACAGGATAGCTCCAAGGGCACATACCCAGCCCCCTTCACCTACAGTCACAACCACCACCATGTCCTTAGGTGACGGTAGGACGACTTTTCCTCTGGATTCTGTCACTCGATTAATGGACTATCACTCGATTTTGTCTCCAGCTAAGTTCCCAGATCTTCATGAGGACGATTCGATCCCTCCTCCGGCAACCAGAGAAAACCCTGGTCAGGTAACCTGTCACGTATTCCTCCGGAGAAAGGTCTTCACTGGATCACTGACCTTCCCTTCAACAGGTTTATCCGAGATTCAACCCCTCTCGTGAGCTGTTTTGACGATCACCGCCCGCCGCTGCTACTTAATGTCTCGCCTGCCATCTAGCCACACGAAGCGCATCATCGGGAAGTCGTGGAAGAGGACTCTCCCCCCACAGCCATGGTAATCCCCACCACTTACAGGCGGGGCTGAAGAGGCTGGACAACGCTCTGAATGACGTCATTACCATGATCGAGGAAGCCAACCTCGGTCGCACGGAACATGAAGACGACCTTTTAATGAAGTTCAAGGGGTGGAGGCGAGAGTTGAGTGCTGTTCGAACCGGTGCTGGAGACAGGATGGAACACAGGCTGGATATGAGCGGCGGTGTCCCCGCTGAACTGGGAGGTATATTTGCAGATTGAGACTTTACACTCTGCGTGTGTACGGACAGAATGATACCGCAATTGTAGCTTGGAATGTACGCTTTTAACTCCTCATCCGTGTCTCAAGCAACTCTGTGATTATGTGGTCTCCCCAAGCAGACTGGCACGTAATACTGCTGACGATCACCGATTTTACTGATAATCGTTATGTGAGTTTCGGCGCCTGTAAGAACTGTACTGGGACTGTACTAGGATTTTTTGCCGCGAAAAAGTCCGACCGTGACCGCGATGTCGGGAGGAGAACTATCCGTTGATCAACTTTTGACCTTGCTGAACAAAAAGGTGCGGTACCTCTCCGCATTCGGGACAAAGTATGAATCTACGGTGAGCAAACCCCGCCCACGATCTTCGTTCAGATTTAATGATCTCGACCCTGCCACACACCAGCTTTCACGCGTGGATGTCGAGCTACGGCTTACCGTCAACGCGATCCGACCGGTGAACCAACTCCCAGCCGAAATCCTGATTGAGATCTTCGAATTCCTACACCCTCGAATTCTCCATCGTTATCTCCCATTGGTGCGCGCCACACATGTGTGCCGTCATTGGAGGAATGTCATCTCGTCTACGCCGGGCTGTTGGACGTGGATAAGCACCGGGTGGGCTGAACTCCTCCCTCTCTCACTACAACTTTCCGCGTCCGCGCCGATCGAAGTCCAGGTTTCGAGCCGCGACGGCTTTAGCCCCCGATTCGTAGATCTTCTCCTCCCGCATTGCGAAAGGGTCGCCTTTTTCACTCTGGCGTTCTCAACAGTGACTCGTGGGCACTGTTCCCACATCTTCAATAGGCTTCCGTGTATGCCAAACCTCCGCATGCTCTCCGTTATCGCGGAGCCGGGACTCACTCCCTGTTGGTTCCCCATCCTCTCCGGAGATATGCCCTACCTGGAGAGCATAACTCTACCCTTCTTCTCATACGGGGAACAGGTCGTTCAGCTCACTCACCTAACGACAATCGACATCACCGTTGAGTGTTCAGCTCTTGCGGATGTCGTCGGGTTGTTTGCCAATAACCCCGAGCTGAGGAGCGCAACTCTCTGCGGATCCTTCAGGGACAAAAGTTGTCAATGGAAACGCGGGGCCGTTCGTATGGATTCCCTACGACAGTTGAATCTCCTTTCTTGGAGTACAACCTCCCTCTTACCATTTTTCACCTTGCAAAAAGGTGCTCACATTCGTGTGTTCGGCCCTGCCTCTGTCCTGGAGACGGTCGGCGCCGGGGGCCTCTTCCCCTCGGACACGTTCCTACCGAACTTGGTTGGCCTTAAACAACTCCATTGGTACTTCACGGCTCGCGACGCACACATGGAATTTACCGGTCCGAATGGAGGTTTCTCAATCCTTCTACCCCGGCCCGAAGTCCACGTCTTCGACACCGACTCGTTTCCGGTGGGAGAGGTGGAGGAGCTCTACTGCGAATACCGCAATACCCCGGGTCTGGTGGCCGACACAAAAGAATTGAACCGGATCGTCGTTGGCATGGTCCCCGCCATGAGTCAACTTCGCAAGGTCACCCTCGCCATGTGCACCATCCCCGTAATTCAGATCATCCTTTCCAATCTCAATCGGACCACCCGCTTCAAGAATATAACTCTTTCACACTGTGCTCACCTTGATCCCGCTCACGACACCTCCCACGCACTCATCATGTTCGCTATGGATACCAAGTTGGAGGAGATTCGTATGGTTTGTAGGGAGACTACTCAACAGACCAGGATCGTTGCTCGCAGGCTATCAAAAGTAGTCAAGTCGTTTGCGTTGGTTTACCAATCACCATTGGAAACGCGTCGGACAAAATTCGAAATTCATCGCGGCTTCCCTGCGTCGATCCGGAAAACATACCCTCTTGTTCTTTAAACCCTCGTTCAGACCCCAGAGGGCCCGACATTGATATTTATTGTATAACACAGACCGCGTTTATGGTGCAACGTCGCTTTCTTGAATACAAACCGGAATACTTCGGCGCGCAGTTCCAGGGTGATTTTTAGGCGGGCGTCGCTGTGGCAACATTGTCAAACTGCGATTTTTTGTATCAGCTACTGAAAAATATAATTCTACAACGCAGTTGAAGGTTGGGCACCCGGCATGGGGGTTTCGTACTCCCTTATCATGGCTTCTGGAAAACATAAACCCGAGGCCAGAAATCATTCAACTAACCATTGTTACCGAGTCGAGGTCACGCCGAGAGCGTCCACCGAGCGCTTACTTCTCCGTTACCAGTCCGCAAGGATTCCCCACTGTTGTGGAAGCTAAGAACTCGAAAATATTTTCCGGTTTCTTCATATCGTCTGCACTGTAGAGAATACATATTATTCCTAAGGCACGCGCAGTCAACTAAGATGCGAATAGATGACCCCCTGACATCAGTGATGCAGAATTCTGACGACGGTGATCTGATGCCGATACGAAATCTTTTTTTATTCAACGTCGCTGCTCTCTAGGTCCACCATACCATCATCTTTTGGGGTTAATGCGACCTCACCATCCAATAATGGCCCTGGCTTGAAAACTAGCACGTCCTTTACCTCGGGTTTTCGGTCTGGAACGGTGACGCAAGACCGGCTCTTCCCCGGTCTGGGACCAAGCTCGATATGCCTTGAGGCGTGTGAGGCCGTCAATAGATCCAACTACAAAGGAAACCGGAGAACGGACGATCAGCACATCACGGAAAACCATAACGCCAAACGACGGGCAAACGGAAGAATCGGTCATTCACCTTTCTTTGCAACTCGGCAACTTCATGTTTGCTCTTCTTCCCAGCTTTAGAGGTTGGGTCAAAGCCGAGCTTTCTGATCACGTCTGCGGAGTAGGCATTCTTCCTCGAGGGCTGCGGTTGTGACAAGCCTTCCTCGTCTTCGCTATCACCGGGATGGGAATCCGACTCCTGTTTCGAGGACGACGAATTAGTACCCTTGGTGGTATTCTTCCGACCAGATGCTTGTCTCGCTTTGATCAGTGCACGAGTCCCTTCCTTATCGTTCTCCAGTAATGCCTTTAGGGTGCGATCAGCATCCTTAGCGGAGATGCGAGATGCTTTGGCCTGAGCCTCCCGCCCTATTGTTTCACCGACGTATATTGACCGCGAGTCACCCGCTGAGCCAGAGACGACATGTCCGGAGAAGACATAGGTGGAACCTGACGAAGAGTCTTCCGGCTTCAGACCCCATTGTCGATTTGGGTCATAAGCCGGTTTCTTCGAGTTGTTTCCGAGTCCTGAAGTCCTGGAGGTGGCGACAGATCCGTTAATTAATTCGAACGAAACAATAGACTACGCTCACGCAGAAGAAAACTCCGCGCGGCCGGCCCTTCGTCGTTCCACAGCGTTTTGGACGTGCCACTCGCAAACCTCAGAGGCGCGCTTGTCCACCCAACTACCGCATGGCTTTCCATCCTTCTTAATCGCCGGACAGGACCCGAGATCCTTTGCATACCCGATGACGGAAATGGACGCCTCCGACTCGGGGGTTACAGCCAGGATGTTTGTGGTAGGGTGAGGCGTGCTGCTCGAACGCTATCGTAGCAGTTTCTGCGTTAATAATTAATCTTGAGTGACGTTTCAAGAAATCGACCGACCTGAAAGGGCTTCAAAATCTTGGGGGTGAGGAGGGCAATCACCGCTCCCTCCCGAAGCTTAGACATGTGTTCGAAGGCGCCTTTGCTTCCGCCTTTGTAAATCTTCTTGGGCAGACCACCGCTATTGGTGTCTAGGGTGTCGAAGCTGTCCGACTCGAAGAGTAACAAAGAAAGGAAAGCATCGCCACGGATCGCAGCCTTTCCACCATTGGCGCCAGAGTCCGACCGGCACCCAAAATCAATAAGCTTCAGGTTCACGTACTTTTTCCCGAGTGGCTTAGGAGGAGCGGAACCAGAAGTTGTTGCTTTTCCTGAGTTCGATTTTCCGGGAAGGGGCTTGCCGTTGTGACCCGTGACATCGTCTCCCTCACGTTCAAGGCCAACGGGGGCTCGGGTGTGGTTGATCGGGCCCCGCTCGGCTACCACGGCTATGGTAACCCATTCGCCGTCCACTGGAACCTCGTATCCTTGTTTGTCGGGGAGTAGGCGTATTACGGAGTAAAGCTGCGAGGGGGAAATATAGTACCTCCCCCGCAGGAGGTCGACGAATTGGTCGTGCGGGACATTGCGTGATCTTTGAGGGAGGCGCTCCCGATATTAGGGCGCAAGTGATTACGTGAATCTGGCTGGAGGTACGTACGATAGTCGGATTGAGGAATGTGGTTCAAACTTATCAAAGTTCGGATCGTCTGGAAGATTGTGGTGCTGATACGGGCCGGGTCTTAGGTTTTCCACCAAAACAAGGCGCTCATCGCGTTTGTGTCCGTAATCCCCAGTGACCTGAGGCTCAGTGAGCTTTGCAACAGGCTCGCTGAGCAATGCAAGCCTCTCAATGGCCGTAGATCGCGTGGGCTCATTTGGCTGTCCTCTTGGCTTAGTGACGGGCCCAGCCGTATTGTTCTTCGGCTTAGTGGGCGCCGATTTTCTCGAGGAAGCGGCGGCGAGATTTTTATAGTCGCCGGCGACCTTCCTCTTCTTCTCTATAACAAAGGTTCAATGATGCAGGGTAGAGTTGAGTGGCTGCTGACTCACTTGGAGAAGGCGTTGCGGGAGCAAGGGTGGCCGATTCAGGAGCCTTTCTCTTGGGTGAACGCGGTGGCTGTGGAATCGCGACGGAATCAGATGGGTCAGTGAGCTGTGCCTGTAGCCGGGCTATCCGTTGGCGAATTTCCGCTTGTCTGCGCTGCTCTTCTGCCTTTCTGTTAGTGTGAGAATCCATATCGCGCGTGTGGCTTTGGTGGCCAAAGACCCTCTTGTCGTGACGCGACGGGCGGAATCTGATGAAAGGGTAGCACGTGGTTCGCGAACAATGAATATGACCCCACGTGACCAATCATTATTACGTGTGAACCTTATGCTAGGTGCAAGGCGCCATGATTATTTGAAATCTCGAGTGAATCTTGTTCTTTTCCAACGCCCTGGCGACGGGAAAAAGCGAATTCTTCGCCCCGAAAGTTGTTTTCTGTTACCACGGGCCTTCCGAATGGGTTAGACGGGACGGCGAGCGGGAGCGTGCCGGGTCCGAAGTGATCATCTGTCGGTGATCGGAGCGAGCGATGATCCTCCTCGTTCCCGTTCTGGACTTCGTGGCTTCGGAAATACCCGTCCCCCACCGATTGTTAAAATGTTGGGCCACCCAAATTCAATCCACCCGTGCTGTGTCCATAACTCCCACCACCACCCGTTCCATTTCCCACCCCCAATTTCCATCCCCCGCTCAGTTTCCCTTCCTCCTCCCGCTCACTGTCGCATTTTCCATTCCTCATGCTCCAGTCTTACTCTCCGCAGCTCAACCTGCACACAGATGCCGCCAAGGTGGCCGTGCGCTTGCAGTCGATCCATTCGTTCGTCGCCTCAGCCCACGAGCTGCGTGCGACAGTAAGAAATTCGTCTCCCTCACAACTCCAGGCACATGCGAGAAAGGTAGGGTCAGTTCTTTGGTCGGTTTATTGAGGAGTAGTAACACCTAGCATGAGTAGATAATCGCACTGATAGAGGTAAGCAGGGGAAAGGTGATTCATGAGCCGCCTTACAAATCACCTCAACCAGATTGCCCGCGGAACACTGACTCGTGCTGGTATAAAACTACACACGTTCACCTCGTGCCCTCCAAGTGTATCTGCACACAAGGAGGCCTACTTTGATCTTTTGCGAGCCCTAAAGGCAGCTCGCCATGAGCTGGACGATTCCAACCTTCGGTGTAAGTACCAAAATTCACAACGTGGGTTCCTTCAAACCAACACCTCGCTTCAATTGATCACAGATCGCATCGGCCAATTACTGCTTCCTCTTCACTCTTGGTTCGTAATTCATAGAGAGGGTAGTTCATGCCAATGCCCTGGCGTATCATGTGCTGGCCACACTTTCTCGGCCATCCCCCCTGGCCTTCGTGTACTTCGGCGTTCGGCGTCTGCCAACCTGACTCAGAATGTGTCGTCTCTGATGCCCCGTAAGACCGCTCTTGGAGTCGCGCAGTCCCAGGTTCTCACTGACTTGTCCCTTTCTGAACGATAGCGCCGGATGCGTTCCCGAGCATCGCCCGTACAAAAAATCGCCCGAGAGGCCGCTCAGACCATTCATCATATCTCTCAGTTCGATCAGTTGCTCAGCCACTGATGTACTCTGCATCTGCAGGGAATGCGGCTGACATGCGGGATGGGGAGGATGATGACGAAGGGCTGAGATATGTCTATCGATCGCCATCCCGACAGAGGTTTGGGATCTTTTGCACGGGAAAAAGGCAACACAGTTGAGGCGGTCTAAACCCTCCTCCCTATCTTCTCTTTCTCGAAGGGTTATAATTTTGGGGTTCCATTTTTCGCCGTATTAGGGCGCTGTTCCGCCGTTCCCGTTGCTGTGTTACGTGGCTCTCGGCGTTTGCCACTGTGTATTTAAACTGTATGGCTCGTTACATGTATCTTGCCCAGGAGTTCTATTGGATTTACATATGTCTAGATATATTTTGCCCTTTACCAGGGCGTGCGCACACACTTGGCCCCAGGAGGGTCAGGAAGACGGCATCGGCCGAGACCCTAATGCCTGAAGCCGGATCCCGTCATTGACGTTACAGACGTCAAACACCACCCTCTGTGACATAACAAGCTCCGGATGCCGCCCAGCTGCCCCCCCATCTTCCATCATCAGACACTAGGGTGTGTGCTCTTCCGGGGTGTTTTGCCCTCACTACTCTGTACTTAAAGAGCACATTCATCTCCCTTTTGTAATGACTTCAGTATAGTGTGTTGATGGTATCGGACGTAATCGTGTTTCATGTGCTTTGATACCTGGTTTTAGTGTGTCAGGCCCCGCAAATGGGGTCCTTGAGGTCGAAGGGTTTGCTCATGCCGAGGGAAATATACCGCTATTTACTCCACCTATGCCTACCAGTGCGTTATCCGCCAGAACAGCGACTGCTCCGTCGGCAACAGCGAATCTACAAAACTCTATAGGCGGGTTTCATCACGATTGATATTGAAACTTGATCAATCATTTCCATCCTGTCCCCCTTGATCGCCGTCCTCGTGACAATAGCCCTCCTGGTACTGGCAGCGTGGCCGTCTGGTGGCAAACCGCCAGTCCTGGATCCTCCTTGAGCAAACGGTGTAGGGGGTCAATAACTCGTGATGTTGGACAAGAGTGGATCAGGCGTCGTGTCAACCTCCAACCTATGCAACGTTTTCCTCCTGGAGGCGACCCACAGGTTTGGACGCCCTGAGCCACGAAGGCACGAGGAGTGTGCCCTGAAAAAGTCCTGGGCTGGGAAACCAGAGGAGGAAAGGCGAGCTATTGGCAAGGTTCTCGATCACCCATCTAGAAACTCCCCTCCGACGAAGGGGGGGACGAACATCCAACTGCATGAATCCTGGAAGGACTCTACGGGAGCACACGTAGGGGTGCTCTCTCCTGGAGGTTATAAAAAAATAGGGTTACTGCCTACTGAAAATGGAATGATCAGCGACATAACCTCTCGCTTTGACCTACACCGTTGTTCGTCAAATCATGTTCTACTGTTTGCGACACAAACCTAGGTTAGGCGTGCTTATTCAATTCTTCGATCCATTGAAATATTAGAGATAAGCAAATGCGTCCCGTATAACCAATTACATCCCGCTGACGCTGCGAGGCAGACAGCAGTGGGCACCGCTCGTTTTGCATTTTCGAAAGCAATCTGAACGAACACCAAACGAGCAGTCCATCTATCACATGAAGCGACCACATTACTATAAGCCTCTGCCTACGCCTGGCTTTTATGCGGCCGCTTCCTCGCCAGCATGTATTATGCAAAGTAGGTGCCCTTTGCCTGCCCCCCATGTAAGCAGAACTGTTGGCATGTAGCCCGTGGGCAGGTTCGTAAGCCTGCAAGACCTCGGAATCATCTTGATACGCTCACTCGCGTGTGATCTCGCGATGACGAGACCTGCATGAAGCGTAATTATAAATTTTCGGGCACCGTATTTTGTCCTTGCAATATAACATCAGCAACATTGCAATGAACTTATTTTAACTTATTTTCTTTTCTCAACTTATTCTCACTTATTCTCACTTCATTCGCGACCCGAAGAACCTAAGTTTTTTTCCAACTTATATTAATGACACCGG
>Ga0307515_10008025_pt1 | contig 20702 bp, 21 predicted proteins | sample 17_EM_MG_FD_194513 | JGI IMG/M metagenome (GOLD analysis project Ga0307515, IMG submission 194513) | Populus trichocarpa ectomycorrhiza microbial communities from riparian zone in the Pacific Northwest, United States - 17_EM | ecosystem: Host-associated > Plants > Roots > Unclassified | place...
GTCTTTGCGAAAGGTTTGAGCTGTAAGTTTCATGAGTGTGATGAAAATTTAATTAAATGGACTAACTTGGACCAGATTTGTTGCTGGAAAAGAACTTTGCAATGCTTACACTGAGCTGAATGACCCCGTGATCCAGCGGGAGATGTTCATGGCGCAAGCTCTGGATCAGGCAAAGGGAGATGGAGAGGCACAAGTCAAAGATGAGACGTTTTGCCAATCCCTCGGTAGGCTATCTCATGTTCAATGCTGATTCTTATTATACTAACTCCTTCAGAATTTGGCCTCCCACCTACAGCAGGATGGGGATTGGGGGTGGATCGCTTGGTTATGCTACTGGCTAATAAGTACAATATCAGAGAAGTCTTGACATTCCCTCTGATGAAAGATATCGAAGAAGAGCCTAAGGGAGAGTCTAAGAGAGAGGTTAACATAGATAATCCAGCTTCATAAGAATAGAATCATTGCGCCGAGCCGGCAATGGCCTCCGCGCAGGGCTCCCAATACGTCAAGCCAGGCCGAGGTTTAGTCAAACTTGACTTGATTCGGTTAGTCAAATCAAACCAAGCCAAACACCAAGCTGGCTTGGTCTGGCTTGGTCTGGCTTGGTCCGCAGTAGTTCGACCGAATTTTGTCTGAATTCTAACAATTCTGCATACAACGGCTACAATTCTGCATCTCTATCCATGCCATAACCCTCAAGAGCTTGAGATGTCACCTCTAGCTCCTTCTATTCGATCTCCTTCTGCTCCTATCATCATCCTGCAGCTTCTGCAAATACCATGCCCGTAGCGTCTCTAGCGCTTCGAAAAGATTTGACTTCATATATGCCCGAAGCGGATTTAATGTAAACTTGGCACTACTGAATGACCGCTCGCAATTAGATATCGAAATTGGGAGTATGGTCCACCGCAAATTGAACAACAAGATATGGCTGTTTTCTTTCCATTGTCTTCCAATCCGATAGCTTAAAGTCTTCAATAGCATCTTCGGCGCAGTATTGCGTAAATGCATTAGCTTGAGAGTGAGGCTTTACTGATGCGTACGAGATACGCTTATGGCCATCTTCGTCTAAAGTATCGTTGTGCTGACGCCGCGGAGGTACCTGCTGGGGTATAGGCAGTTTTTCTAGCACCTTTTGCCACCACTTCCAGTAGTTACTGACCATAGATTTAACTTTAGGAATCCAGTTGCACTTCGGAGGCTCATCCCATTTCTGTTCGAACCACTCGTACTTTAAGCTAGGGTCCATAACCATTGCCGCGTAGTAAACAGGGAACTTATCAGCTAGCTAATAGTAGTTAGTAAGTTTCTCCTACGCCTTCTCGCAGCAAATATAGAGCCACTCGTATACCGGACTTTTATTAGCCCTCGACTTAGACCGCTGACTAGCCTCATAGAAGTATGTTATTAGTGCGTCGGCAATTAGCACCCAATCCTAGAGACCAGTATCCCGCCGCTCAGCCAGTTTTGTATAATGCAAGAGAGGCTTCAACACCTTAATAACCTTACTCACGCCTTCCCATTCCTCCGGCGATAAGATATCCTCCCGTAGATCGTAGCTATTATCGTTATCCTAGTTTTCTGTCCCCTTCTCCAGGCACCAGTTACTACAGTAGGCTTATAGGCGTGTTTAACACTATTTACCGCGTTCAAGCGTCATAAGGGTCGAGTTCCAGCGGGTCTTATTACTCGCAATAAGCTAGAGAAACCGTTAGCGGGTAATATAAAGACGCGCTAACCTCTTACCTCAAGCTATCGTTCGTCCTCAATATCCTCTGCACCTAGTCATTTAATATTACCGCATCCGTCAACCTTAATTCTCTCAAATACCATACGTTGTTTTGGACTTCGTCAGATAGAGCCAATAATATTTATAAGTTTGCCGATAAAGCCGCGGGTTCGCCAAATTTTCTATAGCTCCTCTAAGTCGTTACGAAGTTCTGCTCCGTAAACATTTACCTTAAATAACTTCGGATTTTCGCCAATTATAAACGCTTAGGCGACGAGGTTTAGCGTATAGGGAAGACAGTATATCTAGCGCTTAGGTCGGTCGGCCTTTTTGTAGGTCGGCTTAATTTCGCCTAGGATACAGTCGATTCAAGGGAAGCACAACTCCTGGTCACCAACCTGTCCCGAATACAAAAAGGAGACAACTCGCATGGAGGAGGCGAAAGTTAGACACCGCGCGAACCCATACTGGCCTGAGAACCCAGTATATATTACACCAGGGCCATCAGAAATAGGGAGTCGAAACAGCAGCCAGTTGAGCTCCCCACCCCTATTAGCAACGCCATCAGTAAATATAACGAATAGCACAAACGGAATGAGACCAATGGAAATAGACGGAACACAAAGACAGAAGAGACCAGCAGAGGGCTCCGCAGGAAGCCTAATAGGAAGAGCAATATAAGAAAGAGAAGCGAGCAGGACAGCAAGCGCTAAGAGCCCATAAAGAGACATATCACCGATTCGTCCCAAGCTAAGCGAACGTATTACTATTAAACCAAAGTCCAGTAAAAAGAAGGGCAAAGCAAAAACAAAAGAAGACGCGATATCCGGCCATCGCAGCAGCTGAAGCAAACAATAAAGCCAAATGCAGGAGGAGACAATTGAGATTAAAATAGATAAACAGGCTGACATTGAGGACAACAGCTCGGAACTCAGCCAAAGCTCTTAAAGCTCCCAGTACTCCACAAGGAGCTAAGGCGAAGCTCATACACCACGGACAAATATCTTAGGTCGTTCCTAATGATGGACGACCTAGGTATCTACACCATTAAGGTACTACAATACAATATAGGAAAGAGCTACCTACGAATACAAGAGCTCCTCCGGGATGAACAGACGTGGTAGTATAACGTACTTGCCATACAAGAAGTATGGCGCAGCGAGAGACCAGAACGGGACCTCCCTACAACTACCAACCCAATCAGTGACAGGTTCTACCTATACTACCCCCCCCATTTAGGGACGAGAGTGTGCCTTTTTATCAACAGAAGCATTCTAATTAGATGCCTCTGCATTACGGACTACGGATAGAACCTAGTCGCAGTATTAATTACAAACCAAGGAGAAGACCAGCAGTATATAATTACCGTATTCAACGTCTATAACCTAAACCCCCTCCCGCCGTACAATAGGCTGGACGGGCTCCCAAGGGGCTGTATGCTCCCAAAACTAAATAATGCCTTAAGAAGAACAAGAGGACTAAACCACAGCACTATAGTGGTTGGAGACTTTAATCTCCACCACCCTAGATAGGGAGGGCCTAAAGCTAGGCCTAACTGCAGAGCAGCAGTAGAATACCTTATTAAGGTAATAGAGAACAACGAACTTAAACTAAGCTTTAAAACAGGATTAATTATAAGGCCAGCCAAAGAAGCAGGTATAAACCCCTCTACAATTAATCTTAGTCTCGTCACTCCTAATATAGCTAACCACCTAATCCAATTAAGGGTTAGCACGGAACTAGATAAAGGATTAGACCACCTCCCAGTCAAAACCATTTTCAAGTACCAATTAGAACGAGAAGATAAGCTTATACAGTAACTCTTTAAGAAAATAAATAAAGAAATATTCTATAACGTACTCTAAGAGCTACCTAAAGTACCACTAACCCTACCACAAGATCAGATTAATATAACAGTTATTAAAATCATTAACACACTTACTAAGGCCGTAGAACTGTCTACGCTAATAGCTAAAATCAGCCCAAGATCTAAACCAGGATAGTTAAAAGAATGCACCAAAGCAATTAAAGCGGAGAGATGAGCACGAAGACACTACAATAGGCTCCTAATAGAAGAGAACCATACTACACTACAGATAGCAAGGAGAGAAAAGACTAAAGCTATTAAGAAGGCCACAAGAACGGAACATAGAGACAGAGTTAGTAAGGTTAAGGACATAAAGGGATTATGGTCCCTACACACCTGGGCTAAAAGGAGGAATATTACAAGGACTACTTTTATACTAGATATTAGAGATACAACGGGTACCCTATAACATACCGTAGAAGGGAAGACAGCAGCCCTAAAAAGCTCCTTCTTTCCTACGCCGCCCACAGCAGATCTAAAAGATATATATGAGTATCAGTATCCAAACCTAATGTAGATCCCGGAGATTACAGTATAGGAGGTAGAAGAAGCTATTAGAATAACTAGCCCAGACAAGGCGCCAAAAGAGGATTAGCTCCTAAGCCATATACTCCATAAGGCCACTTAGGAACTAAAAGAACCACTTACCCGACTTTTTAACCACTGCCTGACGGCAGGGTACTGCCCAGCACACTTTAGAAGATCTATTACGGTGGCACTCCAAAAACTAAAGAAAGGGGACTTTAGAGACCCTAAGATGTATAGACCAATTGCCTTACTAAACACAGTAGGCAAAGTAATGGACAAAGTACTCGCAAAACGACTACTCTTTATAGCGGACGCTTATAGCCTCCTACCACGCACCCACATGGGTGGAAGAGCAGCAGCCAGCTGCGAGCACGCAGTGCACCTCCTCCTAGAAAAGATATACGCGTCGTAGCAAACGGGAGAAGAAGATATAGTAAGCCTGCTTATACTCAATGTAAGCGGAGCCTTTAACAACATATTACACCATAGGCTTATCCACTGCCTCTAAAAATAAAGAATACCTACCCTAATAGTCAACTGGATTAACAGCTTCCTTACAGGAAGATTAACCTGTATTAGGCTACCAGAAGGCACATTAGAAAGGTTCCCTATACTAATAGGAATCCTATAAGGCTTACTAATATCACTAATTCTTTACCTATTCTATAATGCTAACCTTCTAAATATAGCTATGGATGAGGACGGGCTTAGGCACGGACTTATTACGGGCTATATTAATAATATAAGCATTATAGTAAACGGAAGAACTACAGAAGAAATAATAAAGACGCTGGCGATGCTGTATAAAAGGGCAGAAAAGTGGGCAAATTAGCACGCCTTAGTATTCGCACTATAGAAGTACAAGCTTATACACTTTATCCTACTAAAAAAGAAGATACCGGAGGAGAATAGGAAACGCCCTTTAGTACTCTAATTAAAGAACAGAAGAATATAGACAATTTAGCTAACCACAAAGGCCCAATACTTAGGAGTTATCTTAAATAACCAACTCTCTAGAAAGGCATACCTGGACTATATTGTTAAACAATTAATAGGCTAGCTGGCATGCCTATCCGGCATCGCAGGGTTTATATAGGGCATTATGACCAGATATATAAGACAGCTATATACCGCTATAGTTGTACCACATATGCTATATACAGCCTCCTGCTAGTATATACTAGAAGGAGGATATAGGTTTATTAAAAGAGCTAAATAAGTCCACCGGGTGCTTGTAAGGATCTAATATAAAGCGCTCTACCTTATAACGGGAGCGTTTTAGACCATAGCTAGAGCTAAGCTGGAGGTCGATATACACACCCCACCTATTAAAGTCGCGCTCTACCGTATAGTAGAATCTTCCCTAAACCGAATTAGGGGCTCACCATTATACAATAAGATCCTATAGTTAAGAAGATCGGCTCTAACAAAGTATTAATAGTATAGCCCTCTTTAGAAACTAGAGAGTAATGTTATACTATATCTCCCTAAAAGAATACCACCTATAGAAGAGATCCGCCTAGAGAGGCTCTGCCCTTGGGTAGAACCGCTATAAACTTATACTACTAGAGACAAAGAAACAGTAAAGCAGGAGTATAACTAGATTGTATAGGAAGCCAAAGTCGACCTAAAATACTTCCTAGCGTATACTAATAGAAGCGAAATTAACGGGGAAATTGGAGCGTTAGCGCGTATACCCTAATTAGGAATAGAGGTAGCTAACTATATAGGAACAAACTAAGTTAGCAGTATATACGCTGGAGAATTGAGAGGCCTCTAGCTGGCCTTAGAGCTGGCACTGAAATACTCACTACTAATTAGAAGACTTATAATATTTACGGATAGCCAAGCGGCGATTTAGGTAGTAGTGAAGTCCTAGAACTAATTAGGACAGTATCTTGTACATAGAATAAGGTAAAGGCTTTTAGCAGCACAGATAATAAGCATAAAAGTCATAATATACTGGATCCCCTCGCACGCGAAGATTAAAGGAAATAAACAAGCAGATATCTTAGCAAAGTAAGTAATAGGATAGAGAAAGGACGGGACAGGACTAAGAGCCCCTACCTTCTCCTCCCTATAAAGCCTATTATCTGCAGTAAAAAGAACCACAAAGGCCCAAATAGAGGCATATTAGGAAAAGGAATGGGAAAAGGGTAAGACTAGAAGGGAGCTATATAGACTAGCACTAAAGATTTTAAAGCAGAGACTTAAGATATACAACGACCTACTAAAGGCCCTTTTAGCTATACTTACCCAGATCTAAATAGGAAAGGTAGCTCTAAGGAGCTACCTTTATAGGATTAAACGGGCGCCTAACTTAAGGTGTATATGTGGGGACGAATAGACTAGATAACACGTCCTAGTCGAATGTCCCAATTTTAAAGAACTAAGGAAAGAAATGTGGCCACATAATAGCTAACCTTAGAGCATTTAGAAGATCTTAAACGAAATATGGTTAGCAAAGAAGGCAGCAATCTATATGGTATAAATAGGCCTCCTAGGGCAGTTTATGGAGGCCAGGAACAAACTAGAAGTGACCGCTTGAGTTTCTCTTAACGGCAGACACGTTACGCATAATATTAGCGGAAGACGGATAGCATTACGGTAAGAAAACAGGCCTATAAAAAAGGCCCGGCTTTGATATACAGTACAGAACGGAGGTAATTTGTGTATTTACTACTTTTTGATTATTTAATTTCAATTATCTCCTTTGTATAGGAACTTACCCTGCTTGTATATGTCTTTATAATTGCATTATAATGGCGTTCTTTTCTAGTTCTCTTATTTAAAGCTTTGATTTAAAGGTCTAATTTAAAGCCCGGATTAATTTAGAGGGAGTATCTTTAGAAGCTTTCAATTTAGAAGCTGTTGGCTTAGAGGCTTTTAGCTTAGAGGCTTTTTAATATAGCTTTTATAGCTAGTAATTAAGATTATTTTAGTAATAGAAGTACTACGTCTTAGTAGTATTATCCTTCTCCTATATATCCTCCCCCTACTTCTAAATTGGCGATAATCGCGGCTTAGTATTCTTTAGTCCCTTTATTAAGTCCTTACAGCGAATATACTGCTTGCCCAATGGCTTAAACTCTTTAAACTCTACCTGGCCTTCTGCCTTCTCGTTAAGCCACTCCGGTGTAAAGATAACGTCGTTAGATATAATAGAAGTACGGAGTTGAGGATAAAACCGCTCTATAGCGGTAGCAAGTAGGTAAGAGAAAATAAGGTCGGACGGTAGAAGTAGTAGCAACGACGCGACAATAATAAGTTGTCCCCAATTCCATACTAATAATACACGCTTTTTTTAGGCAGACGCTTACCGCTAGAGTTAACGATTAGCTCTACTAGTCCTTAATATCCGCATTAATACATTTTGGTCCTTCCTTCCTTAACCTCCTTCCGATTCGGGTATAGAATTAGAGCTCCAACATTATCCCAGTCCAATACAATCGCTGCGCGGGCGTCCCCACTGCGCCCTCCGGCGGCGTCGGCGAGCCCGGCTACGGCTCCTACCACGGCCCACACGGCTTCCGCACCTAGCTCGACGCGCTTCTCGCATTCCGCTACCCGCCCTTCGACGCAAAACACGTACCGAAAGTCGCGGTCAAAAACATGCTGGGGCTCAAGCGCGGAGAACGGCTGCAGGACCAAAAGATCAAGGGGAGGAGGGTCGGGAAGGCGGGTCTGCTTCTGTGCGTGTTGATTGTGGGTGCGGCGCCGGTGGTGCTGGATAAGCAGGCGGGAGGGAGGCCGGGAGTGTTGGATGTGGTGGGGAAGTGTGTGGCGCCGGTGTTGGCGAAGTTGGCGTGAGTGTTCGGTATGAAGAGTTTGTAGGGAAGGGTGTGCCTAGTGGTAGGGCGCTATGTCACGAGTTGCGAAGAAGATTTGTCTCTTTCAGTGCGTCATGTATTTGATATCCAGTTTCAATCTAGTCAGTCCTCACTCACCCTTATCCCTACTTCTCCACTTCTCCACTCCAACAGCCTCTTCATTCTAGTACTTCACCGGCACCTTGAAAACCGGCACATTCCTAAACCCCTCCTCATCCCACCTGACCCTGTTCTTCTCATCCAACCACGCCCCCTCATCTGTCGCCGGAATCCCCACTGCCTCATTCTCCCGAACCTCCTGCTTACTAACCCCTATCTCATCCCTCGCAAGCCACACCTTTGGCGTCTTGGACGTAAACACCGGGTTAAGGTACGCTGTTCTAAGCTCCTCATCCGAGTACTGCGGTGGATCCTCCTCGTCATCGTGCGAGGAAGCAAGCCAAGCCTTCATCGCCTTGTGCGAAGCGAAAATGTGGGGTTCAAAGAAGCTTGCGAGAGGTTCGATGACCTGTTTCGGGACCCTAATTTCCTGGCCAATACGTTGGACGCGCGATTCAGTTGCTGCGCCCTCTTCAGCGGCTGCTAGTAGCGGTGTATCTTCATCGTCATCCTCGTTCTGCAGATCGGCTGGGAGAAATGTTTCCAACGGGCCGAGGTGACGGTTCATCGTATAGTTATAGACGACGGTACCTAGGAATAGGATGGCGGTGAGAATAGACGGGCCGGTGGCTTTGCGGGCGCCGAAGAGGCCGATTAGACATAGTTCGGCAATGTAGACGCCTGTGAGGAGTTGTTGCAGCGCGCGTGTGTAGAACTGGCCTTTGCTATCGATTTTGGTTTGGATAACAAAGAGGAGGTTGTATCGGTAGCTGAGGTAGTATAAGAAGAGGCCAATAGCAGCGAAGCCGAGGACGAGCGGCGCAATGCAGGAGTAAGCGATAGCTGGATGGCAGTTAGTGAGGTGTCTCCTATTTGAAGACCTCATAATGAATATATGCGCTTCATACCTATGATAGCCATGTTCGTGAACTTTGGATATACTTTGCCCCATCCGATTCCCTTCATGCTCGTGTATCGGCTATATTTCTCACGCGGCGTCTTGTCCAAGAACAAGTCGTAGAAGAGGTATTCGAAGAGGTCGGAGTAGTTCAGGACATTTTGGGCTGCGGAAGCCGTACCTTGCAGGATGAAGTATGTAAGGTAGAAATTTGAAGCCTTAGGTAAGTTTTCGGCGAGTAATGTAGGAACCATAGTTGGCTCTTGTATAATCTTAGTAACAACTGCTGCAGCGCCGGACGTAAATGTAGTAACTAGGAAGACCTGTATTACTTGGAAGGCGAAGAACCAGGTCTGAGTTTGTAGCTCGGCCTGGGTGTTGGTTGGTTGTCCAGATGATTTGGCAATGTCTGACAATATTCTTAGTATATATGTTAGAATATGCCAGTGCAAACTCACATCGGAAGAAATACGGCACGTAAGACACAAATAAACTCAATAATAAAGGAGGTAACAAGCCAGTGAGGAGCCCTAGTATAGGATCAGGCAAATTGTGGATGAAGTCGAGAAATTTGACTTTGTCAGTGAGGTAATTGATATTAGAGAGGGCTCCAACAATAGCAATCGGGATAGACCAGAATATAATAATAGCCGCAACAAAGGCATTCGCAATGTAACTCTGAGAGATTCGGCCGGCAGGAGTAATAGTTAGGTTCTTCCAGATAACTTCCTTTGGCTCTACTCCAATGAACCTCGGATTCATTGTAAGTATTCGAGAAGATGGTAGTTGTTGATATGCTTTCTGGGCGGCAGCTTGCGTTTCAAACTCAACAAAGGCTGCAGCACCGAGATGGCTGTGCGGAGCAGTATATGATTCGCGAGCCTTTTCTACTTTGGCCGCTTTTTCGGTTACTTGTTCTCTTGCCCATTCTATCGTATCGACCTTCTTAGCAACAGGAACTGTCAACCGATGTGTTGGCCTCAAAGATTTATTCACTGTTTCTAGAAGGTTATCGTAATCTAGCTGGCTCCCATTATCAGAGCCTTTCCGAAGACTTTGAAGCCTTTTCTTATTGGCTTTCCGTGACAAGGTGACTTCAGCGGATTCAAGCAGTGAGACCTTCTGGTTATGATCGGCTACAAGTGACTCCAAATCATCAGCCTTAGTGACTGCCCAGAGTCTTTTAGCATCATTTCCGAAGAAGCGATGTAGATTATCTGGATTCAGTGCTTCTTTAGGAGCCGAGAGAAATAGAACCGTTCGTGAAGATAAACGAGCAGCATTAGATTTTGAGAGATGCCAGGCCTGACGTAAGCCGATGAGCCATATTCGTTCACGGGCCACAAGGAACATAATAAATCCTGAATAATATGTAAGACACTAAGAAATTCCCGTCAGATAACCCCATGACTTACCGAAGAAGAGCCAGGCTACCACAGCATGCGCATATAGGTGGTTCTTTTTGGCAACATTGCTAAATCCAATTTTGTCCAATTGCGAAGAGTTCCCTCCTCCAGTTGAGTTCACCGGAAACAAGATTGGCCAAGTAATACAGCAACCAGCTATGCAGATTAAAATAATGGTACGAAGAAATCGGAGATAGAGATATCCATCAAGCGACTGGTGATGGAGGACAAATTTGTCGTCCACTACTCTTAGAGTATGGACCCAGTCAAATTTTGAGCGGCTTGCGGATGGCGTACGGTGTCTAAGGGTTGTCAGTGATGGCTAGTATAGAAAGAGGGAGCATACAGACTTTTCAGGCACTACACCAATGTAGGTACGCGGCGAATAGATTACGGGATATCTGCTTCTAATGACTATGAAGATTGCAAGGAAGAAGACTGCGGTGAGAAAGGTTGGAATAAATGTTGCAAGGATAGCGGAGAATGAAGTTGAGTCAGGGAACTATCACCAATACATGTGAGATTCGTCTTTATTCGTAGGAGGTATGGTGGGGGGTCCTCTGAGAGGAGATTGGAAGGGATATGATAACTCGACGCTACACATCTTGAAATTTCATGCCTATTCTTGGTAGCACTAAAGATTTCTGAAAGTTTTATAGACATGTTGGACAGTAGAAAGGAACATAATCGTGATATCTGCGGAGGGAAGAGTACGGAAGATCATCTTAGATGCCACAGACTGAATTGGAAATCTTCACATAGAACCTTAAAGTGCAGCAGTAGAATGAGCAAAGACAGGAGAAAGACAGGGTTATATGTAGATCACATCCGCTTACCTTCTTCTCCTTCAATGCTGAAAATTGGTCACCCGCATTGACTGCCATGGCAGGCATGTGTAGAACGGCTTGAATGTCCATGATATTTCAGAAACACTGATCAGAGAAGGCGGCGAGGCGATGGCAGCCTTGGGAGGATGATTAGAGTATTGATAGCTGAAACGAAGAGAACGTCATGACATAGAACTCTCTTGTATTCCTAAACCTGCTGGATATAGTGTTCGGTCGAGAGAGGCTCATAAATATGTGTTGACCGCAGGCGTTCAAATTCCTTCGTCAAGAACGGATGCTGCAAAGCTTGTTACAGCAAAGAGCTGTGGGAGAATGACGTAGACGCGCCACGCGCCACGATGCACCGTGCACCTTCAGCCACAAGCCTACACCCTCATTTTCAGGGATAGAGGTTTATAAGATTCACAATCCAACATCATCAACACCTTAGAAAGGATAATGCTACTGCTACATGCTTAAAAGTTGAGCTTCGCACATCAATTGCCAAGTCATGCGGCTTACCAAGCCATAATATATATTAAGTTAAACCTCGTTCGCCCGCCCGTTCACCTCAGGAGATTTTTCATCATCCCCGCACCATCTATCGCGCAAGCCCACGCTACGAGTAAGTCTCGTATAAGATTTGAGCCTCTATTTGTTTAAACTTTATCTGTAATTTGATATAGGTGTGAGATATCCTTGATTTTGACCGATAGTGGCGCGCTTTATCCGTAACGTGTTGGCGGCAGACACCCTGAACACAGCTCGTCCATAGCCCGTCGCGGCGTCATGTACCAGTATACTCCTCTTATCGACCCTGCTAGTGATATTCGGCTCGTTCGTCTTCTCCCCAAGAAAGGGCAATATGTTACGTGCAAGATCATCCATGTGCCTCTTGCAAACGCTCCAGCTTATGAAGCCGTTTCTTATACGTGGGGCACAAAAATTCAAGATCGTGAACTCCAGTGCTTGGACGAATACAACGAAGGCGAAATACGCAGTTTAGCCATTACAGCTAACCTGATGGCCGCTCTACAACGATTCCAACTCGACGAGGAACCAAGGAATCTCTGGATCGATCAGATCTCTATCAATCAGTCAGATGATCGCGAGAAAGTTCACCAGATATGCATGATGGGGCATATTTATGAGCGATGTTCGCGGGTAGTTATCTGGCTAGGAGAGGAAACAGACCAACTCAAAAGAGCTGTTCAGTTACATTACGAGGCTTTCAATGAACCTTTTTCAGAGACACCAGTTAACAATCAAGATGGCAATGCCACTCAAGATATCCGCCAGACAGCCCTCTCCATAGAGGATAGTTTCAGATCGGATTGGTGGAACGACCTCCCAGATCAGGACATTCACGCGTTCAATAGTTACTACTCTCTACCATGGTTCAATCGGCTGTGGGTCGTGCAAGAGGCAGCTCTCTCACTTGAGGCAATCTTTGTTTGCGGCTCTTACGTCCTTCCATGGCGGAGAGTTGAGCGATTCTCGGATGGCGCCCTACGAAGCAAGTTACTATCCAACAGCAACGTCATCACGATGAGACTGCAAAGGGAGCGGTCAAATGAAGGCCACCGCGTGGGCTTTCGGCCTCTCTTTGTGCTTGAGACAACGAGGCAGTTTCAGTGTTCTGATGATCGAGACAGGTTCCTCGCTCTATTAGGATTGTTCGAGACGGAGGTGATGAGGATGGTTGACATATACCTTCATTTTTGGTCCGGGTTTCAGGATTATCGTGATTTCTTCATCCGTGGTGCGCTGGCTTTCCTGGGAGGCGATGCACTACGACCTCCAGATAATCCTTTGGGCATCCTTTCCAGTGCAGGGACGAGGAACAAGAGGCCGCCGAATGCGGATGACCTCGAAGCTAGCTGGCCGTCTTGGGTACCGGATTGGAATCATGAAGTCACTATTAGCCGACCTCAAATCCCTTACGGCTTCTCGGAGACAGACTTCGCTGCCACAGCGGGCTCAAACTTTCAAACGGTTTGGCAACCTGAGAATCCGGATGAGATCAGATTAGATGGCAAACGCATTTCACGTGTTCAACTCATCTTCGCTCCCTATGTTGCACAAAATGTAGATGGAAGAAGACCCCGTATCAATCGTCATCACGAAGGACAAAAGGTCCTGTTGGAGTGGCACTGCGCTTTACAGGTCCTTGCATCTCGGTCTGAGGATATTGGAATGGAGGAATTTGAAGAAGCTTTTGCTAAGATGCTGATTGTCGATTGCGGCATGATCACTTCTTTTGAAACCCAGACATTCAAGGACCAACGGAATGTTCCCTTAGGATTGTTTATTGCAAGCCTTAAAATACTTTGGGAAGTTGCTTCCAGCAGCATGTCGGAGCCGGCGATGTTGCAGGCGCTTCTAGATAAGCCCTTATTCATCAGTTATTATCAACTTCTGAATAAGGCATGCCACGGTCAACGATTCTTCATTCTCGACGATGGCTCCTTTGGGCTTTGTCCGCCTGAGACACAACAAGGGGATTTCGTCTTTCTCCTTTTTGGCGGCAAAGTCCCGTTTGTCCTTCGCAAAAACCCAAGGTCCAAGAATTCCGCTGAGCGTGATGGGATTTGCGAGTACAATCTCATTGGTGACTGCTATGTCGATGGAATTATGCACGGAGAGGCTATGAAAAGGTTGGATTTACAGGACGAGCTAGTTGACATTTGGTAGTCTTCAATAGGCTGCTGCATCCCACTGCGGAACCCAACAACAGTCTTTTCGATCATTAGTGCCAGCGATTTACTTGGATTCAGCATTTGAAACCACTTCAGAAATTTGCATCATCACCTCCTAGAGATTTGGCCAAGGTACCAGTTTCATATCAGGACGAGCTAGCAACTCCTTTTAGGAAAGGTAGTATGATTACTGAGACGCATCAAGAGAGCGTGCTTTTGGGCATCCCGGAGGGTCATATAGAGTTATCGGATTTTACACAACAAATACTCTGTAAATAATATGAAAAATTTGGATGAATTCAAATTGCCAAGATAAAAATGTTCCAGACGGCAAGTTGACCTGAATTGCTGGTTGTGAGACAGCTTCTCCGAGGCAGTTCGTCCACTTGGATGTGTAAGACTCCGCGGGGGTTCAAGATTCCACTTGGGTCCTGTCAGCCGTATGGATAATTATTATAGAAAGCTGAGATATCAGTCGCCAATCTGAATACACAAAGAACCGCACTCTCTGCAATTTTGCCCTTTAAACCTCACTCTTTCGCACACTCAATCATTACTCTTCTTCTTCCTCCTCTTCCTTGAGCCATGCACCACCTAGCACACCCCCAAGTAATCCACCAACTCCTCTCCCAACTCCATTCAGGGTGCTTCCCAGGCCTCCCACCACATCTCCCTTCCCCAATTTCCCAACTCCCTCTCCCAAACCTCCTGTAATCCCGCCAACACCATCTTGCACTCCTTTTCCTACACCTCCCACAATACCCCCAACCGGCCCTCCAACTGTATCTCCTAATCTAGTAACGACACCACCAAGCGTATTACCAACCCCCTTTCCAGCCCCAGACACCGTATTCCCAAGACCAGACGACAAGCCACCAACAGTACCCTTAGCATCACCTCTCCCAATTGCATTCGTCGTCTTGCTAAGCGTGCCCTGCAGTCCCTTCGTCGTATTCCCAATCGTATAATCCAAATTATCCGTCACCCCCGTCACCGTCTTCCCCAACCCATCCGTCACTTGCTTGGCCGGCTTGCCCACGCCGGCGGGGAGCTGGTCGAGACCCTTGCCCGCCGTGCTCGTGAGGCCCGTGACGGCGAGGTTGGCGCCCGAGGTGACGGTGCCGGTGGTCGTGGTGAGGCCGCTGGTCACTTTGCTGACGGTCTTGTTCGTGGCGCCGGTGATGGCGTCGCGTGTGGCGGCGCCGGCGGACGCGGGGCTGCTTTGTGGTTTTATGGTGGGAGTGGGCGGCTTTGCGGGCTGAGGGGTGAGTCTGGTGCCATCGGGATTGACGCGCGCGATCTTAGCTGGAGCTTTCTTGACGGGAGTGGCTTTTTGGGTGGGATCTGTGGTTGTGTTTGCGGATGAGATGATTGGCTTCGGGGTGGAGGAGAGTTTGGTGGGTGCCTTGGTGGCGGTTGTGGTCTTTGAGACTGCTGTGGATGTAGATTTATTTGTGGAGGATACTGGAATTGTTTTTTTGGTCCCAGTAGGGGTTTGTACTGGCTTGGTTGTATCTGCTGCCGTTGTGACTGGTTTCTTTACTAGCGTCACGGTGGATTCCTTTCCTGTGGCTTGAGATAGAACCTTCTTAGAAGCGGGAGGTATAGGCTTCTTGGTCCCAATTGGTGTACGGGTACGTGTGGCAGCCGGTGTAGTTGAAGATGCTGTGGTCTTAGTTAAAGTGGAAGCTGTCGAGGTTGTGATTGGTTTAATCGGAGTAGGTTTCACTGGTGTTGTAGTTGTCTTCGTTGAGGCCGATGGCGGCGTCTTTTTGGTCCCTAACGGGGTCCTTGGTTTCACGAGCGTTGAAACAGAAGCAGCTTTTACAGGGGTTTTCTTTGCTCCCTCTGCAACCTTGGCAACACTTGCTATTCACGCTTACAGTCAATCAGAGTCTAATAGCGTTGATCATATAAAAAGTGCCGGCTTACATTGAAGCGCTGCATTTTGTTGTTTGATGTCTTCCGGAGCAGACATATTAGCTGGCTGAGTTTTATGGGTATATTATAACAAAAGGACAAGAAATGACTAGAATACTACAATATAAAGTTGTAGAAGATATCTTCGCAGCGAATATCAGGTTTCGAGAGTACTACGTCACCAGGCATAATGAACCGCGTGGCGCAGGATGAACCGTGTGGCGCATCATACCCGCGCAGAATCAGAACCTCAGCCAGGGAGTTAGAAAAACACAAAAAGAAATGTCTATGAGCAGACGGCGCCCCCTTTCGTCAGCAGCTTGTCTTGCCGTCTGAGGGCCTTTGGTGCGAGCTTTATGATGGTAGAGCACGAACATATGACGCACGTAAATGACGGGCCAAAGCGACACCATATCATGCTACTACCCATAGGCCGTTAGCCGAACTGGGCGTAAGCTTTTGATTAGTGAACTTTCGGTTAAATACGACGCGCGCTGAAACTGGGTCAGGAACTGGGTCAGGGGCTCTACCAAAGCTCTGCTCTCACCTAAAGAAGGGCCGCTGCACCTGCCTCGAGCTTATGGGCCCTCGAGAAGGGGGCTTAACGTGTCCGCGGAGGAGACGTCAATTAGGCACAATAACCACCTGGGTGGGTTTGTGAGTTAAGGCACCAAGGCAGAAGTTATTAATTAGGCCTGCACCATTAAAACACTACCCAAATTAACAAAAAAAAGTCGTGAATATAATAGCAGGGACCTTACTTTAGCGCTATTAAAAGATAATAAAAAAGGTCTTTGTTGTGAATATGTTGGTGGCAATTCAAATTTGGTGGGTGTGGCAAGACTGCACTCACAAACTGCACCCGGTGTAAACTAACGTGCGACTATATCTGCGTGCTTCCGTGCCTCTCTAGAGAACACACCGCCCTGGCGCATCCGGTTGAAAGCGCGTGTTGATCGGACTTATGCCCAAAAATACGTTAAAATACGTCAAAATGGTCGTGCTTATTACTTCAAAGGTATAAAACTGTGCTGTTTGATCGCCAAGATCGACACGCGCTTTCAACCAGATGCGCCAAGGTGGTGTACTTTACGCCCCACTTAATTAGTCTCAGAACTAACGGGCCAGCCCGGCGGCTGCAGTGTCCCCCGGTTGAATCCGTACACTAACTATTTCTAGTTCAGATTCAGGCATTGGGTTACTCAACTTATGCCGTCCGGCTCGCCCCATCTCAAACACATCTCACAACAGCGTCGTGTTTTGACCCTCTGGGGTGTTCTTCAAAGCTACACGCTAGGATAAGTTTTTCCTTTGGATCTAGGGCAAGCTGTACAGAGCTGACATGTCTTTTAGCTTCTCGTCTTGCTCATGACGAATGCTGTAGGGAAGATCCCAAGCTTGATTAGGCATGTAGATTTTGCTTTAGCGTCGTCTGGTGGATGGCTTTACCGTCTGCCTGGTTGACTAGCTGCGATGCGGGAAAATTTGTGGGGGCCCGGTGCAAGCTGATCGGCCATCTATAAATCCAAGGAATATATGCTGCGCTCTCTCCAGTCAAGTTACCATCCTATCATCATGTTTGGCGTCATAAAGATCGTAGGCATATTTTTCGCACTCCAGGCTCGGACCGCACCACTCTTCGGTGGTCAGACCGTTCTCTTTTCCAATCACTTCGGCCTAGCTGGTGAAAATGCTACCTACGACTACGTAATTATTGGCGGCGGTACGGCAGGCCTGACACTTGCGACTCGCCTTGCTGAAGATGAGTCAATAAGCGTTGCCATCGTGGAAGCTGGCGACTTCTACGAGAAAGATCATGGAAATCGGTAAGAGCTTACGGCACGTCGGATTGCTTCTCTAACCTGTATTCCTAGCTCCGTCGTGCCCGGATACTGGGTCGGTTCTGATGTAGGAACCGATGCTTCACTCGTTCACACGGCGCCACTTGTTGACTGGGCCTACTTGACTACGCCACAAACAGCTCTGGGGAACACCGTATATCATTACCCGCGTGGGAGGTGCCTTGGCGGAACGTATGTCGGCCTACCCCTATTTTCAGTATAGTAACATAATAGTTCTTATACAGGTCAGCACGCAATGCTATGATCTATCAACGCGGAACGGCAGGATCACATGACCAATGGGCTTCTGCCGTCGGTGACGATAGCTATAAGTTCCAATCATTTCTCCCATATTTTCGGAAGAGTGCTCATTACACTGCTCCAAACGTACACATCCGAGCTACGAATGCCTCCGTCCCATCACCGAATTCGACAGCTTATATAGCTACCGGTGGACCTTTAGAGGTCTCACATGCAAATTGGGCTATGCCTTTCAGCTCTTGGGCTTTGCCCGCTCTTGCCGAAGTAGGCATTTCAGCACTCTCTGACCTCAATAGTGGAAACCTGCTAGGTGTTCAATATTCAGCCACCTCTATAAAACCAGATGACCAGACTCGGAGTTCGAGCGAATCGAGCTTTCTTCAGGCGGCTTTTGGAAGCAACAGAACGAATCTGAAAGTATATACCCGGACTATGGTCAAGCAGATTCTCTTTAATGGAAACAAGACCGCCACCGGTATTCGCGTCAGTTCCTATGGATCAGAGTATATAATATCTGCAAACAATGAAGTAATTCTCTCAGGAGGCGCAGTAAGTACATGATACCCAGTATTCTTGACGACTACTAAGGTTACAGTTCGGTTCTCCGCAAATTCTCATGGTATCAGGCGTAGGCCCAAAGGAAGAGCTAAACAAATACGATATTCCTGTTCTTGCTGATAGGCCTGGGGTTGGTAAGGGCATGTGGGTATGCGATCTCCTTTTTCTCCAGCATCGTAACCAAAAGAAGATGAGACTAAGCTTTCTCCTAGGATCACGTGCTCTTCTCGATCACTTACCAGGTTGATGTAGTTACTCAAAGCCAGTTAACTGACCTTGTGTACAAAGCTCAAGCTGACGAGGAGTATATAAAAAATGCGACTGGTATACTTACCAGCATGGCTGCAGATATGCTGGGTACACTTTATTTCACTTGGCCTTGCATTCATCTACTGACAAAATTTTACAGCGTTCGAAAAACTCCCCGAGACGTACCGCGCCAATCTCAGCTCCGCAAGCAAAAAGGATCTTGGTGACTTTGCTTCAGACTGGCCGGAAGTGGAATACATCATAAGCAGTACAGCTTATCCAGATGCTCTCCCAGGCAAAAACTATGCATCAACTTCCACCGGCATAGTTGCCCCACTCTCGCGTGGCACCGTCACCATACAATCAAACGATACAGCAGTCCAGCCCCTCATTGACCCAGGCTGGTTCACCAATTCTACTGACATCGAAGTTGCCGTACAAGCTTTTAAGCGGATGAGAGAAATCTGGGCGGCGAAGGCCATACAGGGTGTGTTGCTCTCCGGCGAACTTGAGCCAGGGCCAAGCGTGCAAACAGACGAGGAGATTAAAGAATACATTTTGAATACAACAAGGACCATTTATCACCCTGCGTGTACTTGTAAGTTATCTCTTTTAGCAGCCTCGGTTGTGGATTCCGTTTATCTGATCTGTGCTAATTTATTTCTTCAGGTAAAATGGGCAGGCGCAACGACACAATGGCTGTAGTGGACTCCAAGGCGAAAGTCATTGGCGTACAGGGTTTACGCGTGGTGGATGCAGCAGCATTCCCTCTGCTGCCTCCCGGCCATCCGCAGGCGACAGTCTGTAAGTAAAAATTTGTAGCTGCCTTCATTTTTAATATTGGTTTAGCTAACTGTAATGCAGATGGATTAGCGGAGAAAATTGCGGATGATATATTAAAAGAGCATCAGAAGCGGTAGTAGCCTAAGGCGCCGATTAAGAGTTGCGTGTTACGCTCTGTTCTCCCAGACGGTGATGTATTTGGACCGGCGTGGCGTAGATTTGGGGTCAAATCCACTCCAATGCTCCAGCCCAAATCCAATGCACCATACCTAGATAAGAATAATAGTTACTTATATAGGCTAACCCGCCATTTTGGATCCAGTTGGCGCGAGTGTTCGCGCCGGTCCAAATAGATCACTGCTCCCAGAAGCTTCCTTAGACACGTAGATGGTTTTCAATGCAATCTAATTTACGGGGCAGGTATTAGCTTCGGTTTTCTTTGGGTCTCTTGTTAACAGTCGGACAAAATGTACTTTGGTTGTGATTGGTGGTTGGGTTAACTTCGGTGAAATCCGCCGAACAGACTAAATCTCTGGCCCTTTCGTCTGTTAATATTTCTGACATTGGGAGCATTCTACATATCATTTTAGAATCTCCTATAATGCCATATCTTCTCTCAATGGCCTGCATTTTTGTACGGAGGGCATTTGCTTGTAGAGTCCTTTATAACCATCTATCGGCCTCCTGTCAGCCTTGGCTCACGCTAATACCGGTCGGAGCGCCTTGGACCCTCTCAGATAGCGGAAGAAGGTAGTACTTTGCATGACCAGCTGGTTTCTACCCCTTTGGATGGTCTAGTGCTCCAAAAAAAATCGATAACAAATAGGGACGAGAAGGTCGATTGATTGTGTTAGTGATTCAGCAAGATATCCCATGCAACGTTAATGTCCTACTGCAGGTGGTCCGTGCGAAAACCAGAATCAGAGCTGCGCAGAAGCTTCACAGATAATAGATTAATTTAATCATCAATTAATCAACCACCATACCTTCTAATCGTACCTTTCTTGATCCTAATATCGTCCAACCTACTAAATATGTCGTTCCTCTAACTTGAAGCAAAAGAACTATCTCCGGAGCCTTGGCAGCTGCCTAAACTCGAGCCTTTTGTCAGAGTTATATTCCTCATCAGAGCTCTAAGATCCTAACGATCTAATAGCTTATTAATAAGAATAGGACATGAAGGAATGTTGCAAGGGATAAAGGCCCC
>Ga0307515_10008026_pt1 | contig 20699 bp, 17 predicted proteins | sample 17_EM_MG_FD_194513 | JGI IMG/M metagenome (GOLD analysis project Ga0307515, IMG submission 194513) | Populus trichocarpa ectomycorrhiza microbial communities from riparian zone in the Pacific Northwest, United States - 17_EM | ecosystem: Host-associated > Plants > Roots > Unclassified | place...
TGCATCGCTTTATAGTGATACCTACGATCACCATGAATATATCCAGATGATCAGTAATTCCGGGTTTTCAGGCTTGATCTGGTCGCCCGAAGTGAGGGAATCCAGGTCGATTGCCGACCTGATGCGGCGTAGTCAAACGGCGGTACTTTCTGCTCAAACACTTTACAATTCCTGGTACCTGCAAAATCCACCATGGCTGCAAATCAACAGAGATAAAAACAATAAAAACGAGTTTATGGAGAACGCGAAAGCTGTGGAGACTGATGTGCGTAAACTCCTTAATTTCAGGATGAGCCTGGTTCCTTATCTGTATAGTGCTTTTGCCGACTACCATACAAAGGGAATCCCGCCGTTCAGAGCCCTGGTTGTTGATTATCCAACCGACCCGAAAGTGTTCAATATAGACGATGAATATATGATTGGACAGGTAATTTTGGCTGCTCCGCTTACCGAAAATAGCGACGAGCGCAAGGTTTACCTTCCTGCAGGTAACTGGTACGATTTCAACAGCCGTAAAAAATATCCTGGCGGTCAGCAATATATAATAAAGACCAGCTATACCGACTTGCCGATATTTGTTAAAGAGGGTACTATATTGCCTTTGGCTAAGCCGGTAGAATACATAAGCCCGGAAACCCGATTCGAACTTACCTGTTATGTGTATGGCGATGAGGCGAAGCCTTTCTCCTTATTCGAAGACGATGGCGTTACCTTCGACTTTGAAAAGGGGAAATACAACACTCTTAGTTTAAACTATCAGAACGGTAAGGGCGTGGTAAAAAAAGCCGGTGCTTTCAAAGGCAGCAGGTACCATATTGCAAAATGGGAAGTGATCAGGTAAAATTCCTGCCACATGCTGCTATGCCGGAGAGTCGGACCTCAATGGATATTTCCAGTCGATGAACACGAAGTTTGTTGACCATGGTATCTCGTTAGTAATGGAAGAATTTGCAGCCTGGCACCTTGGCAGTGTCTACCAAATTGTTAGCAGATAAAGTTCTAAAGCGTTTAGAGATTGGCGGCTGGATTGGGCTTAGCCGGTGTCGTCCATATTCAACGTGTTTTTTACTCATAACCCGTGCAGGAACGGGCAACTATTGCGCCGGCTGACCCTGTTTCGCGCTCATGGATATATTTAGTATTTTTATTGGTATATTTATTACTAAAAATCCTGTTTATTTAACTAAATTTGAATTTACTGTATGTTTTATTATTAAATTGATATTTCTGATGTCTCGTGAGATTAGGCCATATGTATGATGATCAGCAACTTCTGCAAAAAATGATTGCAGGTGATGAATTGGCATTTGCCCGCTTATTTGGAAAGTATAAAGGGTTGATTTATCACTTTGTAATGAAGTATATTAACTCGCCATTACTGGCAGAAGACCTTACGCAGGAAGTATTTATCAAAATATGGGAAAACAGGACTAACCTTTTGGCCGTCACCTCTTTTAAAAGCTATTTATTTACAGTAGCAAAAAATCATACCCTGAATTGCATGAAGGCGGCTTTTCGCTCCGAAGCTGCGCTGGGCCTGGTTGTAAATAGCTTTATTGCGGCCAGAAATAGTACCGAAGATGAATTGATACACCAGGAATACCTTGCATTTTTAAGGCGGATATTAGAAAGCCTGCCACCAAGAACAAGGGAAATATTTTATATGTGCCGCGAACAGGAAAAAACTTATGACGAAGTAGCACAGGAACTGGGAATTTCAAGGAATGCGGTAAAAAATCATATGGTAGCCTCTATGAAAGCGCTGAGTTTTTCCTTAAAAAAAGAACTTGGTATCTCTTTGACTGTTTTTTTTGCAATAGTATCCCGTTATTAGACATTGGTATTGATCGCCTTTGTCAATTGTTCCTGTTTTCGGCAGGTAATCCTTACCCTATACCTGATTTTTGTGCCGTCGCGCTGTAATTTGGCCGCCATTCTCGTCAATATTAACTTTTTTTTAACTTTTTATAAAATTCAGCTACCCTACAGGCGACTTTTCGTTGTCTTAGGCATAGAAATCTGTTTTTATGGATAAAGATCATTACAAAGAGCTTGTAAAACGGTACCTGGAGAAAAAGTCGACCGACGAAGAATTGGAGGTTTTTTTTCACCTGGCCGAAAAAGGCGAACTCGACCAATACCTTTCGGAATCGATGGACGAAGAATTGGGATCACCGGGAAAAGAGGAGGAAGGTAATAAGGTTAAAAAATTACATCCTGCGAAATTATGGATGCCTATAGCTGCGTCTGTATTAATTTTATTATCGCTCGGCTTTTATCTGCTTTTAAATAAACAGGATGTTAAGCAAACTAATATGCAGGTAGCTAATATTCCGCCTGGTGGTAATAAGGCTTTCTTAACCCTTGCAAACGGCAATAAAATTATACTTAACAGTGCCAAAAACGGCAATATAGCTACACAAGGCAATGTAACCGTGCTTAAAGTTGCCGATGGACAACTTAGCTACGCTGCGAAAGGAAAAGAAGATACTGAGGCAGGTTTTAATACGATAACAACCCCCAAAGGCGGTCAATACCAGCTTATTCTGGCAGATGGTACCAAAGTTTGGCTAAACGCAATGTCGTCCCTTCGTTTTCCTGCTGTATTTAAAGGCGTAGAACGGCAGGTGGAATTGACGGGCGAGGCTTACTTTGAAGTGGCCAAAAACAAGGCCATGCCATTTATAGTTAAATCGGGTTTTCAAGCCGTGCGGGTACTGGGTACCCATTTTGATGTAAATGCATATACTGATGAGAGCAGTATTAAAACAACCCTGCTTGAGGGCTCTGTCGAAGTTAGTAACCAATATGCTAAAACCATTATTGCGCCCGGGCAGCAAAGTGTATCCGGAGATCAGGGTGGTTTGCTGAAAAGAGAGGTAGATACTGAAAAAGAAGTAGCCTGGAAAAATGGCATTTTTTCTTTTGACGGCGATGATCTTAAAACAATTATGCGCCAGGTATCACGCTGGTACAATGTTGATGTAAGCTACTCAGGAACCATCTCTGATGAGAAATTTCATGGCGAAATTTCCAGGTTCAGCAATTTAAGTGATGTGTTAAAAATCCTGGAGCTTTACCAGGTACATTTCGAACAAAAAGATAACAACCTTATCGTATCCTATAACCCACATTCAACTAATGATTAAACTAAACCCTAAAACGAAAAATCGCCTATGATAAAATCATACTAAAAACCTCCGCAAAAAGAAAGAAAAGCCGAAAGACGCTAATCTCCCGGCTATCAAAAAGGCAAGCAGTAAACTTTGACCGGTGTCCTGCTTAATTATCACCTATTTCTAAATCAAAAGTATGAAATTAAAATTTCTTTACCCTCTTCTTTGCTTATTACGGGGGTTAAAGCAAAAACACGCTATCATCAAACTAACTACAATATTTGTATTCATTTGTGCCTTACACTTATCTGCGGCGACTTTTGCGCAAAATGTAACCATCAAAAGGCATAATGCATCGCTCGAAACTATTTTTAAAGACATTAAAAAACAGACAGGGTATATGTTCTTTTACCCGGAAAAGATCAGCCTTAAACAAACCCAGGACATAGATATCGATAACACCTCCCTGGAAATAGCTTTAGCAACCTGTTTAAAAGGGCTCGACCTGAATTACACCATTATCAATAAAACCGTTGTGATCAGTCGCAAGGTTCCTGAAAAACGTGCTCCGGGTGCCGCAACAGGCAGCTTTGCCGTTCCTGTAATTATCCAGGGCAAAGTGATCGACTCGGTAGCAAATATTCCGTTAATCGGTGTTAACATCAGTGTAAAAAATAAAGCCCAATACACGCAGACTAACGCCAGCGGCGAGTTTACGTTAAGTGTTTTGCAGGGCGACGTATTGTCATTCTCATATGTTGGTTACCAAACTAAAGAAGTAACCATTAAAAATGGCGGGTATCTAAAGATAAACCTGTTATCTAAAAACAGCACCATTAGCGATGTGGTGATCACCGGTTACCAGGTTATTAAAAAAGACAACTATACAGGTAGTGCCATTGTGATCAAGGGTGACGACTTACAGCGGGTAAACCCTCAAAACCTGATTAAAAGTATAGCAACCTTTGACCCTTCACTAAGAATTGCGGATAATAACCTGCTCGGATCCGATCCTAACTCTTTGCCAAAGATCACCGTTCGTGGTTCAACCACTTTGCCATCGGTAAATGGCGAAATCATTGATCGAAATAACCTTTCAAGCGCCTATAATCTGCCTGTTTTTTTATTGGATGGATTTGAGGTTTCTTTAGAAAAAGTGGTGGATTTGGATATGAACCGCATCTCGTCGGTAACCATTCTAAAAGACGCTGCTGCAACTGCAGTATACGGCTCAAGGGCGGCAAATGGCGTAATTGTAATTACAACCAAAGCGCCGATACCAGGTAAACTACAGCTTTCATACAACTACCAGCTTACAGTACAAGCGCCAGATCTTACCGGGTACCACGTATTAAACGCTGCCGACAAACTACAATATGAAAAGCTTGCAGGCTTATACAGTACAGTAAATAATACGGCATCAAGCCAGGACCAGTTAGATAATGAATATTACAGCAAATTACGCAACGTAGTGAGCGGAATAAATACTTACTGGTTATCGCAGCCGTTGATCAACTCATATGGGCATAAACATTCATTATACGCCGAAGGTGGCGATTCAACCTTCAGGTATGGTATCAATTTAAGGTATCAAACCAACCCTGGTGTAATGAAAGGTTCATCACGTAACCAATATACCGGCGGAATGAGTTTCTTTTACAACCCCAGCCGCAATGTGTTGATTAAAAACGAAGTTACCGTTAGCCAGGTTAATTCTGTGGTATCAAAATATGGCGATTTTTCTACTTATGTAAGTATGAACCCATACTATCCTATAAAGGATGCCAATGGGAATTACATCAGGGAAATAGCCAACTGGGTTATAGATACCCATTACAATGATCCGGTAAAAGGGCAGTACAGAAACGAGCCGGTTTATAATCCGTTATTTGAAGCCAGCCTGGGTAATTTTAACAAGTCGGCATACCTGGAACTTCTGGATAACATTTCAATCGATTGGAAGATTTTTAAAGGCTTGCGGTTAATTGGTTTAATGAGCGTTACCGATACCAAACAAACCTCAGATGCATTTGTATCGCCCTTAAGCAATAGCTTTTTTTACGGCCCCACTGCCGATATTCAAAACAGGGGCAGTTACGATTACGTGGCTAACAACTCTTTAAAGCTTGACGGTAACTTAAGGTTTGTTTACAATGCGCAACTTGGCGATCATTCCGTAAATGCCACTTTAGGTTCAAATATCACCTCGGCTACTTCAAGTTATAAAGCGTTTGAGGCCCGCGGTTTTTCAAATGACAAATTTACCAACATTGGTTTTGCCCGTACTTATGCGCCCGATGCAGCGCCAGGTGGGGATGATGCTGCAAGCAGGTTGGTAGGCTCCTTTTTTAGTGGCAGCTATTCCTTCAAAAACAAGTATTTACTTGATGCTACGTTCCGCCTTGATGGTTCTTCGGCTTTTGGTTCAAATCAACGTTTTGCACCTTTTTGGGCTACCGGTATTGGTTGGAATATGCATTATGAGGATTTTATTAAAAACAACTTTCCATCTATTTCAAGATTAAAAATAACGGCGTCAACAGGTATTACCGGCTCTGTTGATTTTCCACCATCGTTGTCCAATACCACTTATACTTATCAAACATCAAACTGGTACTCAACGGGTGTTGGGGCAACGGTTAACGGGTATGGGAACTCCGACCTTAAATGGCAAAAAACCAACAATTTTGATTTGTCATTGGAGTTAGGCTTATTTAAAGACCGCATTGTACTTAATCCCCATTACTATTATAAACTTACCAAGGGCTTGCTGTCTGATATCAACATTGCACCATCTACAGGTTACAGTACTTATAAAGCCAATTTAGGTGATATGGGCAACCGAGGTTACGAGCTTTATTTAACTGCGAATGCTTACCGGTCAAAAGAATTGAACATCAATATCATCGGCAACTTATCGCACAATACCAATAAAATTGTTAAGATATCTAACGCGTTAAAAGCTTATAACAAAAGTGTCGATGATTACCAGTCAAACGCCAGTAACGGTGTACAGGGTACCCCTTTGTTGCGCTTTGCAGAAGGTCAATCCATCAATACCATCTGGGGTGTAAAATCATTAGGTATCGATCCTGAAAACGGTAAAGAGATCCTGGTTAAAAGGGATGGCTCCTTAACTTACACTTATGATATTGCCGATACACAACCCATTGGCGATTCTGAACCAAAGGTTGAAGGGTACATAGGCAGCAATATCACCTATAAACAATTCTTGCTGAGTTTTACTTTTCATTACAGATTTGGCGGCCAACAGTTTAACCAAACCTTGATTGATCGGGTTGAAAACGCTGATCCTCGTTTTAATGTGGATAGCCGCGCCCTGGCACAAAGGTGGCAGAAACCCGGCGACGTGGCCTTGTATAAAAACATTGCCGATCTGGGTACGTCTTATGCTACCTCGCGCTTTGTGCAAAAGGAAAACACTTTCGATCTTCCTTCTTTCAATCTATCGTACGATATCAAAAAAAGCATTGCCAAAAAGATAGGGATGCAAATGGTTAGGGCTACGCTTACGGTCAACGATGTGTTCCATACATCAAGCATTGAAACGGAGCGGGGTATTACTTACCCTTATGCCCGCAGTTTAACATGTTCAATACAAGCCACATTTTAATAATGACTAACATGAAAAAATATTTATACACCATAGTGGTTATCATGTTGCTTACATCATGCAAGAAGTTTTTGGATGTTAAGCCGCAGTCACAAATCAATAAGGACGATCTTTTTACTACAGAACAGGGATTTAAAGAGGCCTTAAACGGGGTTTATACACTCTGTGCTTCTTCATCATTATATGGTGGCACCCTAACCTTTACCAATGATATACTATCGCAGAACTACCAGTTTAACAACGTAATTCTGCAATCTACCGCCAATTTTAATTATACCCTTGGCGGTGTGGTATCAAAAAACGACAACACGTGGTCGTCGGCCTATCGTGCAATAGCCAACTGTAATTATATCCTGGCAGCTATTGACGATAAAAAAGGACTGTTTGCCGATAAGGATTACCAATTGATTAAAGGCGAAACCCTGGCATTAAGGGCTTACCTGCATTTTGATATACTCCGCATGTTTGGTCCATCGTATAAAGTGGGGCCAAATATAAAAGCGATACCATACGTTACCACCGTAGGCGTTACCAGTACGCCGTTTTCGACTACTGCCGACGCAATCACGAAGATCATTGCCGACCTTACTGCGGCAAAAACATTGCTGATGTCTGATCCTATCATTTCATCGGCTTATGTAATTGGCTATCCATCAACCGTTGGTAGTACCGAAACAGCAAGTAATGATCTGTTTTTGCAAAACAGGCGTCATCGGCTTAATTATTACGCCGTTTGCGGCGAGTTGGCCCGGGTTTATTTGTATAAAAGCGACCAGGTTAGCAGCCTTGCCAATGCATTAGAAGTGATCAACGCTAAAAGATTCCCTTTTACAGACCAGGACGATTTTTTTAATAGCGACATTCAGAAAAAGGACAGGATCTTTTATAAAGAGCTAATTGCCGCCTGGTTTATTGACACTAAAGGCATTAACGGCCAGCTTCAAAGCCTGTTTACTGTAAGTAACCCGCTTTACAGTGCCACGGTTGACCAGGTTAATGACATTTACCAGGTAGGCCAGGATGGAGCCGAAGACTGGCGCTATAAGCAATGGTTTTTATCAACCGCGGCCACTACAGGTGGTCCAAACCGTGCTGTGTTGCAAAAATACATCACCAATCTTGATCCCGAACCTAATCTTCATCCATTGGTTGCACCGGCTATTCGCCTAAGTGAAATGTATTATATAGCTGCCGAAGCGAGCTACGACACCGACCCGGTTAAGGCGATTGGCTACTATAATACCATCAGGGCAAAACGTGGCATAGGTAATACACTTACTGATATACCTGCTAAAAACGCATTCATTGATTTACTGCTGGCAGAAGCCCGTAAAGAGTTTTACGCCGAAAATCAGATGTTTTACATGTATAAACGCCTAAACCATGCGGTAGTGGTGTCATCAACGCAAAACATACAGCCATCAAATGGGGTGTTTATGTTCCCGCTGCCACAAGATGAACAGGCTTACAGAACCAACTAAAAGAAACAGATATGAAAAGAAAATTATTATTTGCCTTTCTTATTTGCGCGGCCCTGGCCAGTTGTAAAAAAGAGACTTTAACTACATATAATGCACCAGGTGGCAAGGACAATATTTACCTTGGATATGCCAATACCGATAGTGTGGTTTATTCCTTTGCTTATAACCCAACCCTGAATCAGGATACCGTTTGGGTGCCTGTAAAAATATCGGGCAACAGGGTTAACCATTCCCGCAACTTTGTGTTGAGCGTGGATGTGGCCAATTCGTCGGCTGTGCGGATACTGCATTATCAGCCACTAAAACCGTCATATACCATGCCTGCGGATTCGGGTACGGTACATGTGCCGGTTATTATTTTAAATACGGATACAGGCTTGTCTAACTATTCGGTGAAACTCGCTATCCAGGTTTCGGGTGGTACAGATTTTTCGTCAAACCTGCCGCTGGATATCCGTTCCAAGCAAATTGTTTTCTCCAACAGGTTAGAGGAACCCGCATGGTGGCCATATTGGGGACAATTAGGAGGTTACAGCAGGGTAAAGCACCAACTGTTTTTAATTTCATCGGGCACTACAGACCTGGTACAGCTTAATCCACAGGTTGATCCTAATTATTTCTTATATATCCCCCGCGATTTGTACTACATCAACAATATGCATGAGTTTTTGATAGACCCTTTTAACTGGATCAAGCAAAACCCAAGCAAGGGATTTGTACTTACTCCACGGAACGATAATACCGGCGATTATGATTTTTATAATCAAGCGGCGCCCAATAAAAAGTTCTGGCTCAAGTACTTCCCAACGGTTAAGCAACTCATTTTTATGGATGAGAATAAAAATCAGATTCTGATATAACAATTAATTAAAAAGCAATGAAGTACAAAATATTATATATACCTATGATGATTGCCTTGTTCTTTTGCTCCTGCAAAAAGGATTTGGGTAACTATAAGTATAATCCGCCATCGCAGCCTATTGTGGTGAATTTTACCGATGGCACGTTTAATGCACTGGTTGGCGATACCCTGCGACTTGAACCCTATGTACAGTTTGATGGTGCCGATTACCTGAAAGATCTTTCCTATCAATGGGACATTTACGTTGATGAAGACGCCCGTACAGATACTTATACCGGCTATCCGCTTGCAATAGTATATAAACTGCCGCCAAAGTTGCGTAACGCTAAATTAACGGTTACCGATAAACGTAACGGCATCAAGTACTTTTTCCCGTTCAAAATCCAGGGTAATACCCAGTTTTCAACCGGTACAACAGTATTAAGTGTTGATAATGGCGTTACTAAGCTCTCGTTTATAAAACCCGACAGATCTGTATTAAGCAACCTTTATTTTTCGCTCACGGGCGAAAACCTGCCGGCCAATCCAATACAGTTGTTTGCCAAGCCTCTGGCTTATCAGCCCGGTACGGCCGAAGATTATTGGGTTATTTGCCAGGACCCAACCAAAAATAGCGTTACTATTGATGGCAATACCATGCTAAGGAAAAGGTATTTTAATGAACAATTCTTTGTTGCACCTGCTACCATAACCCCGCAGGGTTTTGAAGCCTCAATGGGGGTACCAACAGGTGTTATCAATAATAAGCTTTATTTGTCCATTACTTCAACTGCGCCGTTTGCACCCGATTTTGGGAAGTTTTCAAACCCGCAATCCGGAACATACACACTATCTAAGTTTTTTACCCGTACGCCCGGTTACTTTTTTGGGTTCGACTTAACAACCAAAGCCTTTGTTTCTTTTGATGGCGGCGGTAACTATATGGGAGCCGACTATACCGTAAAAGGCAAAGCCTTTAGCCCGCTTAACACGGGTATGACCGACCTGGTGTTTATGCTGGCACAGCCGGGGCAGTCTTACGCTTATTTCAGGGATACCGATGGCAAGATCTATGAGCTTTCCTTTTATATCGATATGGACGATTATTCGCAACGGGCTATAGAAACCTATTATAAGCGGGAATTTAAAGCAGAGGCGTATGTAAAAGCCGATACCAAATGGCAAAAATCGGCGGTTGATATCTTCTACTTCACCTCTGATGATAAAATATATCGCTACAATCCCTTAAATCAGGATTTGCGGACTTTGGATGCCAGCATGGGCGGCAAAAAAGTAAGCATGATAAAGCTAAGTGCGGATGGTAATAAGCTTACAGCCGGTGTGGCCGGGAGCCTGTATACCCTTGATGTTAGTGTAGGTAAAAACGGTGTTATAATTAAACAGCTTGATGGCATTCCCGGCTCGCCGGTTGATATCGTGATCAAGTAAACAAAAAATTAAGATCATGAAATTTTTAAAAAACATATTCTGTGTTTCGGCTGTGCTTTTGCTTTTTTTGGCTGCTTCATGTAAAAAAAATAAACAAACTACCAATGTGATACAAAATGATCCCCCGGGATCACCGCCTAAAACCTGGCAGGAGCACTGGGGAGGGCCGCACACATTTTTGCTGAACCGGGTTTATTTTGATAGCGATGTAGCGGTATACTATGATCCGTCAATGGATAAATCGGTAACCTGGCCTTACAAAACCATGTCAGATACCTGGAAGTATGTTAAAAAAACGTATGGGGCTTTCGGCGATTCGGCCAGGCTATACGTGGTTTTACACGGGATATCTACGCCATTTGAAGAAATTCTTGGCGGTGGCCATCCGGCATCTTATTTTGATGAAAGCCATGACTATCGCAATGCGATAGATTGCGGGCTGGGCGATTGGAAATATCCTACAGGCCAGCAAATAGGGATTCCTATTCATGAAACGGGTCACATTGTTTGCGGCGCTAATAATGGGGTAAAAGGTTCTCCGTCGGATGTGTTGTGGGGTGATAGTAAGTTTATGGAAATCTACAATTATGATGTGCTCATGAACATCGGCAGGCAGGATGAGGCCGCAAGGGTATATGATCAGCTTAAGGCACAGGTGGATACCTTTCCCCGTGCCGGCTCGCAATGGTTTAAGAATTGGTTTTACCCCATTTATGCGAAATATGGCCATGCTGCTGTGCTTAGCAAATACTTTAAGCTGCTGGCTGCCAACTATCCTAAAATACCAAATCCACACGGCGCAGAATATACCCAGAATTTAAATTGGGGCGAGTTTGTCCATTTTTGGAGCGGTGCTACCGGCGATAACATGAAAGCCCAGGCAACTTTTGCCTTCGGCTGGACTGATGAGTGGGAGCAGCAATTCAGGCAGGCCCAAAAAGATTTTCCTAATGTGAAGTACACGTATTAGATTTTTAATAACAAGAAATTATAACAATGAAAGCCATTAATAATTTGAGCATATTAATATGCCTGGCATGTCTTGCCTTATTAAGCGCCTGTAAAAAAGACTTAGCTAAAAGCACAGGGATAGCTTATGGGGGGGCGCCGCCAAAAACATGGCAGGAGCATTGGGGTGGCCCACATGTTTACCTGTTAAAAAGAGTGTATTATGACGCTGACGACGCCATTTACTATGACGCCAATATGGACACTACGGTTACCTGGCCTTACAAAACAATGTCGAAAGTTTGGCAATATGCCAAGAAAACCTATGGCGCTTTTGGCGATTCTTCGCGTTTATATGTGGTATTACACGGTATATTAACCCCATTTGACGATCCATTGGGGGGCGGCCATCCTGCGTCGTACTTTGATCAGAGCCATGATTACCGTAATGCAATTGATTGCGGCCTGGGTGATTGGTCGACCCCAACCGGGCAAATCATCGGCATTCCGGTACATGAAACCGGTCACATTATTTGCGGGGCCAACAACGGCGTACAGGGCTCTCCATCTGATGTGCTTTGGGGCGATAGTAAGTTTATGGAGATATATAATTACGATGTACTGATGAATGTCGGGATGGAAGATGAAGCCGGCCGTGTATTTACGCAAATGCAGTCACAGTATGATAGTTTTCCGCGGGCAAACTCGCAGTGGTTTAAAAACTGGTTTTACCCAATATATTCAAAATACGGCCACGCGGCAGTGTTGAGCAAGTATTTCAAGTTGTTAGCTGCAAATTTCCCCAAAAAGAAAAACACCATAGGCTATGAGTACACCCGCAACTTAAACTGGGGCGAGTTTATTCACTTCTGGAGCGGAGCCGCCGGTGTAAACCTAAAAGCGCAGGCTACCCTGGCATTTGGTTGGAGCATGGAGTGGGAGCAGGAGTTTAAAAATGCGCAGGAAGATTTTCCTGCTGTAAAATACCCTTATTGAAAACTAAAAATCAGTAATAGTTAGCTTTTGGAAAGGCCGTCAAAAAAGCTCCCGGCAAGCAGTTTCGGTGAGAACGAAATATTGTCGACGGAAAGCGTTGGCGGCCATCCATTAGTTTGTTTAAAAAAATATAAAAATGAAACATCTAAAACACATAAAAATGAAAAAAGGAATTTTAATGATTCTTACCGCTTTGGCACCATGCCTGGCATCGGCCCAAGCAACCAACAATTTTACAATTACCGGTCATATCGGTACGCTAAACGCGCCAGCCAAAGCTTATCTTGACTATATGGATAACATGGACAATGGTGCAAACCATACCGATTCGGCATTGGTGGTTAACGGTACTTTTAAGTTTACCGGTCATAACTCGGGCTATGCTACTGCACGTATGGCGCTATCTCACGATGGCAGCGGTAAAGACCGGGCTATTTACATGCCAACATCGGACGTGATCTATATTTACTTTGGTAAAGAAAATGTTGAGATCACCTCTAAGGACTCTTTGGCCAACGCTGTTTTTACCGGATCTAAAGTTTATGACGAGTTCCAGGCATACGTAAAAACCACCGGCGGCACGGTAATGCAGTTTGCAAAAGAAGCCAACGCCGAGATCAGCAGCTCGCCGGAATTACAAAATGACCAGGAGTTTGTAAAGGAAGTAGGCGAGCGGTACCATAAAAAAATGGACGAACATTTTGCTAAGCAAATCCAGTTTGCCAAAGATCATCCTGATTCTTACTTCGGTCTGGTGGGGTTGTCTGAAGGAATTGGAAATAAATTCGATCCTAAAATAGTTAAACCTATTTTCAATGCCCTCAAAAAAGAAAACCAGTTAACAGATGCAGGTAAGGAACTAAAACAACGCATTGAGGCAATGGAAAACATTGTTATTGGCGCGCAGGCCCCGGCATTTACTCAAAATGATGTAAACGGTAAACCGGTTTCTTTAGCCAGCTACAAAGGTAAATATGTGTTGGTAGATTTTTGGGCCAGCTGGTGCTCGCCATGCCGCGCCGAAAACCCTAACCTGGTTGATCAGTATAAAATATACAAAGCCAAGGGTTTTGAGATCCTTTCTGTATCCCTCGATAGCGATCATGGTAAGTGGGTAAATGCCATTGCTGCCGATAATCTTACGTGGACCCACGTATCAGATTTAAAGGGTTGGAACAATGCCGTTGGCCACCTATATGGTGTAAGGGCAGTACCGCAAAACTTTTTACTTGATAAAGATGGCAAAGTAATAGGTGTTAACCTGATAGGAGAAGAATTAAACAAGAAACTGGCCGAAACATTTAAAAACTAATTTAAAACCCAGGCTATACAACAATGCAAGGCTTATGATTTGCTTTGATAGTTGTATGCCTGGGTTTTTAAACGCGCACCCTACGTGCAACCTTATAAACAACTAATGAAGAAATTTCATTTCGTTTTCCTGATAGCTGTGTTGCTAACGCAATATGCCTATGCTCAGCAAAACAAACCCAACAAAACCGAAGAGGCGTTGAAGGCGGGTATTCAAAAAGCTTACCCGGCCTGTGTGCGCATGTGGAGTTATGATACATCGGCCAATAAGCGTACCGGCGGGCAATTTAGCGGGGTTGTGGTGGATAAAGTTCACCATATCCTAACAGCCGCACATGTCACCTGGCCAGGTCTTACCTATAAAGTAATGTTCCCGGATGGTAGAGAGGCCATTGCAGTGGCTTTAGGTAAGATAGAATTAGCAGCTGATAAAACCCGCCCCGATGTCGCGATGATGCAAATCATCACCAAAGGCGACTGGCCTTATGCCGATATGGGGAGTTCAACCGCGCTTATTGCATCTGAACCATTAATCAGCATTGCCTATCCCGAAACTTTAAACCAGGATAAGCCTACCATAAGATTTGGTCATGTAACCGAAGCGAGAAATAGCCGTGGATTTATCAAATCAACCTGTATGATGGAACCAGGAGATTCTGGAGGCCCGCTGTTTGATCTTTCAGGAAAAGTAATTGGTTTGCACAGCGCGATAGAAGTTCCTGAAGATGCCAACTACGATGTACCGGTTGATCTTTATAAAAAATATTGGAAAAGCTTAATGCTCCCAACGGTTTATCATGCGTTGCCCGATAGCGTGCTGGTATCTGTTACGCCTGTTAATAAAAACTTGTTTAAAGAGCTTGCAACTGCCCATTCATCCAAACTTAGCGGTACCTGTGTAGCTATCCGCAGCAGTTTTAATGGTGTTAGCCAACAGGCTTTAGGTGCGCTTTTTTCTGTTGATGGATTGCATTTGAAAAAAATTAAAAGCCATACCATCATTGTAAGTAAAAGTTCCATAGTAGCTGATGCGCCGGTGGTGATGATAGGCAAAAAAATGGTCGGCGCTACGGTTATTTCCCGTGATAAAGAAAACGACCTTGTACTTTTAGCGCTTGCAGCTGATATTAAGGGAGGAATAAGCTATCAGGCAATACGAAAAGATACATCGTCTGATTTAGCGCCTGGCACCTTTTTGCGCTCGCCGCAGCCCGACACTGCAGACATTACCGGAGTTTTGGGAAGCAAGCTGTTTTTGTTGCCAAAGGTAGTAAATGCAGGTTATCTTGGTGTATTTGTGGGTGATAACAACGCGGCTGCATCTGCTTTATGGATAAAGCCACTTTCGCCCGCGGCCCAAAATGGTTTGCTTGCAAAAGACGAGGTAACCGAAATAAACGGTTTAGCCATACCTACCGCAGGTGATTTTAAAGTTGAGATGCAAAATCACTGGCCGGGAGATACCTTAACGTTAAAGGTAAAAAGAGCAGGCGCTTTGTTCACTAAAACTTTGGCGCTTGGCACTGTCCCCGCGATACATTTTGACCACCCGGCAGAATTGTTTACAGGTGGCAAAAGCGGCAGGAGGGATGGTTTTAAAGAAGTATTTGCGCATGATTCAAGGCTAACTCCCCAAAGGTGCGGTGGACCGGTATTTGATAACTATGGTCGTTTTTATGGTGTTAATATAGGGCGATACAGCAGGGCAGTTAGTATTGCGGTACCATCAAAAACAGTTTGCAAATTTATTGCCGATAAACTTGAGATAGCGTTTTAATGAGCGTCGTTTGGTTGGAAATCAAAATAGCCAGCGGCCTTATTACTGGAAGAAACAAAAAGTGTCGTGCCCGTTGCCGAATATTCACTACCATTGATTCACTCATCTAAAAAATTAATTAAAAGTTTGCCTGAACTGTACCGGCGAAAGCCTGGTCTTGGTTTTAAAAAGTCTGCTGAAGGATTGAGAATGCTCAAAACCTAATTGATAGGCTATTTCACTAATGGTAAGGGTAGTAGTAGAGAGCAATTCTTTAGATCGCCCGATCAACTTTTCATGGATATGCTGCTGTACGTTCAGTCCGGTGAGCGAACGCAGCATATCACTTAAATAGTTGGGTGTATAGTTTAACTGCTCTGCCAGGTATTGTACAGTAGGCAAACCCCGATTGGCTGGCTTATCTTCCTTGAAATAAGCGTCGAGCAATTCTTCCAGTCGCTGTAGCAGATCACTGCTGGCTGCCTGCCGGGTCAGAAATTGTCGTTTGTAAAAGCGCCTGGCGTAACTCAATAGCAATTCTATCTGTGCGATAACTACTTCGTGGCTAAAATCGTCTATCCGATTGCTCAATTCTTCCTGGATAATGGTAAAAACAGAGGAAACGGTACACCTTTCCTGCTCAGAAAGGTGCAGGGCCTCGTTTGAAGCGTAGGAAAAAAATCCATATTGTTTGATCTTAGCCGCGAGCGGATAACCATGGAGGAAATCCTGATGAAAGATCAAAGAATAGCCCTCGTTTCCCTTGTAAATCGCTGTGCTTCCTACAATCTGATTCGGTGCTGTAAAAACCATACCTCCTTCGTCAAAATCATAAAAGCCCTGGCCATATCTGAATTTACCGCCTAATTTATTTATAAAGGAGATCTTGTAAAGCGTTGTTACGTAGCTAACCGGCAGGCGGCTTAGGTTGATCCGTTCATCCCTGGTATCCAGTAAACTGATCAGCGGATGAGCAGGCCCCGGGATACCGAGCAAACGGTGTATTTCCGTTATCGATCCGAGTTTAACAACTTTTGGCATGTCGTTTTTCATGTTGAAAGATAATAATTATGACCGGATGCTGTTTCAGCTTCCGGTCATAATTGATTTGTAAATAAGAATACTTTGGTGCCGAATAAGCGGAATTACCAGGGCAGTGGACCGTCGGGGCCGGTAAAGCCGCCAGTGGGGCCGTCTGTTTCCAGGGCTACCCTAACCGGCTCACGCGACCCGACTTCCAGGCTGTCTGTTCCCTGGAAATTATTCAGTGCAGTAGCTGTATAGCCCGGACTGGTAGCGTTCACTTTGATATTCTCCTTTTCAAGCTCCAGGGCAAAGGCAAGTGTAACCGCGTTAAGTGCAGTTTTAGAGGCAGCATAAACAATACCGAAATGTTCTCTTGCCCAGCAAGCCGGGTCAGCTATCCAGGTGAGTGAACCCAGCCCGCTTGATACATTGACTATGCGTGCAGCCGACGATTTACGCAGCAAAGGTAAAGCAGCCTGTGTTACGGCTATAACGCCGAAAACATTGGTTTCCCATACGGTGTGCACTTCGTCCAGCGATACATTAACGGCACGCCCGGTGCTCATTAATTCTTCCGGGTTTTTAGGAGATGTTCCGCCATGTGATATACCTGCGTTATTCACCAGCAGGTCGAGGTGGCCGTGTTCGTTTTCAATGCGCGCTATTGCTGCACTGATGCTTTGTTGTTGCGTAACATCCAACTGTATAGCCTTTGCATTTTGCCCGATAGCAGCGGCTGCTTTCTCCCCGTTTTCGAGTTTACGCGAGCCTACATACACTGCATAACCGTTAGCGGCAAGCGCTTTGGCAATTTCGTTACCCACACCCTGGTTGGCGCCGGTCACTAAGGCAACCGGTTTGTTCGCAGATGTTATTTGATCTTCCATAAGATTTTGATTAATTGTTATGAAACAAATGTCTGCGTTTGATTTTATGCAGCTGTAACCGAATCAAGGAGAGTTGTAACCGAAATGAATACTTTTTTACCTGGTTTAGCGAACCGTAATAAGTATACAACTTACCGCAATTTGTGTTATCTGCCGCTACCAATTTACGCTGACCTTTACCTCATCAAATAATTACAACGTGAAAAACACAATTTTAATTACCGGTGCAAGCAGCGGTATAGGTAAAGCCACAGCTATATTGTTTCAGGAAAAAGGTTGGAATGTGATAGCTACCATGAGAAATCCCGAAGGTGAATCAGAACTTAAAGACCTGGATAATGTGGTGCTGACCAGGCTGGACGTTCTTGATCTTGATAGTATTGAACTTGCAATAACTGAAGGTATTAAACAATTCGGAAAGATTGACGTCATTGTCAATAACGCAGGGTATGGCGCATTCGGACCGTTGGAAGCATTTTCAAGGGAAAATATTACCCGCCAGTTTAATACCAATGTGATCGGGCTTTTGGATGTAACCCGTTCGATATTGCCTCACTTTCGCAGCAATAGAAGCGGCGTAATCGTCAATATATCGTCTATCGGCGGCAAGATGGCTTTCCCCTTGGGCGCATTATATCACGGCACCAAGTTTGCCGTAGAGGGGATATCAGAGGCCATGAGCTATGAACTGGAACAATTCGGTGCGAAAATTAAGATCGTTGAACCTGGCGCCATCGCTACAGATTTTGTCGGCCGTTCGCTTGAATTCAGTAACGATGAATCGTTGACTGAATACAAAGGTATTGTGGAGAAAGTAAACGAAGGAATGCCTGCCTTCTTTGAGAACGCTTCTCCTGCCCGCGTAGTTGCCGAAGTTATTTACGAAGCAGCAACAGATGGCACCAATAAGCTGCGATACACAGCAGGAGAAGATGCAAAAGAAATCGTTGCCCAACGCAAGGAAGCTGACGATCAAACTTTCTTGCAGGGAATCAAAGGCTTGTTTAAACTTGATTAGTATAAGGCACACAGGGTTGCTGCAATGCTGCGGCCCTGTGTTATTGCCAAAAATCACTTAACTTTAAAGCTAATAGTCAATACGCCATGAGCATATCGCTTCATTTTTCCGGGATAACCGACGTTTATAAGTTCTTTAACTTAGATCAGACGCTTAAACATCCACTTGTTGCTGTGATCGACTTTAGCAATGTTGATGAGCAGGTGGCAGAAGATACCAGGATTTCCGGCGATTACTACTGCTTATTGTTTAAGCGGTATGATGGCAATAATGTAAAATACGGGCGTAAGGTTGTTGATTTCAATAACGGCAGCCTGATGTGTATGGCACCGAACCAGGTATTGGATCTGGAAGCCGACACTGGTGCATACACCGAAAAGGAAGGCTGGGGTGTGTTTTTTCATCCCGACCTGATCAGAGGAACCGGTCTTCATAATAAAATGAAAGACTATAGCTTTTTCTCTTATGAAGTGTGGGAGGCGCTTCACATGTCCGAAAAAGAGAAACGCATCTTTTATGATTGCGTGCAGAAACTGGACAATGAATTACACGAGAATATAGATACGCATAGCCAATCCGTCATTGTTTCCCATATCGAACTGCTTTTAAATTATTGCTCACGCTTCTACGGGCGACAATTTATTACAAGAAAAAGTGTGAATAGTTCGGTCGTTATGCAAGTGGAAAAAATACTACGCGATTATTTTAGCAAGGCCGAACTTAAAGAGCAAGGCTTACCAAGTGTAAAAAACCTGGCAGATAAAGTCAATTTATCGCCGGGTTATCTGAGCGATCTACTTAAAAAAGAAACGGGGAAGAATGCGCAGGACCATATCCACTATTATTTAATCGAAGAAGCCAAGAACATCCTGATCAGTACGGATAAGTCAGTTGGTGAAGTTGCTTACTTGCTTGGCTTTGAATATCCCCAATATTTTAATAAGCTATTTAAACAAAAGACAGGTAGAACACCTGTTGAGTATCGCAACCTGAACTAAGCCATTCCGATCACAATTTGCCAAACGATTCGCGATCGAAATGGTGCAGCCGAAAGCTGCGGGTTTATGCTTTCAGGTTTTGATCCTGGTCAATTTCTCTTTCCTGAACGAACCCGGCTGAGTGTCTCCTGCGTGATTTCCAGGAAGGACGCGATTTGACCGAGCGAGGCCTGCCGGGTGATTTTCGGAAGTTGTTTCAACAGCAGGCTGTACCGGTCCGCGGGCCTCCTGGTGCGGAGCAGGATGCCCCGTTCCTCCGATAGGATGTAATACTTTTCGGTTAATAGCCGGCCGTGATAATTATATTCCGGAAACTCAGTGTAAATGGTCTGTAGCTGGCCCCAGGTCATGGACAGTAAAACTGAGGATTCGAGTAATTCGATATTTTCTGCTGCCGGTTGCTGGGTATAAAAGCTGCGAACCGAGATCATTAGGTCCCCGGGTCCCATAAACCACGTGGTATGCTCCCGGCCGCCAGCATCCAGGTAGAAAGCCTTGGCGAAACCTTTACAGATAAAAAATATATGGCGCGAAATCTCGCCTTCGCACAGTAACCTATGCTTTTTAGGATACGTTTTGATGACGATAAAATCCTCAAAACGCCTGCGCAGCGCACCTGAGAGCGGGGCAATAAAGGCCATGATCCGGAAAAAAGCTTCCAGGTCCGAAAGCTCATTTGAATCTTCCATACGATTTTGATTTAATTCAAACCGCCTGAACTTTATAGAAATCAGCTTTTGATTAACAGATAACAATTAAAAGTTAACTATTTATCCGCGAAAATATTGCGTTGCACTTTAGAAAGCTGTCGTATCTTCTTACCGGCAATCTGTAATTGCTGGTAGTGGATAGTACTGATAAATTTAACCTGCTCCAGGTATGCATTGGTTTCCCTCGGCTCCGGAACTTTGATCTTCAGAACTTGGCTACCCTTGTTTAGTTGTTGACCTTACATAATGCTTTAAGCCAAAAAGTATCTTACGCCTGTTAACAGCCACGGCAAGGCATACATTCGTGATACCGCCTTTTGCCTTTTTTTGATGGTGAAATGCACATCAAATGCCTGCGATGTCTTCATCCTTTTACAGTTTTTATTGAATTAATGATTAATTACATCCTGAAACCCTCAGTTTTCAGGCCGCAAAAAGGAGCAAGAAAGATTTGGATGCAGTCTTTTTAAGTCTTTTTTGATCTGTATTTCAAGACTTAATTAAGGATCAGTCGGAAAAGTTGGGGGG